>ERZ1090862.225-NODE-225-length-24805-cov-15.634747_pt1 | contig 24805 bp, 23 predicted proteins | sample MGYA00478481_ERZ1090862 | MGnify/ENA primary metagenome ERZ1090862 (study PRJEB33644, sample SAMEA5815745) | chicken gut metagenome | biome: Chicken; feature: Gastrointestinal Tract; material: Caecum | place: Ireland | collected 2019-01-01 | study: A study of the... | reverse complement strand
GGTTTAGCCGCAGGGGCGGGAGATGTTGCAACGGGTGCGCTCTTGGGTTTGGTCATAGCCTCGGTGTAGTGTTTGAACACTACCGAAATATCACCGTCCTCGCGAACTACGCCGCCGTCTATCCAGATTGCTCGCTTGCAGTATCTCTTTACTGCCTCGCCGTGGGATACGATGAGGAACGTAAGACCTTTCTTCTGCAATTCGGCAAGCTTTTCGTGACATTTTTTATTGAACGCAATGTCGCCTACGGAAAGAATTTCGTCTATCAGCAGTATCTCCGAATCCATGTTTACTGCAATGGAAAAGCCCAGTCTTGCAAGCATACCTGAAGAATACGTCTTTATCGGCGAGTAAATAAAGTCGCCGAGCTCGGAAAATTCAAGTATCTGCGGCACTTTTTCGTCTATCTCTTTTTTGGTATAGCCGAGTATCGCCGCGTTCAGGTAGATGTTTTCCAGGCCCGTTGCGTTTCCGTCGAAACCCGCACCCAGGCGAAGGAGGGGTGTAATTCTGCCGTATCTTTTGGCGCAGCCCGAAGTAGGCTTTAAAATGCCGGAAACTATCTTCAAAAGCGTTGATTTGCCTGCGCCGTTTCTGCCTATGAGCGCCACGGCCTCGCCGCGGTGTACGTCAAAGCTTACGCCTTTAAGACATTCAAATTTTCTCTTTTTAAGGTTCTTTTTGAACGCGCGCACAACAAGTTCTTTAAGTGAGTTCACGCCCACTTCGTACTTGTTGAATTTCATTGTCACGTCGCGCACTTCAAGTACAACGTCCTTTCTGCTGTCTTCCATGGCTCACCTCACAGGTTTGCGGCGATTTTGTTCTTCATCGCCTCTAAGAACAGCCAGCCTATGACAAGCGATATGGCGGCAAAGCCGTACATGGCAAGAATGGAGGGCTGAGTCGTTGAAAAGGATAACATAATGTTAGGTATGTCGCCCCTTAAAAGTTCGCGGAAACCTTCAACGTAGTGATACATGGGGTTGAACACCATCGCCTTGGAAACGAGTTCGCTGTTGAGCGCGTCCACCGAGTAGAACAGCGGGGTGAGGTATGTCCACAGCGTGAGTATTACGCTGTAGATGTGCTTTATGTCGCGGAAGAATACGAACAGCGCGCTTAAAAAGTACGAAATTCCGAGCGAAAAAATTGTGACCGCGGGCAGAATTATGATTACCAGCACAATCTGCCAGGGGAATATGAAGTGTGGTCCGCCAAGTATCGGCAGAGCGCGGAATCCTGCAACAAGCAACAGTGCTATGAACGAAAAGCCGAAAGTCACCAGTGCGGAGAACACGTTTGCCGTGGGGAATATCTCGATGGGCACTCTCGTTTTCTGCAGCATGTCTGCCTGGCCTACAAGACAGCCAAGAGATGAAGAGGTAGAACCTCTCATTATGCCGAAAATAATGTTGCCCGAAAGTATATATATGGGGTAATCAAGGCCGTCGGTGTGTCTGCCGAAAAGTGCAGAGAACACGAACGCCATTACAATCATGTTGAGTAAGGGGTTGAGAACGGTCCATACAACTCCTATAAAGGAGCGGTAGTACTGGTTTTTTATGTTGCGCTTTACAAGAAGGCGCAAAAGGTACATTTTCTGGCTAAGACTGCCTGTCTTTTTGCTCATAGATGTTATTCTCCGATCGCATGTTCTTCAGCTTAAAGTATAGCCATTTCGGTACAAAAATAAGTATCAGACATTTAAAAGCGATAAAAAAACCCAGCGGGCGGCCGATAGCGGCGCATCCGCGCATCCTTACGGCAAATTCGTTCAGCCGCGTGGAGGGTGTGTGTTTGGAATTATCGTACGGCGCTTCTTCATAGTCAATCAGCGCGTCCTGTATATTATAGCCGAAAAGATTTTCTTTGTAAAGTCTGAAGTACAGGTCGTAATCTTCGCAGCGCAAAGTGTATTTTTTTTCATTATACCCGCCGATTTTTTCAATGGCCTCCCGCCTTATCATGAGAGCGGGGTGAATGAACGGGCAGAATCTTGCAAGGTCGCTTTTGGAAGGAGCGGGCATAAACCGTCTTTCGCCGTAGACCCTGCCGTCATGGCACAGCCTTGCCGCGCTTGAGCAGAAGGCATATTTTTTATTGCTTTCCAGAAAATCAAACTGCTTTTCCAGCCTGTCCGCGTGTGAAAAGTCGTCTGCGTCCATTCGCGCAATATACTCCCCGTGCGCCGCCTCAAGTCCTCTGTTAAGGCTGAATGTAAGGCCTTTGTTTTCTTCATTGAAAAGCGGCCTTACGCGCTCGTCGGAAGCGGCAAGTTTTTTAATCTCTTCGGCGGTCTGGTCGGTACTTCCGTCGTCAATGAGTATAAGTTCAATATCTTTGAAAGTGCCGTCAAGTATGCTTTTCGCGGCCCTTTCAATGCTTTTTTCGCAGTTGTATGCGGCACATATAACAGAAATCATATCTTGCCGTCAAGCGCCTTTTCGTAGAAATCGGTAAGGCTGTGCGCCTCGTTCGCCACATCGTAGCGTGCGGCGCGTACAAGTTCGCGGCAGTCGTAAAAATGGCCTCCCTCGCTTATTATCGCCTGCGCCCAGGCGTCCTCGTCGTAAGGGAGGAATACCGACTTGCCCGTTATGTTTGTTTCGGTCGGCACCGCTTCGGAGAGCAGGCATTTAAGTCCTGCCGCCTGTGCCTCTATCGCGGCCATCCCGAGGCCTTCGTAGCGGGAGGGCATACAGAAAAGGTCAGCCGCCTTGTAATATTCAACGGGGTCGGTGGGCTGAACAAGTCTTACTTTTTCGTTTATTCCCAGTTCTGCGGTGACGGAAAGGATAGTGTGTCTTTCTTCCCCGTCGCCTACAAGAACCAGCGTCATATCGCGCCCCTGCGCCGCCTTTGCAAATGCGCGGAGCAGAAAGGGTATGTTCTTCTGGTACACAAACCTGCCTACAAACAGCACAACTTTGCCGCTCAGGCCAAGTTTTTTTCTTGCCTCTTCATACGCCTTCTCGTCGGAATAAAAGTTTTCCGCCTCAATCGCGTCCGGCAGTATGTACGCGTCGCCTGCGCGTTTGCCGAAAATGTTTTCGGCCGCGTGGTGACTGCACGCCATAAGGTGAGTGGCGTGCTCGCAGGCGAACGGGCGCAGAAAGCTCTTTGCAAGGTAGTGTTCGGAATGTTTGTTGAACGCGCTGTGAACGTGGCATATTCTTACGGGCACGCCGCTGTGCGCGGCCGCTGTAAGAGAAAAGGCCGAAAGGGTGGTAAGATGGGAGTGGACTATGGAATAATCGTTGTTTTTGCAGATCTTTTCCATATCAAAAATGCCTTTCAGAAAATTTTTCTGGAAGGGCGAAATATAGTAAACGCGCGCATTCTTGTCCACTTCCTTGACTTTCACATCGAAAATGGAGGGCGCGTAAGTTACAAAGTCGAAGCGGAATTTTTCAAGGTCCGCACGTCTGAAATAATTCAGCAAACACGAGGCAACGCCGCCCAGGCGGGCATTGCCGACTATTTGTAAAACGTTAATTTTTCCGTCTTGCATTCAGTCATTTTCCTTTTTAACCTCATCGGGCGGAGTCAGCCCGAAGTTTATATAAGTCTGCCTGCTTATCTTATGTTTCTTTACTTCGCTTTGCAGGCTGGCGTATTCCTCGGGAGAAACGTGCGTTAAAAAACGGCGTTCGCCGAGGACGAGCACGGCCATAGTTTTAAGGATAATCTTAGTGTCGAGTATGGGCGATGCGTGCAGGGTATAATAGGCATCGTAATACTTTCTTGCTTTGATGGAAAGATGGCCGTTGCCGCGCACCTGAGCAAGCCCAGTAAGGCCGGGACGCATTTCAAATTTTATAAGTTCCCATTCCTCGTATTCGTAGTCGTATACCGGCAGAAGGGGGCGGGGCCCGATAAAGCACATGTCGCCCTTGAGCACATTCACAATCTGGGGAAGTTCGTCAAACTTGAACTTTCTTATGAATTTTCCGACCTTTGTAAGGTTTTCGTTGCTGTCCTTTATTACGGGTTTATGAATGTCGAAGGGCACGTTGCCGCTCTTCATAGAGCGGAATTTATAGCAGATAAATTTTTTGCCGTATTTGCCCGTGCGGCTCTGTCTTATCAGCACGTTTCCGCCGTCCTCAATTTTTATGGCAAGCGCGATTGCCGCCATAAGCGGGGATACGACTATTATGCCGATGAGCGCCACAATGAAATCTGCTATGTATTTAACCTGCAGGTAAAATTTTGTCATTTCTCTTTTCCGTAAATCACGTTCCGCCTTGCGCTCTCCCTGAGCGTGCGGGCGTACTTTTCAGCTTACAGCTTACTTTTCTCTCATTATAATTATTATAATACAGTGTATAATATAAATCTACCGTTTGTATAAAAATTATGTAAAAATTACTGGAAATTTTGCATAAAAATTCATAATCAGTCAAATTTCGCAGTAAAATGCGTGGTCTGTTTTTCTGCTGTGCTTTCTGCCTGTTTAGTACAGAGCATATCAGTTCTGCGGCGGAAAGAAAATTCTGTTCCAGTTTTCTTCCGAGCACATCATGCCGCGCTCTTCGCGGTATAATTTTCTCATTTTTTTAAATCCCGTAAGCAGTCTGAAAAACATCTTAACGGTGCGGCGTCTCAGTTTTCTTCTGCGCGCCGTGTCAAGGCGGCATACAAACCCGCGGTCGGTGCTTTCGTCAAAGTGTATCACCGTTTTTTTCAGAAACGCCTCCGAAGCTTTTGGCCTGAAAGCCGAAGTCACGGCGGGCTTTTTTGAAAACATAAATGCGGGCGCATAATTTTCAACTGCCATAAGCGCGCGCATCATTCGCTCCCCGCGCGAAAGTTTAACGTTCTGACTATCTTTGATGTCAATCGGCCCGCACATATCCTCAATCTGTTCCCGACTTATCCATTCGGGCTGTACCGCGCGGATTTCGTCGTTAATTTCAAAGGGGTCGGCCGAAGCAAAGAACTGCGGTCCGCGGAAAAAGTCCTCGTATCCCTTGAGTACAAGCTCCGTGCAGTCGTAATTTTTCATCGTGAGATTTTTCAGTGCGAAGTATGCAAACCGCACGGCCACTTTAAAGGGAGAACACTCCGTTGCAAGCGCGGCAACCACGGCCTCGTTGCGCTTGTAGTACTCCAGCGAGGCGGAAAACTTTTTGGAAAAGTCCTGATGCCAGACTGCAATGCCGTTCATTCTGATAAGCTCTTCAATCGCGCGCATTCCGTATTCCACGTCGTCGCCCTTAATGAAAAAAGGCATCGGCAGACCGAAATTTTTTACGCTGGATACGGGCATGCAGCAGTACCACCAGGCATTGTATCCCGCCGCGGGTGCATTTTCGTTCTTCAAAAGATTGTCAGCAAGCCTCATATCCAGCTTGGAATTTATGGCGGTAAAGATAAGTCCGTCAAATTTTCCTCCGAACTCGTGTTGCATGTACGGCCTGTCAAGGTACAGCATGGCTCCGCCCACAGTGGCATTTTCGTGCTTGCATGTAAGCGTGCTGATCAGCGCATATGTGCGCTCCAATGTCTCAAAATCGAAGTAAATGTCGTCGTCGGTAAGAAGGAAGTGGGAAAAGGAGGGGTCAGCGCAGACCTGCATTATTCCGCGCGTAAATCCGCCCGAACCGCCCGTGTTGCGGTTTGGTATGACGGTATATAAATCGCTGTCTTCCAGACTCAGCGTTCCCGCATTGTCCACTATGAATATGTGCAGTTTTTCCTTCCAGTCGGGCTTGTTTTCCACGGCTGCGCATATGCGCATTATGTTGGAGCGAACGAATTCTTCCCTGCGGTAGGTGCATATCACCATACCAAGTTTCGTATGACGGCGCGCATCCTCCGCGCACAGCCACGCGGCCCTGAAAAACGTGCAGTCGCTCTCGGCGGTTACGGTAAAAAAGGTGTACAAGGCGCCGTCGTCGGCGGATATGTCCGTGCGTATTGCGCCCTCGCAATCCACGCTTTTTATCAGTTTTGTGCCGTTTTCCTGCCTTGCATATATGTCCGTGCGGTAGCGTCCCTGCGCATCAATCTGCAAAAAAAAGACGCCTATATCGCAGTATTTTTTATATTGGCGGTGCGGGAATATGTTAAAGTAACATTCAAAGGATGCCGTCTGTCCGCGGCTTAATTCAAGCCGTCCGCTTTCGGCGTCATATATGCCGCCTTTAACAAACATTTCCCCCGCACCTTCAAGGTTGTTTCCGAATTTTATTTCAAATAATTTCACGCTTTTCATTATATCATATTGCCGTACAAAAATCAACGTCAAAATAACAATTTGTACTGTTATATGGCTATGCTGTTCAATTCGTACAGGAATATGCCGCAACTATTCAAAAATTTTTTAATTATTAAATTTGCGCCGCACAAAAAGTGCGGCGCAAAGGTACGGGACTATGCCTTAATTATTTCAGATTTTCTTCTGCGCAGGCAAGCGCTGCGGCTATTACCTTATCCATGTCGTAGTACTTGTACTGGCCGAGTCTTCCGCCGAAAATAACGTTGGGTTCGCTGTCAGCAAGCTGCTTGTATTTAGCGTACAGCGCGTTGTTCTTTTCGTCGTTTACGGGGTAGTAGGGCTCGTCGCCCTTGTGCCACGTTGCGGGGTATTCGCGCGTGATGTATGTCACGGGGCTTACCGCCTTTTCAAAGTGCTTGTGTTCTATTATGCGGGTATAGGGCACTTCGCGTTCGGTGTAGTTGACAACGGCGTTACCCTGGTGGTTTTCCTCTTCCAGTCTCTCCGTCTCAAAGCGGAGCGAGCGGTATTCAAGTTCGCCGTACTTATAGCCGAAGTATTCGTCTATCATGCCGGTGTACAGCGTCTTTTCTGCGATGTCGGGGTTTTGTTTTATGAACTCAAAATATTCCGTTTCCAGTCTTACTTCCGTGCCTTCAAGCAGTTTTTCGGCAAGTTTGGTGTATCCGCCCTCGGCTATGCCCTGGTAACGGTCGTTGAAGTAATTGTTGTCGTAAATAAAGCGGAGGGGAAGTCTCTTTATAATGAATGCAGGCAGGTCCTTGCAGCTCTTGCCCCACTGTTTTTCCGTATAGCCCTTTATGAGTTTTTCAAACACGTCTTTTCCGACGAGTTTAAGTCCCTGCTCTTCAAGGTTCTTGGGCTCGTCAATGTTCAGCTCTGCAATCTGTTCGGCAATCTTGGCCTTTGCCTCGGCGGGAGTAACAACGCCCCACATCTTGGAAAATGTGTTCATGTTGAAGGGGAGGTTGTAAAGCTCGTCTTTATAGCGGGCTATGGGTGAGTTCACAAAGTTGTTGAAGGATACAAAGCTGTTCACGTATTTCCATATCTTTTCGTCGGATGTATGGAAAATGTGCGCGCCGTATACGTGTATGTTAATTCCGTCTTTGTTTTCAGTGTAAATATTGCCGCCTATGTGACTGCGTTTATCTATAACAAGGCATTTTTTGCCTGCCTTTTTTGCTTCGTGAGCGAACACGCAGCCGAAAAGGCCTGCGCCTACAATAAGATAATCATATTTTTTCATTTATATTTCCTCCGCAACGCCACATATATGCGGCTTAAAATCATTATAACACCAAACTATTGCAAGGTCAAGGCACTTTTTCCGAAAAAAGTCTTTTTATTCGGAAAATGCGCGGCAATAGTCTGTTTTTTCCTACCTGAAAGTATGCGTCAAATACTGAAAAAAGATGTGAATGGTCGCTGATAATGTCTCGGAAAGCCGCATAAAACATTTAACATATTATCGTCGGTCATTTTTAAGAAAAAAAAGCGGCGCGCGGAATCTATCCGCGCGCCGCAAGTTTCAGTTTGTGCAAAGTAAGGGCATAATGCCGCTTTGCAAAGTTTCTGAACATCTGAAATTACAGAAATTCAGAATGCGTTATTCGCCCTTGCGTTTTTTGTCCAGTATAATTGCAAGTTCTGCCGCGGCCTCCTTGGGGGTGATATGCGCCGTGTTTATGCAGATGTCATAGTTCACCCTGTCGCCCCATTTTCTGTCGGTGTAGAAGGAGTAATATTTTGCGCGCTCCTTATCGATTCTTAAAATGTGGCGTTTTAAGGCGGAGTCGGAAAGGTGCTCGTGTTCGGGAGCCTTTTCACGGCAACGCTTTATGCGCGAAGGAATGTCGGAGTACACAAAGATGCGCAGCGGGTTCATATCCTTCAAAATTCTGTCCGCGCATCTGCCGACTATAACACAGTCAGATTTTTCAGCCATCTCTCTTATAATGTTGTGCTGTTCGTTGTAAACGGAAAGCGTCTGTTCAATTACAGGGTCGGTAAGCGGATAAAAACTTCTGCCTATCGTTATGGGGAATGGCATATAGGGCTTGCGCTCCACAATCTGGTGTACGTATTCTTCCGAAAGGGATGTACGCTTTGCTATCTCCGTTATTATTTGTCTGTCATAATATGCAATGCCGAGGTCGTCGGAAAGGCGTCTTCCGAACTCTCTGCCGCCGCTGCCGAATTCGCGGCTGACTGTGATTATAAGGTTTCCCATTTTTTGCCTCATCGCTTACTATTTATTATAAAATATAATAACACAACCTTAAAAAATAGTCAATAAGCACAAAGTTATATTGTGTTTAATTTGTACTTATAGTAAAAAGTCGTTCCGTAAATAAATTCAAGGCGTGTTATGCAAAAATGTGGCGACTTTTAAGTGTAAACGTTTTTATGTGATATTTGCATGAAATTCTTTGTTCTCTCATTTAACTTTAACAATTGCAGTTTATAGTATAAGTAGTTAAGGCGCGGGAATGATTTTTCCGCGAAAGGGAGAATGATAATGCAAACAGCAAATTACGCCGCGGCTACGGCCGCGTATACACACTTTGACCCGCTGCTTGGCGGGAGTTATACAATCACCTATTTCCGCAACGGCAACAGACCCTGCCCTGAAGAGGAGGCAACGGAAAAGATTGTGCATTTCTATTCCGTGGACGGAGTGCTTCTGCACTGCGAATACCATAAAATAGAAAAATGAATAAACTCACAGATGCGGCTTGAAGCCGTAAGCAAAATACATAAAATTTCCCCTCCAAAAAAAGTACCTGCCGCGGAAGCGAAAGTTCCCGCGGCAGGTACTTTTTGCGTGTTTTACGTCCGAAGATAATGCCGATACGGCTTGCTGTAATATCTGTAAAAAAATTACATATAATGTCGCATTTACCATAATAATGCCATAAAATGTAAATTTTTTACTCTAATTAAAGTTGTAAAGAAATAACTGTAAAATTTTTACGTTTATGTTTTTCAAAAAGGTCAGTAAAGCCATAATGCAGGGCGTGGCGTGGCATTAAATTTTAAAAAAAACTTTACAAGCGCGCACCGCTTATGTATAATAGAACTATATACCATTTTCGGGTTTTATCAACGGGGAATACTGCATTGAAAAAGTCAAAACTTTCAAAAAAGTCGCTCGTTGCGGTAATCTGTGTAGCGGCCGCGGCGCTTGTGGTAACGGCTCTTTTAATCATAAACATATTTTTCCCGATAAGGTACATTTCCTCGTGGTTTGTTTCGGGCAAAAAGCCTGCCGAAGACAGCTTTCAGCTCCGCGTACTCGATGTCGGCAATGCCGACTGTGCAATTGCCTCGCTCCCCGGCGGAAAGGTAATGCTTATCGATGGCGGCGACGGAACATATACGTCCACACTGAAAATCTTAACCGAACTCAACCGCATAGACGCCGATTTTATAGATTATGTAATCTGCACATCTGTCTCGCGCGAACATTGCGGGGGACTTGCCGAAATAATCGGCGTAAAGGGTGCGGGTAAAATATATTATCCTTACTGCGAAAACAGGTACATAAATTCTTCGTATGCTGAATTTATGACCGCCGCGCAGAGTTGCGGGGCGCAGCTTGCAATTTCAGAGTATGGTGCAGGGGAGGAGAGCGGGGACTTTTTCTTCACCTTTCTCTCGCCCGATGTGCACACCGCTCCTGGCGGCGAATATGAAGCTCTCAATGACGACAACTCTCAGGAAAATATCGATGCCGCTTCTGCGGTAATCTGGATGGAGTATGAGGGCAGGGGAGTCTTATACGCAAGCGACGCCACAAACACAGTTCTTAATAAACTTGCCGATGAATACCAGCTTTTAACTTCTTCGGGCGAGGGACTGAGTTTCCGCGGTCACGAAATAGATTTTTCTGACTGCGCAATCTATAAAGTGGCGGGTCACGGCAGTGAAGGGTGCCACTCTCAACCGCTGTTATCCTTAATTTCTCCCGATATTTCAGTTATATCGGTAGGGGAGGACAACACATACGGCTGTCCTTCGGCACAAGTTATGGCAGACCTTGTCGCTTGCAGCAGGATGTACATAACAATGTACCGCGGCGATATCACAATGGAAATTTCCGGTTCGGGGGATGTCACTTTGGCTGCCTCCCGCGGAGAATAATGTCGTTTTAAATACGGCAGTTTTTGAATTTAATTTTAATTGGTGCGGCAATATGCCTTAATCAATGCGTAAACTTTTTTGCAGTCATACGGCGGCAGATAAGCTGATTGGTGCGGCAATATGGCCTGACCATTGTAATAAAACCCGATTGAAAAGGGGGACAGATATGAAACTTACCACCGCAGGAGAATCTCACGGCAGGGCGCTTATCGGAATTATCGAGGGTCTGCCCTCCAATCTTAAAATAGACAGAGCGGCGATTGACGCTGAACTTGCCCTCCGTCAGAGCGGTTACGGCAGGGGCGGTAGACAGAAGATTGAGCGCGACCATATACAGATTTTAAGCGGAGTACGCAATTGTCTTACGCTCGGCAGTCCGCTCGCGTTCATGATAGAAAATTCGGACTATAAGAACTGGGAAAACTGTATGAGTCCCGACCCCTGCGATACGTCCCTCCGCACGCTTACAAAGGTGCGCCCCGGGCACGCAGACCTTACGGGTCTTAAAAAGTTTGACCAGAGGGACGCGCGCAACATACTCGAACGCGCCAGCGCCAGAGAGACGGCCGTAAGGGTGGCCGCGGGCTCCATAGCAAAGCAGTATCTTGCCGAACTCGGAATATCGGTAGGCGGGTATGTAAAGAGCGTGTGCGGCGTAAAAGATACGGGAATATATGCGTTTGAAAGCCTTTCAGAGGCAAAAAAACAGCCGCTTTTCATGCTGGACGAAAAGTTGCAGCGTGAGGCAATAAAGCTGATAGACGAGCTCAAGGCAAAGGGCGATACGGCGGGCGGAGTAGTTGAAGTGCGCATACACGGTCTTAAAAGCGGTTTCGGCAGCTGTATGACATATCCTGAAAAAATTGACGCGCGCCTTGCGGGCGCTGTAATGAGCATACAGGCCATAAAGGGAGTGGAATTCGGTCTCGGATTCGAGACCGCCGACCTTCCTGGAAGTCGCGTTCACGACAGATTATATATGCAGGATGGAAACATAGTCCGCAAAACCAACAATGCGGGCGGAACGGAGGGCGGAATGTCCAACGGCGAAGATATAGTCATCCGTGCCGCGATGAAGCCCATTCCCACGCTTATGAGCGGGCTTGAAACGGTGGACTATATCAGCGGCGAGCCCTGCCGCGCGGCTGGCGAAAGGAGCGATGTCTGCGCCATATGTGCGTGTGAATTGATTGTTGAAAGCGTTGCGGCCTTCACTCTTGCGCAGGTGGTTGCCGAGCGGCTCGGCGGCGACAATATGCAGCAGGTAAAAGCAAGATATGCCGCGCTTGAAAGCTGATTCGGAGGTTATTTATGAAAACTCTGCACATAAAGACGGCCTCGTGTGACAGCCATATAATCTGCGGCGAGGGTGCGTTTCAGTCGGAAATACCTTCACTCTGCGAAGGGCTTACGTTTACCGTAACGGACAGCAACGTTTATAAACTTTACCGTAACATATTTGACGATATCTTTTCAAAGAGCGGCACAGTCTATGTCATTCCCGCAGGAGAAAAGAGCAAAAATTATAATGTACTGCTAGGAATTTTAAAGGCAATGCTTTCGGCTGGCTTAAAGCGCAATTCCACGGTATTTGCCGTAGGCGGCGGCGTTGTCGGCGATATATGCGGTCTTGCGGCTTCGCTGTATATGCGCGGAGTAAAGCTGGTTCAGGTCCCCACCACGCTGTTGTCGCAGGTGGACAGTTCCGTAGGCGGTAAAACGGCAATCGATCTGTGCGGAGTAAAAAATATAGTCGGTACATTCTATCAGCCCGGCACGGTGGTGGTTGACCCTATGTTTTTGTCCACTCTGCCCGCGCGCGAAATACGTTGCGGTCTTGGCGAAATAATAAAGTACGGCGCCTTAAACAAGGATATTTACGTTAAGCTTATTGAAAATAAAAACAATCTCCGCTCGCCAGAGTTTTTAAAGGATATCACCTTTGACTGCATACAGCACAAGGCGGAGGTGGTGCGTCGCGACGAGCGTGAGAACGGCCTGAGGAAGACTCTCAATCTGGGACATACCACGGGCCACGCGTTCGAGCTGTATTATAAGCGCAAATCTCACGGCGAATTTGTGCTTATCGGAATGTACTACGAGCTGTTTATAGCCGTTAAACGCGGCATATGTGCGGCCGAATATGCAGATTCGCTCATTCAGCTGATAAAAAAAGTGATAAATATTCCTGCGTATGAAGATGCGGAAAAAGCCTGCCTTATGGCTGTTTACGATAAAAAGAATGTCCGCGCGGCGGAAGTTTCGCTCATAGTTCCCGCAGAGGCGGGCAGGTGTGAAGAATTGCGCCTTCCCGTAGACGAGTACGCGGCGGAGATAGCGCAGTGCGCCCTTAAAATCAGGGAGGATAAGCAATGAAAAAATTAAAACTTGCGGTAACCGGCAAGGATGTATCCCAGTCGTGCAGTCCCGAAATGCACACATTCATAGCCCATAAAATGGGCGTTGAAATTTCGTACGATAAAATCTCTATCGACCCCGACCAGTTTTCGCAAAAAGCGGAAGAGTTGTTTGAAAAATACGATGGTTTCAACGTAACAATTCCTTTCAAACTGGATATAATCCCCTTTCTTAACGGACTGGAAGGCGATGCAAAGCTGTTCGGCGCGGTAAACACTGTACTCAGCGCAAGCAGAAAGGGATACAATACAGATGGCCTCGGCTTTATGCTCATGCTGGAAAATAACGGCGTGGAGGTAGCGGGCAAATCTGTACTTCTGCTCGGTGCGGGCGGTGCGGGACGCAGCGCGGCCAAAAAGCTCGTCCAGGCGGGAGCGCAGCTCTTTGTGTACGACAAAAATACCGCGGCGGCCGCAGAGGTTGCCGCGCAGGACGGAGCAACCGCGCTCGGCGAAGTTGAAGTTCGTCCATACGATATAATAATAAATGCAACTGGCGTGGGTATGCACAAAACTGTTGGCATATCTCCGCTTAAAGAGGATGTTATTTCGCTGTGCAAAACGGCAGTAGATCTGATATATGTGCCGCCCAAGAGTGCTTTTCTTGAGATTGCCGAACGTTGCGGCAAGCAAATAATCAACGGCATGGCAATGCTCTTCTACCAGGCATATTTTGCCGAGTGCATCTACCAGGGAAAGGAGCCTGACAGCGCGCTTGCGGCACGGCTTTTTACGGAATACAGCGCAAAGTGAGGTCTGTTTATGAAACTTTTATTTATCAACGGCGTCAATCTCAATATGACGGGCCGCCGCGAAAAGGGAGTGTACGGCACGCAGACTCTCGATGAAATCAATGCCGAAATAGCTGCACACCTCAAGGGTACGGAGTGCGAATTTTTCCAGAGCAATATCGAGGGTGAAATATGCACCGCTCTCCACAATGCCTCGTGTGACGGCATAATTCTAAACGCGGGTGCGTTCACTCATTACAGCTATGCCATAAGGGACGCAATTGCGTCCATAAACATTCCCGTGGTGGAAGTGCATATGTCCAATGTTTTCCACCGCGAAGAGTTCCGCAAAACTTCTGTAATTTCCGAAGTGTGCGCAGGCACGATAGTCGGTTTCGGCAAGAACAGTTACATTCTCGCCGCTCAGAGTTTTCTGCTTAAAAATTGGCCGCAAAATAAGTAGTTGCGGCATATATACGGGGCAATTATGAATATAGTGCTTTGCGGCATGATGGGTTGCGGCAAGACGACGGTCGCTGCAGAACTTTCCCGCATAACCGGCAGGGAGAGCGTGGACACCGATGCCGAAATTGTAAAACGTCACGGCAGAATTGCCGATATTTTTGAAAAGTTCGGCGAAAGCCGTTTCCGCGAGATAGAGACGGAGGAGGTCGAACGGCTGAGCAGTCGCGACGGCCTTATAATAGCAACGGGCGGCGGCTGTGTTCTCTACGACCGCAACGTGCGCATTTTAAAGCGCGGCGGAAAGATATTCTTTCTTGAAGCGCCTGCCGAAACGCTCATATCCCGCCTTGAAGACGATACCGAGCGTCCGTTGCTTGCAGGCGGAGCTGCAAAGCGGGTAAACGTACTTCTGCCTATGCGCACGCCGCTGTATCTGGCTGCGGCCGACTGTGTAATACATACAGCAGGCCTTACGCCGACGGAAATTGCAAAAAAAATTCTTGCACAGTGCGGAGCAGATTTTTCCGCAGAGTAGAGAAGTTAAAAATCAATAGTTACGGTATATATGCCGACTATTCAAAATATCGCGGCGGGTCAGCCGTCATAACTGTAAATCAAAATATTATTTAAGGTAAAATTTTTATGAAGACCGCACTCATTACAGGTGGCACAAAGGGAATAGGCAAGGCAATCGCGTTTGAATTTCTGCAGCGCGGGTACGAAGTGGTTATAAATTATTCTTCGGATGAAAGTTCCGCTCTTGCTACGCAGTCGGAATTCAATATGCTCGGCTACTGTCCCGTTCTCATGCGCGCCGATGTTTCGGACGAGGCGCAGGTGGAGGATATGTTTTCAGAAATTTTCCGCCTCTATGACAAATTGGACGTGCTTGTCAATAATGCGGGCATTTCGCGCGTGAATGTAATTCAGGATACTTCTGCCGCCGAGTGGGACAGAGTGTTTGCCGTAAACACTCGCGGCGTATTCCTGTGCAGCCGTGCCGTGACCGACCGAATGATAGGTGCGGGCGGTGGAGCTATTATCAACATTGCCTCCATCTGGGGCGAAGTCGGCGCCAGTTGCGAGGTGGCGTACTCTGCCTCCAAAGCAGCGGTAATCGGTTTTACCAAGGCGCTTGCCAAAGAGCTCGCTCCTTCAAATGTAAGAGTTAACTGTGTCAGTCCCGGCGTAATTGACACCGAAATGAATTCGCACCTCACCTCGGACGAGCTTGAAGACCTCATCGAGCAGATTCCCGCGGGCAGAATAGGTACGGGCGAAGATGTTGCGGCGGCGGTAGCCTTTCTCGCGGAGGCGCCCTATGTTACGGGCGAAGTGCTCTCCGTAGGCGGCGGCTTTGCAAAGTAAGCTTTTATTCAGCGTTTATAAGTCGCAGATTGCAGTGCTGCGCAACTTATCATATAAACGCGCAACTTATCATATAAAATAATATCATACGTCATAATTTTATCTTTTTTCTGTAAAAAACGCGCCCCCGCACAGGTTTATGTACCCGTTGCGGGGGTTAAAATATATACTGAGGAATAAATTTCAGAATATTTTAAAATTTTGTGCAAAAAATAAAGGATTTTTATAAAATTTTTCGTATAAATAGGCGTGAAAGAAAATATGCCCGTATTAAAAGAGCGCACGTTTGCAATCGAGGAGCAATTTTTATCACCGTACGCGACAAAATCGAAGGATACCAAGGGGCGCCTGCGTGAGGAAAAACCTTGCGAAATGCGCACCGATTTTCAGCGTGACCGCGACAGAATAATCTATTGCAAGGCGTTCAGAAGGCTTAAAAACAAGACGCAGGTGTTCTTTTCGCCCGAAGGCGACCACTACATAACCCGCCTTACGCACACTCTGGATGTGGCGCAGATAGCGCGCAGTCTTGCGCGGGCGCTTGCTTTGAACGAGGACCTTGCCGAGGCAATCGCGCTCGGACACGACCTCGGTCATACGCCTTTCGGACACAGCGGGGAGCGAATACTCAACAAACTCGCGCCAAACGGTTTCCGCCATAACGAGCAGTCGGTAAGGGTGGTGGACGTGCTTGAAAAGGACGGCAACGGACTAAATCTCACCTTTGAAGTGCGTGATGGCATACTCAACCATAAAAAGAGCGGACATCCCGCCACTCTGGAAGGCAGCTGCGTTTCCTTTGCCGACCGCATTGCATACATAAATCACGACCTTGACGATGCGGTGCGTGCAGGCGTGTTGAAACTCGAGGACATTCCCTCGGAGATTACGGACGTACTCGGCAACAGCTCGCGCGAGCGCATAAATACGGCGATAACATCCGTATGGCTCAACAGTTACGGCAAAAACTGCGTGACTATGGGACAGGACGTGGAGCAGGCCAGCGAGGCTTTGCGCGCGTTCATGTTCGACAGGGTATATTTTACGGAATTTGCCCGCGGAGAAGAGGACAAGGCCGAGCGCATGCTCTCGTACATGTACGAATATTTTCTTGGGCATATGGAAAAGTTGCCCGCAACCTTTGTAAAACTTGCCAAAAGTTATTCCAAAGAGCAGGTGGTCTGCGACTACATATCATCCATGACGGACAGATACGCGGTGTATACGTTCAACAGAATTTTCATTCCGCGCGGCTGGTCTTTCGTAGACGAAAACAGCTGAAAAATATTAATGATTGAGGCATATGTGCCGTCATTTTTAACAATAATATAATTTTGGCGGCGTGCCGCGCTTTGAGAGGGTGCATATTTTATGCCCGGTTATGACAGGGATTTTTTAAGACTGCTTACAGAAAAACTTAATATTGTCGATGTGGCGTCTTCCTATATGCACCTTGAAAAGAAGGGCGGAACGTACTGGGCGTGCTGTCCCTTTCACCACGAAAAGACGGCCTCTTTCCACATAGACGAGGCGCGTCAGTTTTACCACTGTTTCGGTTGCGGCGTTTCGGGCAACGTGATAACGCTTGTAAAGGAGCTGGAAAACGTTGACTTCGGCGACGCCGTAAAGATGCTTGCGGAAAAGGCCAATCTGCCCCTGCCCGAAAACAATTTTGACGGGGAAAAGACGGCGGAACTTAAACGCAAGCGCGACACATTGCTTAAAATAATGAACGACTGCGCACATTTTTATCTGGATAATTTAAATTCGGGTAACGCGGACGCTCATATAAATTACATACTTTCGCGTAAAATTCCCTCCAACATTGTCCGTGCATTCGGGCTGGGCGCCAGTCTCAACTATTACGACCTGCCTAAATTTCTTCTTAAAAAGGGTTATTCCCGCCAGGATATGCTGGACAGCGGCGCCGTCAGCGAAGTGGAGGGCAGACTGCTTGATTCGCAGGGCGGCAGACTTATCTTTCCAATAATAAACGCATTCGACGAGGTGGTGGCATTCGGCGGAAGGTCGCTAAAGCCCACCGATTACGCAAAGTATAAAAACACCAAGGAAACGCTTATATTCAACAAGAGCAAAATGCTGTACAACATCAACCGTCTGAAGAAGCTCCGCCGTGCGGGCGGACTTAAGGAAGTCATAATGGTTGAGGGATATATGGACACCATTTCGCTGTATATGGGCGGATTCAAAAACGTTGTGGCCAGTATGGGAACATCGCTCACCCAGGAGCAGGCGCGGCTTATAAAGAGGTACGCGGGTACCGTGCTTATAAGTTACGACGGCGACAGCGCGGGGCAGAAAGCCAATATGCGCGGCCTTGAAATTTTAAAGAGCGAGGGGCTGGACGTAAAAGTTGTGCCTCTGCCAGAAGGTCTGGACCCCGACGACGTAATAAAACAGCTTGGCTCCGACTCGTACAGTCAATGTCTTGCGGACGCAATGCCGCTGACCGATTACAAACTTTCGGTGGCGCGCAAGGCGCACGATATATCAAAACCCGAAGAAAAGATACGCTATGTAAGCGACGCGCTCAAGGTGGTGCGTTCTGTTGAATCTAGCGCGGAGCGCGAGCTTATGCTCAAGAATCTGCGCGACGAAACGGGCATCAGCTACGAATCGCTGAGCCGCGATTTGCAGCAGGTACCAGCGGAAAAGCAGGAAACCGAGGAGGACAAGCCGAGAAAGGTTCAGGATCCGGCCGACGTGCATATAAAGGCCTCGCGCTTTGTCGCGGCGGCGATACTGCTCGGCGCGCGCTACACGCAGGATACCGACATTTCGGCCATACCGTTTGCCAGCGACGTGCATACGCTTGTCGCTGGGTACGTAAAGAGCAAACAGCTTATGGGCGAAAAGGTAACGCTGAGCGAAATTTTTGACTTTTTCGACGAGGGCACGCCCGAATATGAAGAGCTGTGCCGCATACTCGATCTGAACGACGGCAACAACCTTGAAGGCGAAGTGCCGCAAAAGTACTATTTCGACTGTCTGAAACGTCTGAAAGAGGACAGCATAGCAAAGGCGATAGAGGAAGTAAAGAAACAATTCAGCGCCACGGACGACGTTGAAGAAAAACGTCAGGCGGCCGCACTGTTGCAGCAGCTTGTAAAGCAAAAGGAAAAATTAAAAAGCGGAGATATACGATGAGCTTATCCGATCAGAAACTTAACGACATTTTGAAAAAGATAATCGAAGAATTCGGTCCCAAGGGTTCCATTACGACGAACAGTCTGTGCGACATAATGGAAAAGTATGATACCACGCCCAACCAGATGGACTTTGTGTACAAGTCGGTTGCGGACGCGGGCATACAGATAATAGACGAGGCCGAGCGCGATAAGGAACTTTACGAACAGGCGCTTTCCGATATAGGACTGGACGACCCCGTAAAGATGTACCTTAAAGATATAGGCCGCGTGCCCCTTCTTTCCGCGGACGACGAAATCGAGCTTGCCCGCAAGATGCAGGACGGCGACGAGGAGGCCAAGAAAAAGCTTTCGGAGGCCAACTTAAGGCTTGTCGTTTCCATCGCAAAGAGGTATGTGGGCAGAGGCATGCTCTTCCTCGACCTCATTCAGGAAGGTAATTTAGGTCTTATGAAGGCCGTTGAAAAGTTTGACTATCAGAAGGGGTTCAAGTTCTCCACATACGCAACGTGGTGGATACGTCAGGCGATAACCCGCGCCATAGCCGACCAGGCCCGCACGATAAGAATACCCGTGCATATGGTGGAAACAATCAACAAACTCACAAGGGTATCCAGGCTGCTCACCCAGCGTTTAGGCAGAGAGCCCACACCCGTGGAGATAGCAAAGGAAATGAACATTTCCGAAGAGCGCGTGCGCGAAATTCAGAAGATTGCGCAGGACCCTGTTTCGCTTGAAACGCCCATAGGCGAGGAGGAAGATTCTCACCTCGGCGACTTCATAGAGGACGAAACGACTGTCACCCCTTCGGACAGCGTATCCACGACAATGCTCAAGGAGACGCTTTTGTCCGTACTCAACAGCCTCACCCCGCGCGAGGAGAAGGTACTCCGCCTGCGTTACGGCGTAGACGACGGCCGTCCCCGCACGCTGGAAGAGGTGGGCAAGGAATTCAACGTAACGCGTGAACGTATCCGTCAGATAGAGGCAAAAGCGCTGAGAAAGCTTCGCCATCCTTCGCGCTCCAAGCACCTCAAAGATTTCCTGGATACCTGATATGACCGAGCGGCTTGAAAAACTGTGCGCTCACCTTTCGGCCTGCGGCACGTTTGTGGACGTAGGCTGCGACCACGGCTACTGCACCCGCTACATGTTTGAAAACGGACTTTGCAGCTGCGCCGTCATAACGGATATAAGCGAAAAGAGCCTTTCCAAGGCCGAACGCCTGCTTGAAAAGTACATTTCGCAGGGAGTGTGCCGCCCCGTATGCTGCGACGGACTCGTCGGCGTGGAAGAGAGCTGTGCCGACCTCGTTCTCATTGCGGGAATGGGCGGCGAAGAAATTTTAAAGATACTCAGAGAGTCATATATTCCCCGCGCGTTTGTCTTTCAGCCGATGAAAAACGCCGAACAGCTCAGGTCCTTTCTGATAGACAGCGGATGCCGCATAGAGTATGACGGACTTTTCACCGAAAGCCGTGCGGGACTTATAAAGAATTATTTTGTAATCGCAGGCACGCGTACGGGCGGAACGGAGCCGTATACGCCCGCGCAGCTCAGTTTCGGGCGGGACAGCCTGGGCACCAAGGAGCTTACCGACCTGCTTAATTACGAACTCAAAAAGAACCTTGCGTATGCGCAGGGCGAGCTTTCGCCTTCGTCTCGCGCGCAGGTGGAGAGCAGAATATCATTCATAAAGGGGGTACTCGGCGGTGAAAACGTCTGATGTGCTTGCCGCAATGGAAAAACTTGTCGCGCCGCTGACGCTCAGCGAACAGTTCTGCAAAAAATACGGCGCATACGATAACAGCGGCATAATTCTTGACAGCGGTGAGCAGGTAAAGGGAATACTTTTCTGCCTCGACTTAACGCCCGCCGCGGTAAAAAAGGCAAAAAGCCTGGGCTGTAATCTTATTTTTACCCATCACCCCGCAATATTCGGCGGAATAAAGAGCGTAATCTGTCAGCCGCAGTCACCCACGGCCGCCCTCGGCGAGTGCATGCGCGCGGGAATGTCGGTAATATCCATGCACCTCAACTTTGACGCCGCGCCTCAGGGAATCGACTATTACCTTATGCGCGCCCTCGGCGGAGAGAAGGAGCTTGCTCTTTTAAATCCTCTCGAAGGCGGCGGCTACGGCAGAATATATAACGTACAGCCGCAGACATTTGCAGAGTTTTCTGCCCGCGCCGTAAGTCAGCTCAGCACCCAGCGCGCCCGCTTTTACGATTCGGGGCGAAAGGTGGAAAGGGTGGCATCCTTCTGCGGAGCTGGTTGCGACGAGGAGAGCATTGCCTTTGCCATAGATGGCGGAGCGGATACGTTTGTATCTTCGGATATGAAACATCACCACATTGCAACGCTTTTAAATGCCGGGCTGAACATTGTGGAACTTACCCACTATTCGGCTGAAATTTACGGATTGGCCCGCATATATGACCAGACTAACGCAAAATTAGGCGTTGTTTCACACTTCTTCACGGAAGAGTGCATGTTGTAAAATTGTATTAAATTTTAAGCCGCTTATGCGGCGTTCAAATATAAAATGAATAAGGAGAGAACTATGTCTCAGATAGAACAGCTTCTCAGATATCAGCAGGAAGATGAAAAGCTCATCAGGTTGGAGCAGGAGGCGGCCTCTTCGGAGGAACGCAAAAATTACGTTCAGGCCAAAAATTTCATGACCAAAGCTCCCGAAAAACTCGATCAGATAGACGCAAAGGCTGCAGAGCTTGAAAGAACGACCGAAAGGCTCAATTCGGCTTACGAAGAACTGGAAGAGGCGCTCAAAGACTTCGACTCGCTCGACGAAATGGTCAAGGAAGAGGGCGCGGACGTTGCTTTCTATAAAAAATCGGCGCTTTCCCTTCAGGATAAAATAAAGTTGCTCAAAAACGAAATCGCCGCGCTTACCGCAAGGGTAAAGTCGGTGGACGATGAATATAAATCGCTCAAAAAGAAGGTCATTGCTATGCAGAAACAGTACAAGGAGAGCTACGCCGTGTACACTGCATACAAGGAAAACAAGAAAAAGGAGATGGCGGTCATTGAAAAGGACCTCAAAGAACTTTCCAAGTCAATCGACCCCGCCGTGTTTGCAAAGTACCAGACCAAGCGTTCGGAGCGCATTTTCCCCATTATCTGCGAGGTGAAGGGCGACAGATGCACCAAGTGCGGCATAGAACTCTCGCTTGCGGGCAAGGAGGCAATCTCCGCGGGAACAGTGGTTGAGTGCGAAAATTGCCACCGTTTCCTCTATAAAAAATAATTGATGTACAGCAAAAGGCGGCCTTTCGGTCGCCTTTTTAAATTTATTTGTTCTGTGTTCAATCCTGCGGCTTCAGTTGGTGTACGATTTTTTTAATGGCAATAGCTGGTAAAATTAATCAATTTTTGTACAAAATACACAAAAATTTAAAAAGTGCTTGACATATTTCATTGACTGTGTTATTATAAAGTAACCCAAAAGGGAATCATTGTTATTAAAAAGCGGCGGAAAAGTCGCAATAAACAACAACGAAAAAAGAACGGCAGATTTCGCGCGGTTATCGCGTAAAGTTTCCGTTCTTTTTTATTTTGACCTGCTCATTACAATGCGGGCGGCGCATAATGCAGTGAAATAATTGAAATAATCTTGTATTTAAAAATTATAAAAGCGGACATTGCCTGCGAAATAACAAATTTTGATGTTGACAAATTTATATTTGCAGAGTAAACTGAAAAACGAAAATAAATGTGCAGGGTAAAAAAACTGCACAACGCTTTTAAGGCGTAAAGGACGGATATATGAAAGTTTTGATGCTTAACGGCAGCCCTCATAAAAACGGTTGCACAAATACGGCTATGCAAATCATTGCTGAAGAACTCAAAAACCAGGGTATAGAAAGCGAAATAATCTGGCTGGGCAACGGCCCCGTACGCGGCTGCATAGGTTGCGGCGGCTGCAAAAAAAGCGGCAAGGACAGGTGCGTATTCGGCGACGACGGCGTTGCGGATATTGCAGATAAGTTAAAATCGGCCGATGGCTACATATTCGGCGCACCCGTACACTATGCTTCGCCCAACGGCGCAACGATAGCCGCTCTGGACAGAATTTTCTATTCTGCGGGCAAATATATGCAGTTCAAACCCGCCGCCTGCATAGTTTCTGCGCGTCGCGCGGGCACTACCGCTTCATACGACGTGCTCAACAAATACATCGGCATAAACAATATGATAGCCGTGCCTTCAACCTACTGGAATATGGTTCACGGCAACACTCCCGAAGAGGTTATGCAGGACAAGGAGGGCGTTTCGGTAATGCGTGCGCTCGGTTCCAATATGGCCTGGCTTTTAAAACTGCTTGCCTCAGTAAAGGGTACGCAACTTGAAAAGCCCGTCATCATTCCCAAGGAAAAGACAAACTTCATAAGGTAAAAAAATACGCCGCGGTGCCTGAAAAGCACCGCGGCATTTTTATATTTACAAAAGTTAAGGGGTAACGCGGTTGATGTCGCGGGGGAACATTGCGGCATAGCGCACGTTCTTGAATCCGAGAAGGTGCATCGTAAGCCTTTCAAGGCCGAGGCCGAGACCGCCGTGAGGGGGTGCGCCGTACTTGTGCAGCATAAGGTAAGTTTCAAACTCTTCGGGGTTCATGCCGAGGCGCTTCATCTTTTCAACCTGCATGTTGTAGTCGTGTATACGCTGGCCGCCGCTGGTTATCTCTATGCCGCGGAACAGAAGGTCGAATGAAAGGGTGACTTCGGGGTCTTCGGGGTCATCCATCGTATAGAAGGGGCGCTTTTTGGAGAGGTAGTGCGTAACGAACAGGAAGTCGCTGCCGTACTGCTGTTTTGCCCACTTGCCGAGGAAGGCCTCTTCTTCGGGTTCAAAGTCCTTCATGTCGGTTATGTTCTTAAGTTTCTTTACGCAAAGTTCCTTTGCATCCTTAAAGCGAATGCAGGGAATTTTGTCCACTTCGGGAATTTCCACTTTCAGAAGTTCGATTTCGGGAGCATACTCGCGCTTAAGCAGGTCCATTATATATTTAAGCACGCCCGTTTCCATCTCCATAATGTCGGTGAAGCTGTCGATGAAGCCCATTTCGAAGTCCATGGAGATGTATTCGTTGAGGTGTCTGCTGGTGTCGTGGTGTTCTGCGCGGAACACGGGCGCTATTTCAAACACTCTTTCGTATACGGGCACGAGCGCCTGCTTGTAGAGCTGGGGGCTCTGCGCAAGGAATACGGTCTTGCCGAAGTAATCAAGTTTGAACACGTTAGTGCCGCCCTCGGCTCCCGCAAAGTTGATTTTGGGGGTATGAATTTCGGTGAAGCCGTTGTTCATGAGGTGCTCGCGGAATCCGCGCTGAATTCCTTCCTGAATTTTGAATACCGCGCGTTCGGAGGGGTTTCTCAGCGTTACGGGGCGGAAGTCGAGGTCAACGTTCAAATCGCAGTTAACTTTCTTTTTGGAGATAACTACGGGAGGAATGGCCGCGGGGGTGGAAAGAATCTCTATGTTGTGAATCTGAATTTCAAAACGTTCGCTGCCGTCGCGGGTCTGGCTTTTTACTACCTTGCCGGTAATTTTAGCGGAGGCCTGTTCAACCACGTTATCGGCCATGCGGTAGTCAGAAAATTCGGGCGAATATACGCACTGAATAAGTTCGCGCGCGGTGCGCAGGATAATGAACGCAAAGTCGCTCATGTCCCTTATGTTGTGAATGGCGCCCTTTATAGAAATCACCTTGCCCTCGTTTTCCTTAAAGCGGGAATAGGGGGTGGTGCCGTCGTTCAAAGCGCCTGTCATGTATTCCATATCATACCTCGTAAAAAATATTGAATAAGTTGTTCCTAACAATTTTACGGCTTTTTGCGTTAAAAATCAAGCAATATTTGCAGTTTATTCAACCTTCTTTCAATTAGCCGTTTTTTATGCCTCATACGCGGCGATATGAAAATTATTCCTTAAAAATAAAATTTTACCAAAATTAAATGTGCCTGAATTCCCTTAAATACAATTGCAATCGGCAAAGCAAGATGGTATAATAATATTACCAAGGGAATGAAAGCCCTGGCACCACTGTCTGCGGTGTTCGTGGTATGGGAAATTCGTAATCCACTGAACTTTTTTTAGGGAGCGGTTGTTCGCGGAAATAGGCAAGGTCTGAAAATTTTTCGGAAAGTCCGAGGTTTCGCTTCGCCGCACCCACCTGGGAGAACCGGGTTAATACTTTTTCATATCACGGCACAGGCGGATATTTTTAAGTATCTCAAAGG
>ERZ1090862.224-NODE-224-length-24932-cov-11.329340_pt1 | contig 24932 bp, 25 predicted proteins | sample MGYA00478481_ERZ1090862 | MGnify/ENA primary metagenome ERZ1090862 (study PRJEB33644, sample SAMEA5815745) | chicken gut metagenome | biome: Chicken; feature: Gastrointestinal Tract; material: Caecum | place: Ireland | collected 2019-01-01 | study: A study of the... | reverse complement strand
TAAGCTGATAACTGTTTTCTTCCTTTTGCTCTTCTGGCAGCTAAAACTTTTCTTCCGCCCGGTGTGCTCATTCTTGCTCTGAAACCATGAACCTTGGATCTTGATCTCTTCTTCGGCTGAAATGTCATCTTCATCCCCAATACACCTCCCTTTTGCTGATATACTTTATAATAAAGTATTCACATGATTAACAATTTCTTTGATGTCTTCCTAAAAAGACGCGCATTTAATTATAGAGAAAAAACCCTGATAAGTCAAGCAAAATCAAGGGATGGAGAATATTTTTTTCTTCATTTTTATCCACAGTGTGAATAAAAACCAGATACAGTGTGGATAACTTGTTAATAACTACAAAATAAAGTGTTGATAAAAATTTATTTTTTTCGACATGCTTTATTTTATGAGTGTTAAAAGTGTATATAAAGTTATGAACATTATTTTTCGTTGATTCACGACCTCTTTTGATGTAGAATGTAGAGGAGAGATTTTGCCTTGATATCTCTCTACTTTTATGGATTAGGAGTTACTTTTGATGAACATTGTAGAACAGAACTGGGATCAGATTTTAAATAAAATGAAGCTTGAATACTGCTCGTCCAACATTTCCTACAATACGTGGATTGCGCCTCTTACAGTGTATGAGGTGACGGATGATACTGTATATATTCTCGTTAAATTAAGGGCCAGCCTGGAACATATTGAAGAAAAATATCTGCTTCCTTTTAAAGTCTGCATTGCGGAAGTAACCGGTATAGAATATGAAGTAGCCTTTGTAACTGACAATCAAAGGACAATACAGGAAAAGAAAGAGACTATTATAAAGAAGAATAAGATTAACGCCATCTATGAAAAGGCGAATCTGAATCCGAAATATACTTTCGACACATTTGTCGTCGGAAGTAACAATAACTTTGCACACGCCGCTTCACTTGCGGTTGCGGAGTCACCGGGTGAAATCTACAATCCTCTTTTTATATATGGAGGAGTCGGGCTCGGAAAGACGCATCTTATGCATTCCATCGCTCATTTCATCCTTGAAAACGACCCGTCAAAACAGGTTCTCTACGTCACCAGCGAAACTTTTACAAACGAGCTGATCGACGCTTTGAAAGCCGGTAAGACAGGCAGTGAACTTGCAATGACAAAGTTCCGCGAAAAATACAGGAACAACGATGTTCTCCTCATCGATGATATACAGTTTATCATCGGAAAAGAGAGTACGCAGGAAGAGTTTTTCCACACATTTAACCACCTGCATGTATCCGGAAAACAGATCATTATCTCAAGTGATAAGCCTCCGAAAGATATCGAGACGCTCGAAGCCCGGCTTCGGACAAGATTTGAGTGGGGACTGATCGCAGATATACAGGCGCCTGATTATGAGACCCGAATGGCTATCCTGAGAAAGAAAGAAGAGCTGGACGGCCTGGACCGTTATCATATTCCGGATGAAGTCATGCAGTATATAGCAAATAACATCAAGTCCAACATCCGTGAACTTGAAGGTTCGCTGAACAAGCTGATCGCGCTTTCCAATCTTGAGAATAAGCCGATCGATATATCTCTTGCGGCAGAAGCCTTAAAAGACATGATCTCACCGGATAATAACCGGCCTGTGACGCCTGAACTTATCATTGATATCGTATCAGAACATTTTAATGTTCCTGTTTCAGAATTAAAAGGAAAGAAGCGCAATGCCGAGATCGTCCTTCCAAGGCAGATCGTAATGTATCTGTGCAGAACCCTTACGGATACTCCTCTCAAAGCGATCGGAGCCATTCTGGGAGGAAAGGATCACGCTTCCGTAAATCACGGAGTCAAGAAGATCGAGAATGAACTTAAGAAAGATGAAGCTCTTAATAATACTGTTAATATAATAAAGAAGAAAATAAATCCGATCTGAATATGTTGATAACTATGTAGACAAGTTGTTGAATTTTATGTGAATAACAGATCTTGTTGATAAACATCTGAATAACAGCTATAGATTATTCCCACTGTTTCTACACTCTGTCACATGATCACCAACATAGTTATCAATACGGAAAATCCTCTGTTTTAAAGGCTTTGAAGCAGTTATTAACTTTTTCACAGCCCCTAATAATACGGAGGCGGAATTGATATTAAACCAATATACATAACGCGCTTCCGGCAGATTTTTTCACACACTGGAAAATTATCTATCGGCACAATTATCTGTACCGTTAAATTGACGACAACAAGGAAAGGAGTTCATGTTCACATGAAGATTATCTGTACCAAAACAAACCTGTCAAAAGGAGTCAGCATTGTATCGAAAGCGGTTCCTTCAAAAACTACAATGCCTATTCTTGAATGTATATTGATCGACGCGTCTACGGATGTGATCAAACTTACTGCAAACGATATGGAGCTGGGAATCGAGACTTCCATCGACGGAGAGATTGTAGAGAGAGGTATCCTTGCAATCAACGCCAGAATATTTTCGGAAATCGTAAGAAAACTTCCGGACAGCGAGATCGTAATCGAAACTCAGGGTGATTCGCAGGCTCTGATCACCTGCGAAAAGGCTAAATTCAATATTGCCGCTCAGCCCGGAGACGAATTCTCATATCTCCCGGCAGTGGAAAAAGATGATTTTATCACGGTTTCAGAATTTACTCTGAAAGAAGTGATCCGCCAGACTATATTTTCTATCGCGGACAGCGATACAAACAAGATGATGACAGGCGAACTTTTTGAGATCGATGAGAATATCCTGAAAGTCGTATCCCTTGACGGACATAGAATATCAATCCGTAAGATTGAGCTGAAAGATTCGTATTCACCGAAGAAAGTTATCGTTCCGGGCAAGACTCTCCAGGAGATCAGCAAGATCATCGGAGGAGAGGCGGAAGCGTATGTTGATATTTCATTTACGAAAAACCATATCGTGTTTGAATTTGACCGGACGGTCGTCGTATCCAGACTGATCGAGGGAGAATACTTCCGGATCGATCAGATGCTCTCAAGCGATTATGAGACGAAAGTAAGGATCAACAAGAGAGAACTTCTTGACTGTATCGACAGGGCGACTCTGCTGATAAAAGAAGGGGATAAAAAGCCGATCATCATCGATATCAGAGACGAGTCCATGGAATTTAAGATCAAGTCACAGATCGGATCTATGGATGAGGAAATCATGTGTATCAAAGAGGGAAAAGATCTGCTTATCGGATTTAATCCGAAATTCCTTATCGATGCCCTGAGAGTGATCGACGATGAGGAAGTGGATCTCTATTTCATGAATGCAAAAGCGCCGTTGTTTATCAAGGATGAAGACCAGAGTTATATTTATCTGATCCTTCCTGTAAACTTTAACGCTGCGGTATAGAGGAGAAAACAGATGGAAATTTTTGAATTGAGAGCCGGAGAAGATTTTATCCGGCTCGGACAGGTTCTTAAAGCTGTCGGATTTGTCGAGTCCGGCGCGGAAGCAAAAGAAGTGATACAGGACGGTCAGGTCAGCGTGAACGGTGAAACGGAGCTGAGAAGAGGAAGAAAGCTCCATAAAGGCGATACTGCGTCCTATGACGGCCGTGAAGTGAAGATCGGATAACATAACTGATACATCCGGGGCGTAAGTTTTGGCTCCATACATTGAAAAAAACGGAAAAAAAGTGTAAAATAGATTAGATGGGAAAGTTATGGTAATCAAATCTTTAAAGCTGAAAAACTACAGAAATTACGATCTGCTGGATTTAAATTTTGATCCGAATACCAATATACTGTATGGTGACAACGCCCAGGGAAAGACCAATATACTCGAAGCGCTTTATCTGTCCGGTACGACAAAATCCCACAGGGGGACAAAAGACAGAGATATCATACAGTTTGGATATGATGAATCCCATATTGAGACAATCATAGAAAAACGAGGAATCTGTTTTCAGATTGATATGCATCTGAAAAAGAACAGTCCGAAAGGAATAGCCATTGATAAGATTCCGATTCGGAGAGCAAGCGAACTGTTCGGTATTGTCTATTTTGTATTTTTCTCTCCGGAGGATCTTAATATTATAAAAGAGGGGCCTGCGGGAAGGAGAAGGTTTATAGATCTTGAATTGTCTCAGCTCGATAAAATTTATCTCAGCAACCTTTCAAACTATAATCGTATTATTAATCAAAGAAATTCCCTGCTAAAAGATTTATATGGGCAGAAGAATCTGATAGAGACTCTGGATATATGGGATATGCAGCTTGCTGCATACGGAACCAAAGTTTTAGAACGAAGAAAGGAATTTATAAAAGAAGTAAATGAAATAATTTCTGACATTCATTTTAAATTAACTGGTGGTAAAGAAAGAATCTCTATTTCATATGAGGCCAGCAATGGAAATATGTCTCTGGAGGATTCCCTTAAGAAGTACAGAGAAAGAGACATCAGGATGAAGAGCACAACTGTCGGGCCTCACAGGGATGATATCTGTTTTACTGCTGACAGCGGACTGGATGTGCGTAAATTCGGTTCCCAGGGCCAGCAGAGAACAGCTGCACTGTCATTGAAAATGTCTGAGATAGAACTGGTAAAGAAAGTGATAAAAGATACACCTGTCCTGCTTCTTGACGATGTATTGTCTGAACTGGATAAACATCGGCAAAACTATTTACTGGACAGTATTCATGACATACAGACGATAATCACATGTACCGGACTTGATGAATTTGTAAATCACAGATTTTCAATCAACAAGATATTCCACATCAAGAACGGACATGCATCAAATGCAAATTAGGAGGTTATTAAATGGGTGCATCAAGTACAGAATTTGACGCTGAATACGGAGCGGATCAGATCCAGATACTGGAAGGTCTGGAAGCGGTAAGAAAAAGACCTGGAATGTATATCGGAAGCACTTCTACAAGAGGTCTTCATCATCTGGTTTATGAGATCGTGGATAATTCAGTGGATGAGGCGCTGGCTGGTTACTGTGACGAAATACAGGTGGATATTAATAAAGATGGTTCTGTTACAGTAAGCGATAATGGAAGAGGTATTCCTGTCGGGATTAACCATAAAGCAGGACTTCCTGCAGTTGAAGTCGTATTTACAGTGCTTCATGCCGGCGGTAAATTCGGCGGCGGAGGATATAAAGTATCCGGCGGTCTCCACGGTGTAGGTGCATCTGTTGTAAATGCCCTTTCCGAATGGCTGGAAGTGGAGATTTATCACGAAGGAAAGATATATAAGCAACGATATGAAAGAGGAAAAGTCTGCTATAAACTGAAAATCATCGGTGAATGCGAGCCGGAGCGGACAGGTTCAAAGGTCACATTTTATCCGGATGCGGAAATATTTGATGATATTATATTTGACTATGATACGTTGAAACAGCGTTTCAGAGAAATGGCATTCCTTACCAAAGGGCTCAGAATTGTATTAAGAGACTGGAGAGGCGAGGAGCTGCATGAGCATACTTTCCATTATGAGGGAGGTATAAAAGAGTTTGTCACATATCTTAATAAAAGCAAGACTCCGCTCTATGATCAGATCATTTACTGTGAGGGATTCAAGGATGGAGTTGCAGTTGAAGTGGCAATGCAGCACAATGATTCCTATAGTGATAATACCTATGGGTTCGTTAATAATATTACAACGCCTGAGGGCGGAACTCATGTAGAAGGATTCAGAACCGCACTTACTAAGACATTTAATGATTATGCAAGAAAGAATAAACTTATCAAAGATAACGAAAAACTTGCCGGAGAGGATATAAGAGAAGGTCTGACTGCAATTATCAGCGTCAAGATTGAAAATCCACAGTTTGAGGGGCAGACGAAGCAGAAGCTTGGAAACAGTGAGGCAAGAGGTGCGGTACTCGGTGTGCTGAGCAGTCAGCTGGAGATATTCCTTGAGCAGAATCCGAATGTGGCAAAGATTATTGTTGAGAAGTCCGTACTGTCTCAGAGAGCCAGGGAGGCGGCGAGAAAAGCAAGAGATCTGACAAGAAGAAAATCTGCTCTTGATTCAACATCGCTTCCTGGAAAACTTGCAGACTGCTCTGACAAAAATCCGGAAAACTGCGAGATATATATCGTAGAGGGAGATTCCGCCGGCGGTTCGGCAAAGACGGCCAGAGACCGCGCGACCCAGGCAATCCTTCCGCTGAGAGGAAAGATCCTTAATGTAGAGAAAGCCCGCCTTGATAAAATTTACGGCAATGCCGAGATCAAGGCCATGATTACAGCGTTCGGAACGGGAATTCATGATGATTTTGATATCAGCAAACTCAGATATCACAAGATCATCATCATGACAGATGCCGATGTGGACGGCGCTCATATCAGTACCTTATTATTGACCTTTATGTATCGTTTTATGCCTGATCTTATAAAAGAAGGATATGTATATCTGGCGCAGCCTCCGCTGTATAAGCTGGAAAAGAATAAAAAAGTCTGGTATGCATACAGCGACGAAGAACTGAATCAGATCCTTCTTGAAGTCGGAAGAGACAGCAATAACAAGATCCAGCGCTATAAAGGTCTGGGAGAGATGGATGCAGACCAGCTTTGGGAGACAACTATGGATCCTGAGCACAGAATTCTCCTCAAAGTGACAATGGACGAAGAGACGTCGTCCGAACTCGACCTGACATTCACGACCCTCATGGGAGATAAAGTAGAACCAAGACGTGAATTTATCGAAGAAAATGCCAAGTATGTTCAAAACCTGGATATATAGCGATTAACAGCGACCGACTCTGTGAAAAAACCGCAGATTTTTTAACTAGAGGGTCGGGAGCCGAAACCAGCCAATAACTCATAAAGGAGATAAGAGATGGAAGATAATATTTTTGATAAAGTTCACGAGGTCGACCTGAAAAAGACGATGGAGAAATCTTACATTGATTACGCCATGAGTGTTATCGCATCCCGTGCGCTTCCTGATGTAAGAGACGGCCTTAAACCTGTTCAGAGAAGGATTCTGTATTCCATGATAGAACTGAACAACGGTCCGGATAAGCCGCACCGTAAATGCGCCCGTATCGTCGGTGATACAATGGGTAAATACCACCCTCACGGCGACAGTTCCATCTACGGAGCCCTCGTAAATCTTGCGCAGGAATGGTCCACGAGATATCCTCTTGTAGACGGTCATGGAAACTTCGGCTCCGTGGACGGCGACGGTGCAGCGGCGATGCGTTACACAGAGGCCCGTCTGAGCAAGATATCCATGGAGATGACGGCGGATATCAATAAGGATACGGTTGATTTTACTCCGAACTTTGATGAAACAGAGAAAGAGCCTACCGTGCTTCCGTCAAGATTTCCGAATCTTCTCGTAAACGGTACGTCCGGTATTGCTGTCGGAATGGCAACGAATATCCCACCGCATAATCTGCGTGAGGTGATTGGTGCGGTAGTAAAGATCATAGATGATCAGATTGACGAAAACGGTGAGACAACGATTGAAGATATATTAAAAATCGTAAAAGGTCCTGACTTTCCGACCGGAGCCGAGATACTCGGAACAAGAGGAATCGAGGAAGCATACAGGACAGGCCGTGGAAAAATCAGAGTTCGTGCGGTGACCAATATTGAGCCTATGGCAAACGGAAAGAACCGGATTATTGTGACGGAACTTCCGTATATGGTAAACAAAGCGAGACTGATCGAAAAGATCGCAGAGCTCGTAAGAGATAAGAAAATTGAAGGAATTACAGATTTAAGCGACCAGTCCAGCCGCGAGGGAATGAGAGTATGCATCGAACTTCGACGCGACGTGAATCCGAACGTTATATTAAACCAGCTGTATAAACATACACAGCTTCAGGATACGTTCGGGGTGATCATGCTGGCTCTCGTAAATAACGAGCCTAAGGTCATGAATCTTCTGGATATGCTGAAATATTATCTTCAGCATCAGGAAGACGTAGTAACGCGCAGAACAAAATATGATCTTAATAAAGCGGAAGAGAGAGCTCATATCTTACAGGGCTTACTGATCGCTTTGGACAATATCGACGAGGTGATCAAGATCATCCGCGGGTCAAAGACAGTACAGATCGCAAAATCCGAATTGATGGAGAGATTTGAACTGTCGGACGTACAGGCTCAGGCAATCGTTGACATGCGTCTGAGAGCTCTGACAGGTCTGGAAAGAGAAAAGATCGAGACAGAGTACGCCGAGCTGATGAAAAAGATCGAAGAGTATAAGGCGATCCTTGCAGACCGCAAACTTCTGCTCGGAGTCATCAAAAAAGAAATCCTTGCTATTTCTGAAAAATACGGTGACGAGAGAAGAACCCATATTGGCTATGATGAGTTTGATATTTCCATGGAAGACCTGATTCCGAGAGAGAATGTTGTGATCACGGTCACAAACATGGGATATATCAAGAGAATGAGCATGGATACCTTCAAGAGCCAGAACCGCGGCGGTAAAGGAATCAAAGGTATGCAGACTCTTGAAGACGACTTCATAAGAGAATTGTTCGTCACTACAAGTCATCACTATATCATGTTCTTCACAAATAAAGGACGTGTATACAGGCTCAAGGCATACGAGATACCGGAGGCCGGAAGAACCGCCAGAGGAACGGCCATCATCAATCTTCTGCAGCTTATGCCGGAAGAGAAGATTACCGCTACGATTCCGATCAAAGAATACGAAGACGGTAAATATCTGTTCATGGCAACGCAGAAAGGACTTGTGAAGAAAACGCCGATCACAGATTATATGAATGTCAGAAAGACAGGACTCGCTGCGATCGTCCTAAGAGAGGATGACCTTCTGATTCAGGTAAAAGTAACAGACAATGATCAGGATGTATTCCTTGTGACAAAATATGGTCAGTGTATCCGTTTTCATGAGACAGACGTCCGTTCAACCGGAAGAGTTTCCATGGGCGTTAGAGGCATGAACTTAAGCGATAATGATGAAGTTATCGGCATGCAGGTGAGCAGCCAGGGCAAATATCTTCTGATCGTGTCTGAGAAAGGCATGGGCAAACGGACCAGCATGGATGAGTTCACAAGACAGAACCGCGGCGGAAAAGGTGTGAAGTGCTATAAGATCACGGAGAAGACCGGAAACGTTGTGGGAATGAAAGCTGTGGATGATGACAGTGAGATTATGATCATCAATACAGAGGGAATTGTTATCCGCATGAAATGTGAAGATATTTCTATCTACGGAAGGATAACTTCCGGAGTGAAACTGATAAATCTGCCTGAACATGATAAAGTTGCAAGCGTGGCAAAAGTAAGAAAAGCTTCAGCTGAGATAGATGGGGAACAGGTGGAGATAAAGGACGAAACGGAAGAGGAAGCCGGAGAATCAGAAGAAAATTAATATTAGCTGGTTCGAAAATATATTGAAAAAATAGATACTGCCATATGATGCAGAGTAAATCTGCGTCATATGGCAGTTTTTGTATAAAAATCTACACGTAAATTATATTTCAACATGACTGCTGAGATATTCTATAAACATTTTTATATTGAATCACAAATATAATTTATTGAAAAACAATAAAAATATATTGACAAAAAATATATCAAATCATATAATACGGTCAGATAGCATATTATAAATATATTTAAGGAGATCGTATTATGAATCAGAAAAAAATTATTATATTTACGAAATATCTGCTGAACTTCATGTTTTATACAGGTATTCTGGTCATAGTGTCGCTGCCGTATACCCTGAAACTGGCGGGCAGGTATTATTCCCGTGATATTGCGGATCACTATATGTTCATGCTGATTATCTTTTTCATGTCCGGGGTCTGCGGTCTTATTATAGTGTGGCAGTTAAGGAAGATGATAGCTACAGTCACAGACAAGAACTGCTTTGTAGACAGTAATACGAAAAGTCTGAAAGTAATGGGAAGAGTGGCACTTATCATAGCAGTGCTATTTTTAATAAAAGTATTTGTTTTCCCCACTCCGGCTACATTTATCATCATTCTTACATTCTTTATCGCCGGGATATTCAGCCATGTACTGAGTCTTGTATTTTCCGAGGCGGTCCGTTATAAAGAAGAGAATGATCTGACGATATAGGAGGGAATAAAATGGCGATCGTAGTAAATCTTGATGTCATGATGGCTAAAAGAAAAATGAGCGTGACGGAGCTTGCGAATAGAGTGGATATTACCATGGCAAATCTGTCTATATTGAAGAATAATAAGGCGAAAGCAGTAAGATTTACCACACTGGATGCAATATGCAGGGCGCTTGACTGCCAGCCGGGTGATATTCTCGAATATGTAAAGGAGGATCAGGATGGATAGTATTTTTCTTCAGAGGATGAGAGAAGAAAAAATGTGGTTTCTTATAATGAGTATGGTCTACGGAGGTCTGTTTACATTATGCCTGTACAGGAATATGTCCGCTATTACATTTCCGGTTATAACGGCTGTTTCGCTTTGGTTTTCGGTACTTTTCTTGAAAAAGGCAGGAATAACGCTTAAGAAAGGAACTTTGCGCTACTTTGCAGGAATCTTTCTTTTGGGAATATCCACAGTTCTGACGGATAACGGATTTTTCCACTTTTTCAATAATGTCGGAATCATACTTCTGTTTATGATGGCAATGGCACATCAGTTGTATCAGGACAGTGAGTGGGGATTTTCCGATTATGTAAAAAAGTTTTTCTCTATGCTGTGGATATGGATTATATCTGTAGGTGAAATTTTCCACAGAAGCGGGAAAAAAGAGAAGGTACCGACAACGAGAAGAAAAAATGCAGGTCCTGTACTGTGGGGAATACTGGCGGCTGTACTGATGCTCATCATAGTTCTTCCTCTGCTAATGATGTCAGATGAGATTTTCAGCAGTTTTTTCAGCTTCCTGAATCCTTTTCATCTGTTTTTAGAAGTTGATTTTTCAAATATCATTGGAATTATCTTTACATTTCTAGTCGGCATGGCTGCTCTGTACGCATTCTTTGCCGGGCTTTTCAAGATGAATCTGGGTGGAAAAGATGAGAGAAAACCGGGAAAATCTAATTATGTTACAGGGATTACATTTACAGGCATCATGGCAGCGGTGTATGTGCTATATTCGGGAATACAGATACTATTTCTTTTCCTGAGACTGGATTCGGGTCTTCCTGAAGGAGTAACTTATTCACAGTATGCACATCAGGGATTCTGGCAGCTTTTATTTGTCAGCCTGATCAACTTTGTGACAGTCCTTATATGTGTAAAAATATTTGAGGATAATAAAATGTTGAAGATACTGCTCACTGTGATTTCTGTATGCACCTGTATTATGATTCTTTCAGCAGCATATCGCATGATACTTTATGTAAATGAATATAACTTAAGCTTCTTAAGAGTGCTTGTGCTCTGGTTTCTGGCAGTACTGATGATCATATTTTGTGGTGTGATCTACAGTATTTTCAGTAGAGACTTCAGGTTGTTCCGTTATATTACGGCAGTTGTATCTGTATGTTATATTCTGTTTTCATTCAGCCATCCTGATGCACTGATTGCGGGGTATAATATCCAGAATGCACACAGTGCAGAAGATATGGATCTGTATTATATGATTTATTTTCTGTCGGATGATGCAGCCGGTCAGATCGCTAAGATTGACCCTGGATTCATCGATGATGAAACATTATCAGAAGTGGAAAGTTATTTCAGAAACATCGAAGTGGAAAATGAAAAAATGTCTCTGCGTGAATGGAATTACTCACGGTATGAGGCGAATAAAGCAGCAGAAGAATGGATGGATAAAAGAGAATAAATTGTCCTTGCCCGGAATAAACTGTATCAGGATATATCACCGGACAGATTAAAATCTTACAGTGATACAGATAGGCAGGAAAGGATGAAATACATTTGGGCAGGAAAATAATGTCGGCAGTAATTAATTTTTTCATACGGGCAGCCGTAGGTATGGCTTTGATATTTTTTATAAATCAGTATGTGATACCAGCCGATTCTTCAATTAATGTAGGTCTTAATGCAATATCCTTTTTGACATCCGGAACCCTTGGAATTCCTGGGGTTGGACTGCTTTACGGAATTATGTGTTACAAGATTTTGTGACATTTTTACAAAAAGAGGCGGATTTTATTTTTGTTCTGGACAAAATAAAATCCGCCGTTTATAATGCGTCTTACACAACAGGAAGTCACCTGTTGTCACACCGGCTTTTGAGGGAAAGCATGAGGTGTCGTTTATGCCGGATCCACAGGATCCCGGCTGTCATTATCTTTATTCGTGCTGCAGAGCTCGCGGCAAAATTCAGATTATGTCAGATGAAAAAAGAAAAAAGAAACCAGTTAATTTTGTGATCTGCGACGTTCAGGAGGAGTATATTGATCACCTGTTTCAGATACTTTCCGAGCAGATGACGGGGGCGTATCAGTTCCAGCTGTTTCATGATCCCGAACAGATGGTGGAATTCGCAGGACAGACAGATCCGGGAATTCTTCTGATCGGGGAGGAATGTATTAAGGAGATCCAGTATCCGTTTAAGATCTGCAAGAAATTTATATTAACAGAGACCCCGAAACAACAGACGGAAAGGGAAGAAATTCCGGTTTTTCGATATCAGTCTGCAGGACAGATAATTAATATCATTGAAAACGGGATTAGGGAATCCGGATCACCTGAATCCGGAAGGAGTTGGGAACAGAAGATACCTGACGGAAGAACTGCCGTTCAGAAAAAAAGCAGAGAACGTATACGGGATGAGCCGCAGATCAGAGGAATGATAGGAGTCTATTCTCCTGTACACAGGATAGGAAAGACAAGATTTGCGATGCGTCTGGGACGGAAAATGGCTATGCAGGTGCCGGTGCTGTACCTTAATCTTGAAGGGTATTCCGGAGGCAGCCATTATTTTCCGGAGGATACGTCACATGATCTCGGAGATCTGATTTACTGCCTGAAACAGGAGAGGACAGACTATGGACTTAAGATCAGTTCTATGACCGGCCAGTACGGAAACATGGATTATATCATGCCTATGGAAAATGAATCAGATTTAAGAGCAATCAGCGGTGAGGAATGGATCCGTCTGTTTGACCGTATACTGGAAAAATGTATTTATGAGATCCTGATTCTGGATCTCGGAGACTGCATCAATGGTTTGTACGATATCCTGAAAAATTGTGAGAGGGTATATACGCCTTATATCTGCGAAGGTGCGGCAATGGCGAAAGTAGAACAGTATGAAAAAAATCTGAGGACGACAGGATACGGTGACGTTCTGAGCCGGACAGTAAAAAGGCAGATGAAGAAAAAACAGCATGATTCGGAAAGGGCTGTGGAAGAACAATGATAAATACGGAGTTGTTGTATGAAAAAGTAATGCTCAGACTGGATATGTCCAGAGAAACAGGGGAAGAAGAATTACAGGAGATCATCCTGGAGGTTCTGGAGGAAACGGAAAAGGAGGAATTTCTTCCCCTAAATGAAAAGATCCGAATCAGCAGAGAACTGTTCAATGCATTCCGGAGGCTGGATATTCTGCAGGATCTGTTAGAGGATGAATCTGTAACCGAGATCATGGTAAACGGAACAGAGAATATCTTTTATGAAAAGGGCGGAAGACTGTACCGCGCCGACAGGCATTTTATATCGGAGGAGCGTCTCTGTGACGTCATCCAGCAGATCGTAGGAGAGACAAACCGTTATGTAAACGAATCGTCACCTGTTGCGGACGCCAGACTTAAGGACGGATCCCGTGTCAATGTTGTATTAAAGCCGGTTGCTGTAAACGGCCCCATCATGACGATCAGAAAATTTCCGTCGGAAGCTATTACGATGGATCAGCTTGTCAGGATAGGGAGTCTGACGATAGAAGCTGCTGAATTCATCCGGCGTCTCGTGGAATCTAAATACAATATATTTGTCAGCGGGGGAACCGGGGCGGGAAAGACGACTTTTTTAAATGCAATGTCCGACTATATTCCGAAAGATGAGAGGATTATAACAATCGAGGACAATGCGGAACTGCAGATACAGGGCGTGGAAAATCTGGTGCGTCTGGAGGCAAGAGGAGCAAATCCGGAGGGCGAGGGAGAGGTCACGATAAGAGATCTTATCCGGTCCGCACTCAGGATGAGGCCTGACAGGATCATCGTCGGCGAGGTGCGTGGAGAAGAGACTGTTGATATGATCTCCTCCGCCATGCTGAACGGACACAGCGGGTCTATGTCTACCGGACATGCAAACAATCCGGCTGATATGATCCACAGACTGGAAACGATGATGATGATGGGAATCGACCTACCATTGCAGGCTATTCAAAGACAGATTGCATCGGCCCTGGATATTATCATCCATCTAGGAAGACTCAGGGATAAGAGCAGAAAAGTGCTTCAGATCGAAGAGGTGACAGGATACAGCGGCGGAGTGGTCCGAACAGAGACTTTATATGAATTCAGGGAGGAGGGAAAGCAGGATGGGAAGATTAAAGGAAGCCTTATGAAGGTTAATGAAATTAAAAACAGAGGAAAACTTATGGCTGCAGGATATCAGGAAGTCTGAGTATGTAATCGGGATTGTAAAGACTACAGTAGTCTGTATTCTGATTCTCTATGTTTTTTACGGTTCATTTGTTATGGCGCCTTTTATCATACCGGTGTGGATGTTGTACATGAGAGACTGGATCACAGATATGTCGGGAAAAAAGGAGCAGCAGTTCAGAAGCCAGTTTCGAGACAGCATCCAGGAGATGTCTTCTGTGCTGAAGGCCGGATATTCCGTGGAAAATGCTATCCGTGAAGTGAATAAAGACCTGACTCCTATGTATGAAAAAGATTCCAGAATAAGGAAAGAGTTCAACAGGATGGTTCATCAGCTGGAGATGAAGATCCCGGTGATCAGCGTACTTGAAGCGTTTGCAGCGCGCACGGGGCAGGAAGATGTGGAGGACTTCGTAAATGTATTTGCGGCGTCAAAAAAGAGCGGGGGAGACAGTATTACGATCATAAGGAATGCAGTAAGGATCATCAGTGAGAAGATCGATACGGAAAAGGAGATCCAGACGCTGATTGCGTCCAAAAAGTTTGAATTTGAGATCATGTGCGCTGTTCCGTTTGCGATCATCCTGTATATGAAACTGACATTCAGAGAATTTCTGAGTGTTCTGTATGGAAATGCAGCGGGCGTGATCATTATGACAATCTGTCTGACCGTCTATATCGCGGCATATATCACAGGCAGAAAGATTATACGAATTGAGGTGTAGGGCGTGAAGATAAAGAAGACAGATACGATCTATATGAAAGCAGGGATTCTGGCGGCGGTGACAGTCATATGTTTTATCAGCGTTTATTTATGGGATAACAGCAGAGAGGTAAAAATAAATGAAAAAGGCGAGCAGATCCTCGAGAGAGGTGAAAACGGAGAAGATCAGACTCATAAGATGAAAGCCCGGATCGGAGAGAAAGAAAGTGATATGGATATCTCGGTTTCAGGAAGAATGTACAACAGCGAAGAACGGAAAAGGGCGTTTCAGGCTGCCGGTGAAGAGCTGGAGACATTGATACTGGGAGATAATAAAAGTCTTGATGAAGTGCGCGGCAATCTGAATCTGATCACAACTATACCGGGTACGGATATTTCTGTCTCATGGGAAACAGATCGGTATGATGTGATAGATATGCAGGGAAATCTTAAGGAAGATGTACTGACAGAGCAAGGCACTGTCGTAAAGCTGACAGCAGTGCTGTCATATGCAGATGAGAAAGCCTCACATGAATTTTACATCAAGGCATATCCGCCCCTGCTAAACGATGATGAAAGGATCATGGAAGATCTTCAGAACAGCGTTGTCCGCTCAAATGAGGAGACAGCCACAGAAGAGTACATGATACTTCCCAATAGTGTAAACGGAGAAACGATACAGTGGGAATATGGAACGGATCAGAGAGCTGCGGCAATTCTTGTTATCGGAATAGGAGCTGCGGGCATGCTGATCGTCTCTGAAGGGCAGAGGAAAAAGGAAGAAGAAAAAAAGAACGCCAGGCAGATGCAGATCGATTATCCCCAGATCATCAATAAATTTAATCTTTATATACGGGCCGGAATGACGATACGAAGAGCGTGGTTTCTGATCGCACAGGATTACGAAAGAAAGAATGACGGAAAAAAGCGCAAGGCATATGAAGAAATGATCTTTACAATGAATCAGATGCAGGGAGGAGTTCCGGAAGGGGAGTGTTACGAGAATTATGGGAAACGCTGCGGCATATCCTGCTATCGCAAATTAGGAACCATGCTCTCACAGAATCTGAAAAAAGGCTCCGGAGGACTTTCGCAGCTTTTGGAACGGGAAGCTCAGGAATCGTTCGAAGACAGAAAGAATCTTGCAAAAAAACTTGGAGAAGAGGCCGGAACCAAATTGATGATCCCTATGTTTCTTATGCTGATCATAGTCTTTGCGATTGTGATCATACCGGCATTTTTCTCCATTCGGATCTAAGAATATATTTGTAGGAGGAATTATTATGACAGCAATCACTAATAAGGTAAAACACAGTACAAAATCAATCAAAGACAAGTGTATGGATTTTTATAAGAGACATCAGTATGTATCAGGAATCACAGTAATCGAACTTGTCCTGATCCTGGTCATAGTGATCGCACTGCTTCTCATATTTAAAAATCAGCTGATCGATCTGATCAATACCATCTTCGATAAGATTGTCTCGGAAAGTTCGGGAATCTGACAGACTGAATGTAAGTGAAAGGAAACAGTAATGAAAAAAGCTGAGATCACAGCGTTTTTAAGCCTGACTTTTGTTCTCCTTGTATCGTTTGTACTGGGAATTTTGGAAATATCAATTATACATACTTCCGGAAATTTAAGCCGCCTTACGGTAGATCGGGCTGTGTTTTCTGTATTCGGAGAGTATCATGCCAAACTGTTCAGCGATTATCAGGTATTTGCCATTGAAGGAAGTTATGGAACCGGAGAATTCAGCGAAGAAAAACTGACCGGCAGGATGAAATATTACGGAGCCGCAGGAATTGAACAGGATATTACGGGAATACAGTATCTTACCGATCAGAATGGACAGGCTTTCAGAGAACAGGTACTGCAGTATATGGAGGATAAATATGGACTGTCGGCCATACGCGGGTTTACAGGGCTTACTTCGGAATGGGAGGAACAGGCGTTGCAGGGAGAAGAAATGGAAGAACAGGAAAGCAGTATCCTCGACCGGGTAAATGATCTGATGGAGACAGCGGAAAACTCCGGCGAGCAGGCTGTGGAAACCCATGTTACACAGCCCGGTACCGAAACAGAAGAGAATGAAACCGGAGGAGGAAATCTGACGGATGGAGGACCTTTCACGTGCATCGAAAAGATAGAAAAATCGGGGATACTGTCTGTTGTTATGCCGGAAGATATGGAACTGTCCGGGCTGAAGATCAACCCGGATGCACAGGCGTCAAAGAGGGAACTGAACAGGGGAAGAGGAACATTTCCTGTCCGTCAGGGAACAGAAGGCGTGGAGGAAAAATTGATGTTTAATGAATATGTGCTGAATAATTTTACCAATGCTGCCGGTATATCCGGGGAGCGGGCTGAAAATACTGATGAAGGATCCGGCGGAAACGGCCGGTCTCTTGCATATGAAACCGAATATATTATCGAAGGAAAAGCCTCAGATAAAGAAAATCTTGAGGCAGTCCTTATGAAGATATTTTTGATCCGGATGGCTCTGAACTACATGTATCTGATGGGAGACCAGGCCAAGCAGGCGGAAGCTTTGGCTCTTGCGACCGCAGTGACCGCAGTGCTTCTTATCCCGGAAGCGGCGGAAATGCTGAAACAGCTTATTCTTCTTGCCTGGGCAGCAGGAGAGAGCGTGGTCGATATCCGCACTCTGCTCGCAGGAAACAGGGCTGCGCTTATAAAGACTTCGGAGAACTGGCAGCTCCCGCTTTCATCACTTCTGACTCTGGGAAGCAGTTCGGAACAATTCGAGGGGACTGACGCGTCCGAAGGAATCACATATAAGGAATATATGAGAATCTTCCTGTTTCTTGAAGATCCGGACGGCGTGACAATGCGGGTACTGGATCGGATTGAGGAGAATCTGTCGGCAGAATATGCAATGAGTTATTTCAGGTCGGATCAGTGCGTTACAAAGTTGCAGGCGGAAAATACTGCAGAGATACCGGGCGGCATTACATATACTTTTCCCGTCTATTTCGGATATAGATAGCATTGACCTTTATCCCCGGTACAGATGCCCTTTCCTTCATACCGCACCCTCATGCGGAAAAATCTTGCTCACTTATTACAGAAGAAAGGAAAATCGGCTGCGATGACGATACAAACGAATAAAGATATAATTCCAACGAAACCGGAAAGGGTATCTGTACCGGGGATAAAAAATAAAACAAGTAAAAAGAGAAAAAAAGAATATGCGTACAGCCGGAAAGGCAGTGTAACGATAGAAGCTTCATTCGGTATTCCGCTGTTCTTGTTTGCCGCACTATGCCTGATCTGGCTGATCGAGATCCAGAGTATAAAGATAAGCATGCTCGATGCAGTACAAAGCGCGGCAAAGAGCGCGGCGGAGGACACTGCCGTTATTCCGGTGCTTAATACAATAAAACTAAAGTCGGATATTGTTGATATCGTAGGAGAAGAACGCATTAACAGAAGCATTATAAAAGACGGAAGTTCAGGAATTTCCTGCTGGAAGTCTCATGTCTCTGCTAAAACGGGAGAGATGAATATAACGGTTGAATACAGGATACTTCTTCCTTTGCCTGTTATGGGAAGTCCGTCGGCTAAACTAAAGGAAACGTTTAAGATAAGTTCATGGAGCGGATATCAAAGCGGCGGTATAGAAGGCGAAGACGCACAGATCGTCTATATGACAGAGAACGGGATTGTATATCATGAAGATTATAATTGTTCCTATCTGAGGCTCTCTATAAGATATATACCGTTGGACGAACTGGACGGTGTGAGAAATGAGAGCGGCGGAAAATATCATGCATGTGACAAGTGTGTGATCGGTTCCGCAATGACGGGAATATATATAACAGAAAATGGCGGCAAATATCACAATTCGCTGAGCTGCAGCGGACTGAAACGAACGATTCATGCAGTAAAAAGATCAGAGACAGGAGGTGCGGGAGCGTGTTCCAGATGTTCAAAATAGAAAAAATGGCAGAGATATTTATGGAAAACAGGTGGCTGTTGTGTCAGATATTATTTGCAGGATATATGATCGTTCTGGCTGTTATGGATATAAAGTGGAAAAAACTCAGCCTTCCTGTCCTGCTATCCGGAGTTTTTCCTATAGCGGCAGGGCTTTTCTGCGGCAGAGAAGTTCCGGGGATCCTTATGGCAGCAGGAGCGGGAACAGGCATTGTATTTCTGATTATCAGTAAGGTTACAGATGAATCTTTCGGATATGGAGACAGCATTCTGATCCTGATCATGGGAGGATTTCTTGGATTCTGGAATATACTGACGGTGCTGCTCACAGCTTTTTCAATGGCTGCTCTGTTTGCCTCTTTTATGCTGATCCGAAAGAAATTTCACAGAAAGTCAGCCTTTCCGTTTGTTCCGTTTCTTACGGCTTCATACATTGGAGGGATGATAGTTGGCATGTATTAGAAATATAAAAGTAAAAGGAAGTACCGTGATTGAGATGTCTTATATCGTACCGCTGTTTTTGGGATTATTTGTCCTTATTATGTATGCGGTATTTTATTATCATGATAAGGCGGTATTAAACGGAGCTGCCAGTGAGACTGCAATCCTCGGCGTACAGGCGGAACGAAGGGCAGATACCCGGTACGATCTGGAAGACTTTTTTCACGGGAGAGTTGACGGAAAACTGATCTACATGACAGATGCAGACGTAACTGCCAGCAAAACGGACAAAGAGATTATTGTGACAGCGTCAGTACAGAAGTCATTTATGAAGTTAAACATATCTCAGAAAGCATTAATAGTGAATCCGGAAGAGAAGATCAGACGGATGAGGTGGTTGAAGTGAAAGTAACATATGAAAACGGATGGGAATACATGGATGTCCATATCGATCTTCCAGGAGCTTATAAAGAAAACTATCAGCTCCGAATGCTGAGTCAGAACGATATCCCGGGGCTTCTGAAAATAAAAGCAAGCGGAAGAGACGGGCAGTGCAGATATACATACCGCGTTAACGGCGGGATATCCATGGAAAAAACATTCAGCGCCAAAGGTATGAAAAAAGAGGATATTGAAAGGTTTATGAAGGATCTTATGGAGACTGTGGATGATATAAAGGAGCATCTCCTTGATCCTGACAGGCTTATTTTGAAGCCGGAATTTATTTTCATAGAAAAAGGAAGATACAGATTCTGTTATCTTCCGGAAGCGGATATAGAAGAAAGAAAGCCGTTATGTACCTCTTTCCATGAGATGACGGAGTATTTTGTAAAATCCATTGATTATCAGGATACATCAGGGATTATCCTTGTTTATAAGATACATAAAGAGACATTGAAGCAACATTATGATCTGAAAAGGATCATCGAGGACAGCAGAACGGAAGAGATGGAATGGGAAAAAGAAAAACGCAGCAGAGAAGAAAAAAGAGAAAAATTCCCTGACAATGCAACGTTTCTATTAAATACAGACGACGATGAGGAGGATGACGAAAAGGAGAAAAAGTATCAAAGAACAGCAGATACGGATATATTGAAAGAAGAAAAAGCGAGGTACAGTCCGCTGAAAAAAGTAGTAAACAGAATAAAAACCGGACGCTGGGGGCAGTGGGAAGATTTGATCATGGAAATGGATGGACAGGAGTAAAAGAGCGATTTATAATATGGGATAACAGTCTATGACGAGTTCAAAGTAAGAAAAAGAGGAAAATGCCAGTGAGATATAAACCGGAAGCTGTCTGCACAGTCGCACTGATCGTAGTCAATGTGGCAGTATTTATGATCATGACAATGTTTGGAGATACGGAAGATGCAGTGTTTATGCTGCAGCATGGAGCTATGTATGAACCTTTTGTCATACAACAGCATGAATATTATAGAATTATAACCTGTCTGTTCCTTCATTTTGGTATTGAGCATCTGCTCAACAATATGGTAATGCTTGGAGCGCTTGGCTGGAACCTGGAGCTGGAAATCGGTAAAGTACGCTTTCTTGTCATCTATTTTGTGAGTGGAATTGCAGGGAATATCCTTTCGCTCTTTTATGATCTCTCCACGGAAAATCCGGCTGTGTCGGCAGGTGCATCAGGTGCAATTTTCGGACTGATGGGAGCTCTTCTCTATGTGGTCATTTTAAATCGCGGCAGACTGGGCCGCCTTTCAGGCCGGGGAATGCTGATCATGGTTGCACTGAGTCTCTATTTTGGGTTTGCAAGCAGCGGAGTGGATAATTTTGCACATATAGGCGGGCTTGTCTCAGGCTTCATACTGGCAGTAATTTTATACCGAAAGAAAAAGACTTACGAAGGATCGTATTTTTAATGCAATGTGAGATGCAAGGTCAGACAGGCAGCGTAACGGTAAAAACAGTACCGGATTCCGGGGAGGAGTCCACGCGGATTGTTCCGCCGTGAGCTTCTGTAATACGTTTTGCCGCTGACAGACCAAGACCTGTGCCATTCTCCTTATAGGTTACAAAGGGATCGAATATAGTATCCATCTGGTTATCCGGTATCCCGCACCCATTATCCTGACAGCGGATAACGATAGAATCATTGATCCTCTCTCCTGACAGAAAGATCTTTCCCTGACTCCCTACAGCGTCTTTAGCATTCTGGAGAAGATTGAGGATCACTTCTTCCAGTTTCACCTTATCACCGGTAAAATCGCCCATCCCCGGCATTATCTTTGAGGAAAACTGGATACCGCTCTCTGTGGCATCAAGAGAAATTGCAAAGGATACGGCGATATTCTTCAGCAGCTTTTCGATAGAAAAGACAGAGTGATGGAGTGTGCTGCTGTTGTTAAAGGACGAAAGTTCATTGAGCAGATCGCACATAAACTGGATGTCTTCCATTGTCTGATTCCAATTGTGGAACTCTTTTACTTCCGGATGCTGCGCCTGAATGATCTGGAGAGAAGAAGAAACAAGTGTCAGAGGGTTTCTGATCTCATGTGCAATCATAGACACTGTTGTATGGTGGTTTTCCAGAAGCTGAGATATGATCTGTCTGGCATCTTCATTTTCTTCCATTAACCGGTTCATCTGGTTGATATCTATATTATTAAGCATACTGCTCCCTTCTTTCCCGTTTCCGATAAAATGCATACTGCTATCCATTATCTTTTAGTGTAGCATGGGTACTTTGTCCGTTCAATAAAAATCGTTCGACCAATTTCGACGCGGACAAGTTCATACAATGGCATAAACAAAAACTTCTCTTTTTCCAGAAAATGGTCTATACTACTATCATAAATAATCTGAGGAAAAGAGGAATGACAATGAGAGATAACGATTGTATTTTTTGTAAGATCGCAGCAGGGGAGATTCCGTCTGCTACACTTTATGAAGATGAAGACTTCAGAGTGATACTGGATATGGGCCCGGCGTCAAAAGGACATGCCCTCATACTTCCGAAAGAGCATTTCAGAAATCTGTATGATATAGATGAGGACGTTGCGGCAAAGGCTATGGTGCTCGCAAAAAAGATGGTTAAGAAGATGACAGACGTGCTCGGATGTGACGGATACAACATAGTACAGAACAACGAAGAGTGTGCCGGACAGACAGTATTTCACTTCCATATGCATCTGATTCCGAGATATAAGGGAGATCAGGTGGGCCTGGAATGGAAAGTCGGAGAACTGACCGAAGAAGTAAAGAATGAGATACTGGATAAAATGAAATAAACCGGAGTAATTATGTTGACAGGTAATCGCGAATTTAACGAGATTTATAAGAAATATAAGAATCTCGTCCTGAAAGTAGCGTACATTTATTCAGGTGACAATTACGATGCGGCAGAAGACATTACTCAGGATACCTTTCTGAAACTGTACATGAAATTTGATGATTTCAAAAGAGGAAATGTATCTGCATGGCTTTTCACGACTGCAAAGAATACGGCCTTGAATTACAGAAAGAAATATAGCCATGAGATTCTTAGCATGGACAGCGAAGAACATCCGGAGGAACCACAAAGGGAGAGTACAGAAGAGGAATATGCTGAGAATGAACAGGAACGTGAGAAACACAGACTTCATGATGAGATTATGAAAGGTCTGATGGCGAAGAACCCCAGGTGGTACGAGGCAGTATTCCTGTCATACTATATGGATATACCACAGGCAAAAGTCGCACAGATCATGGATATACGTCTGGGCGTACTCCATGCGGTTCTGCACAGGGCAAAGAAGTGGATTGCAAAGACTTACGGTGCGGAATACGAAGAAATGATCAGAAAAGACTGATAAAGAACTGGCAGATATCTTACAAGGATACCTGCCAGAGATAAATCAAAATCAGGAAAACTATTTGCCGGATGCAGCTTCCTCAATCAGAGAGATGATCGTATCGATGGAATCCTGCTGATCGGAGTTCCTCATGGCGTCAATGTAAGATCCGCGATTCTCATAGAGATCAAATACAGCTGATACGAGGGAATCCTCGGTGAGATCTTCCTCCTCGATGACCATGCTGAATCCCTGACGTTCAAAGGAACGGGCGTTTAGTATCTGATCTCCGCGGCTTGCTTTCGCGGACAGCGGAATCAGAAGATTCGGTTTGCGAAGCGCCAGCAGTTCACAGATAGCATTGGCGCCGGCTCTTGAGATTACGATATCCGCAAGGGCGAAGATATCCCGGAGCTCATCGCGGATATATTCGAACTGGCAGTAGCCTTTTGTATCATTTAAGGAATCGTCTGTCTTGCCTTTGCCGCATAGATGAATGATCTGGAATTTCTCCAGCAATCGGGGAAGACTCTTGCGAACCGCATTATTAACGATTACGGATCCAAGACTTCCGCCGATCACAAGGATAACAGGTTTATCAGCGGTAAACCCGCACATATCCATTGCGGCGATTTTATTTCCCGACAGGAGTTCCTGACGGATAGGAGAACCTGTGAGAACTGCTTTGCCTTTCGGAAGGCTGTCCAGCGTTTCAGGAAAGTTACAGCAGACTTTGACCGCTGAAGGAATCGCTATTTTGTTCGCAAGTCCGGGCGTCATGTCCGACTCGTGAATGATCACCGGAACTTTGCATCGCTTACCGGCAAGGACGACAGGCACAGAGACGAATCCGCCTTTGGAGAAGATCACATCAGGTTTCAGGTCTTTGATCAGTTTGCGGGCTTCAGAAAAACCCTTTATTACTCGGAAAGGATCCGTGAAGTTCTGTACACTGAAATAGCGGCGCAGTTTGCCTGAAGAGATTCCGTGATATGGAATACCGAAAGGCTCTATGAGTTCCTTCTCAATACCATTGTATGAGCCGATATATTGAATGTCGTATCCCAGATCTCTGAGTTTGGGAATCAGGGCGATATTAGGGGTAACATGTCCGGCGGTTCCTCCGCCGGTCAGAATGATTCGTTTCATAAAATTAACCTCCAGAAGTAATCGTATTAAAACTAATTTCATCTTAACCTTATTTGATGAAAAGTCAAGGAAAAGATAGGACAGTAAAAGGTGTAAAGAATGAAAGAACTGAAAAAGTTATCACTGAAAGAAGAAGTAGACAGAGAAGCACAGGAGATAGAAAAGCAGGTTGAGTCCAGAAAGGATCTCGACGATCTTAAAGTGTCTGAAGATATGGAAACTTCTCTCTTTAATAAAATACAGGAGTATGAATACGATAAAAGAATCAAAAAAGTCGTACATCGCAGCAAGAAGAAACGCCGGTTATTCCTGGCGCTTGCGGCTGTGCTTATTCTTGTATGCGGAAGTGTGATAACTGGTACGGGGAGTAAGTCGTATTGGAAGGTGCTGTGGGATAGAGTTGCGGGGGATGAAAAGGCAAATATTATTAAT
>ERZ1090862.223-NODE-223-length-25006-cov-14.475732_pt1 | contig 25006 bp, 23 predicted proteins | sample MGYA00478481_ERZ1090862 | MGnify/ENA primary metagenome ERZ1090862 (study PRJEB33644, sample SAMEA5815745) | chicken gut metagenome | biome: Chicken; feature: Gastrointestinal Tract; material: Caecum | place: Ireland | collected 2019-01-01 | study: A study of the... | reverse complement strand
ATATAATATCGCAAGTAATAATTCTGATTCTTTATATAAATACTTGGGGTTGTTCAATATCTTTGTGCGCATTTTCTCAACGCTTTTAGTGTCCTCACAAGCCCGCAATGCGCTCAAAAACATAATTAACTTCTTTTGTTGAAAATATGAAGAAAAAGACTGCACTCCTTTACATAGGGCTCTTCCTAAGTTTATAATTGGAATAGCTTGAACTATAGGATTACTTATAAATAAGTCTATCATACTTTCTGAAAAATCAGATAGACAATCAAGATCTGCTGAAATAGATTCCCTAAAAGAATTAACTATATCCATATTTCCTAAAGGCTTTTTGTTTTGTCTTTTATTTTTGCACATGACTTAAGCTCCTTTTAAATATACTTTAAAGGCGAACCCGTCTCCTAATGAAAACGGGTTCGCCTTTAACTTGTTTGGTGACCTTGCCGGGAATCGAACCCGGGATTGAGCCTTGAGAGGGCTCCGTCTTAACCGCTTGACCACAAGGCCGTTTTTTTCAACGTTTGTGATTATATCATATACCACACGCCATTGGCAAGCAAAATTGACAGAAATATAATCTTTTTTTTATACTTTTTTTCTGCCCGCGATACAGCTCTTTATTTATGCTTTTTTGTAATGAAATGAAAATTTGATAACATTTTTATTTTTGAATCTAACATTTATCCGCCTTAAAAAATTTTTTTCCATTCACTTGACAGTTTATTTTACTTTATTATAAAATATATTCGCTTTCAAACAGTTAGCTGTCTAACTATAAAGACGGCGGGCTTGCATAAGACTTGCATAATCAGTAAAAAACGTAGGAAGGGTTTTGTTTTGGAGAACAGAAGACTTTTCGGCCTTATGTGTTACGTAAACAGAGAGATGGAGAGGCGCAACAGTGAAAATCTTTCGTCCGTAGGACTTACGGGAGCGCAGCTTCAGGCGCTTGTGTATGTACACAGAAACAGTTTAAAGGGTATAAAGGTATGTCAGCGCGATGTTGAGCGCGAACTCAATCTGAGGGCGTCATCCGTATCCGCGCTGCTTGCCAACCTCACATCGGACGGTTACGTAACGCGAAATTACGCCGACGGCAACGCGCGCACAAAATTTATAGAACTTACGGAAAAGGGCGAAAAGCTCTGCCTGAAGAATCGTGAGCTTATGGATAAGTGCGACGCGATAATACAGGACGCGCTCACGGAAGATGAGCAGATGCAGCTGAGGGAGCTGCTTATAAAAATTTTCAATCACATAAAAAACGATTGAAAACGGCGCCCGCGTATTGCGGGGTTTATATAGAGTAGCAAACAAATCAGGAGTTAAATGAATGGTTAAAACACTTTTAAAGAGCGTCAAGCAGTATAAAACGGTATCCATTCTTACGCCTTTGGTCATGATAGGCGAAGCCGCCATGGAAATAGTAATACCTTTTCTTATGGGCTTTCTGATAGATGAAATCACCGCCATGGCCGAGACGCGCACATTCAGCATGGATATAGTATGGTACGGCATAGCGATGATAGCCTGTGCGGCGTTCGCGCTCTTCTGCGGCATTATGGGCGGCCGACTTGCCTCCAAGGCGTCCGCAGGTTTTGCGGCAAATCTGCGCTATGACATGTATGACAATATTCAGACATATTCCTTTGCGAATATAGATAACTTTTCCACGGCGAGTCTTATCACCCGTATCACGACCGATGTAAGCAACGTTCAGCTTGCTTTCCAGATGTGCATACGAATGCTCGTACGTGCGCCCATACTTTTCATATTTGCCACGGTAATGACGTTTGTAATATCGCCTACGATGGGCGGCGTATTTATTATTGCTGCCATAGTTCTTGCGATAATCGTGGGCATAATAATGTTCCGCGTGGCAAAGCCTTTCCGCATAATGTTCAAAAAGTACGATAACCTCAACCGCGTTGTTCAGGAGGACCTCACGGCGATAAGGGTGGTAAAGTCCTACGTTCGCGAGCAGCACGAAATGGATAAGATGCGTGAGGCTACTCAGGAAGTTTACAACTATTCCGTTAAGGCGGAAAAGCTGCTCAACTATCTCATGCCCGTAGTGCAGTGCGTAATATACGTTGCAATGATACTGCTGCTTATAATGGGCGGCAATATGATAATAGACGGCACGGGTCTTACGATGGGTAATCTTACCTCCCTTCTGCAGTATATGACGCAGATACTCACGGCGGTAATGCTTGTTGCAATGTGCCTGCAGTACATATCGCTTTCAAGGGGCTCCATGGACCGTATAGCCGCCGTGCTCGAAGAAAAGACCAGTCTTCCCAAGACAAAGACGCCCGTCTTCGAGGTTAAGGACGGCAGCATAGACTTTGACAACGTTTCGATGTCCTATATACAGAAGAGCGATGTCACCGTGCTTTCGGATATCGACCTGCATATAAAGTCGGGCGAAACGATAGGCATAATAGGTGCAACTGGTTCGGGCAAGTCGTCGCTGGTATCGCTCATACCCAGGCTTTACGATGTTACGGGCGGCTGCGTGAAAGTAGGCGGCGTGGATGTAAGGGAATATGATCTGGATACGCTGCGTTCCAACGTTGCAATGGTACTGCAGAAGAACGTGCTGTTCTCGGGTTCCATTACTGAAAACCTGAGGTGGGGCAATGAGAATGCCACACAGGAGCAGATAGAGGAGGCGTGCCGTCAGGCTTGCGCCGACGAGTTCATACAGAAGCTGCCCGGCGGGTATGATTACGACCTCGGTCAGGGCGGCGTGAATGTATCTGGCGGACAGAAACAGAGGCTCTGCATAGCGCGCGCTCTGCTTATGAACCCCAAGGTAATAATTTTCGACGACTCCACTTCGGCGGTAGATACCAAGACGGACGCGATGATAAGACAGTCGCTCCGCACCCACGCACCCGAAGTGACCAAGATAATAATAGCGCAGCGCGTCAATTCCGTTGAGGATGCCGACCGCATAGTTGTGCTCAACGAGGGCAAAATATCGGGCGTGGGCACGCACGAACAGTTGCTTGAAACAAATGAGATATACAGGGAGGTCTACCTTTCTCAGGTAAAGGGCAAGGCTGACGAAGAAGGAGGCGAAGAAGATGGCAATGACGACTAAGCAACCTTCAATAAAGCAGGAGTTTGAAAATCTGGATGCCGAAACAAAGCGCCGCATAACAACAAGCGGCGGTCACGGCCGCAGGACGCCGGGCATAAAGGGCGCGGGGCCCGAAAATCCTTTAAAGGTATTAAAACGCGTGCTGGGCTATACCTTCCGCAACAAATTTGCCGCCGTGATGCTGGTCATACTGATCGTGCTCTCCTCTGCGGCGGGCGCGGTAGGTTCGTTCATGCTCACCTTCGTCATAGGCGCCATAGAGGATATGGTCAACGGCGTTGCGGGCGCGCAGAACGAGCTTATCAGCTGGACGATTGCGCTCATATGCGTGTATGTGGTGGGCGTTCTCAGCACCTTTTCGTACAGCAGACTTATGATGTACATTGCACAGGGCACGCTTAAAAGAATGCGTGACGAAATGTTCATCAATATGCAGTATCTTCCGTTAAGGTACTTCGATACGCACACCCACGGCGAACTGATGAGCCGCTACACCAACGATGTGGATACGCTCCGCCAGATGCTTTCGCAGTCGGTGCCGCAGATGATTTCGGCGGTTGTCACTATAGTTGTCGTGTTCCTTTGCATGGTATTCATGAGCTTTACTTTGACGCTTGTAATGCTTGTGATACTCAGCATAAACATAATCTGCATAAAGGTAATAGGTTCGGAATCTTCCCGTCAGTTCTTAAAACAGCAGATATCCATCGGCAAGGTCAACGGCTATGTCGAGGAGATGATGGAGGGACAGAAGGTAATAAAGGTATTCTGTCACGAAAACAAGGCCAGGGAGAACTTCAGAAAGATAAACGAAGAACTGCGCGTAAGCGGTACCAAGGCCAACCAGCTGACCAATATGCTCGGTCCCATGTCCAACATACTCAGCTATTTCCAGTACGTAATAGTCGCAATAGTCGGTGCGGTATTCTTTGCAACCCACAGCGTTGCGGCGCTCTCGCTGTACAGCGTGGCGTTCGGTGACGGCAGCGGCGCTTTCTCGGTGGGCGACGTCAGCGTGCTGATAGCGTTCTTAACTTTGATACGTTCGTTCAACCAGCCCGTGCAGCAGGTTACCCAGCAGTTCAACGCAATAGTAATGGGCCTTGCGGGCGCAGAGCGCATATTTGAAATTTTTGATACCCCTCACGAGGATAAGGGCGGAGATATTACCCTTGTGTACGGCGAGGGCGGCATTGAAAAGTGGAGCTGGAAGAAGCCCGAAAAGGACGGTACTTTCTCTTATATACCCCTCCGCGGCGACATAAGATTCAAGGACGTAATCTTCGGCTACACGCCCGACAAGATAATTCTCAAGGACATAACGCTCTACGCAAAGCCCGGCCAGAAGATAGCCTTTGTCGGCGCGACGGGCGCGGGCAAGACCACCATAACCAACTTAATCAACAGATTTTACGATATTCAGTCGGGTTCGATAACCTATGACGGACTGGATATAAAGAGCATAAACAAGGACGATTTGCGCCGTTCGCTCGGCATAGTGTTGCAAGATACGCACCTCTTTACGGGTACGGTAATGAATAACATCCGCTACGGCAGACTCAACGCCACGGACGAGGAGTGCATTGCGGCGGCAAAGCTTGCAAACGCGGACTACTTCATTTCCCATCTGCCCGAAGGTTACAACACAATGATAAAGGGCGATGGCGGCAACCTTTCGCAGGGTCAGCGTCAGCTGCTTGCAATAGCGCGCGCAATGGTTTCCGAATGTCCCGTGCTCATTCTGGACGAGGCCACTTCCTCAATCGATACCCGTACGGAAAAACTCATTGAAGAGGGTATGGATAAACTTATGGAAGGACGCACCGTGTTTGTAATAGCGCACCGTCTTTCCACCGTGCGCAACAGCCAGGCGATAATGGTACTCGACCACGGCCGCATAATAGAGCGCGGCACGCACGACCAGCTCATTGCGCAGAGGGGCGTGTACTATCAGCTCTATACCGGCGCATTCGAACTGGAGTAAATCTTTTTTCGGTTTATATCGTAAGGCGCGGGGCGGAAAACTTTCCGACCCGCGCTTTTATCTGCCCGCTTTATATAAAAAACTGCACGTGTAAATTTTTTTGTTAAAATGTCGTCCGCGGGCATAATTGCCGAATAGTACAAACTGTCATAAACATAAGCTAATTTCTGAAAGGGAGGGGCTTATGTTTTTTGATTTTTTAAGTCTGTTATTCGGTAAAATCTTCTTCTTCACGGGCGCAATTCAGGGCAAGGGTTCATTTCCAAAGCCTCTTTCGCCGGAGGAGGAGAAAAAGTATCTCGACCTCGCACGTGCGGGCGACAGAGAGGCAAAGAATATTTTAATAAAGCACAATATGCGGCTTGTCGCGCACATAGTAAAAAAGTACAGCGGCGCGGCGGAAACTGAGGACCTCATGTCCGTCGGTTCGATAGGACTTATCAAGGCCATAAACACTTATCGGGAGGGCAAGGGCACGCAACTTGCAACGTACACCGCGCGCTGCATAGAGAACGAAATTCTGATGCTCATACGCGCAGGCAAAAAGCATAAGAACAACGTCTCCCTCACCGACCCCGTGGGCACCGATAAGGACGGCAACGAACTCACTCTCATTGACCTGCTTGCCGAAAAGGAGGACAGCGTCTTTGCGCAGGTGGAAAAGTCTGTCCAGCGCGAAAAGTTTGTAAAACTGCTTGCCGCTCTGCTTTCAAAACGCGAATATACCATAATCTCCATGCGCTACGGACTTGAAGACGGCTGCCCGCGTCCCCAGCGCGAGGTGGCAAGGGCGCTCGGCATTTCGCGCTCCTACATATCGCGCATAGAAAAGCGCGCCATAGAAAAGGCGCGGGCAAACCTCGACAGGGAGGACTTTTTCACCGATTGAAAAGCCGCTTCTGCACAAAAAACAAAATACGGCGGTTTGCCTTGGCGCAAGCCGCTTTTTTTATTGCTTTTTTGCCTTTCTGATGTTAAAATAATAGAGTAAATTCAAAAAAGGAACGTTTTACTATGGGTATTTATGAAGAACTCAAAGCCCGCGGGCTCATTGCGCAGGTCACCGATGAAGAGGAGATAAGGGAGCTTATCAACGGCGGCGGCGCACGTTTTTATATAGGTTTCGACCCCACGGCCGACAGTCTGCACGTCGGTCACTTTATGGCGCTCTGCCTCATGAAGAGGTTGCAGATGGCGGGCAACAAGCCCGTAGTGCTTGTCGGCGGCGGCACGGGTCATATAGGCGACCCTTCGGGCCGTTCCGATATGCGCACGATGATGACTGACGAGGTCATAAACCACAACTGCGAGTGCTTCAAAAAGCAGATGGAGCGCTTTATCGACTTCGGCGAAGGCAAGGCTGTTATGGTAAACAATGCCGACTGGCTGTTAAAGCTCAACTATGTTGACCTTCTCCGCGATGTTGGCGCCTGCTTTACGGTAAACAACATGCTCCGCGCCGAATGTTACAAACAGCGCATGGAAAAGGGTCTTTCCTTCCTTGAATTCAACTATATGATAATGCAGGCGTACGACTTCTGGTATCTCAACACGCATTACGGCTGCAATATGCAGTTCGGTGGCGACGACCAGTGGAGCAATATGCTTGCGGGCACCGAACTTATCAGAAAGAAGAGCGGCAAGGACGCATATGCAATGACCATAACCTTGCTTCTGAACAGCGAGGGTAAAAAGATGGGCAAGACGGCCAAGGGTGCAGTATGGCTGGACGAAAACAAGACCACGCCCTACGAGTTCTATCAGTACTGGCGCAACATTGACGATGCAGACGTTATGAAGTGCATGAAAATGCTCACCTTCATACCCCTGGACGAAATCGAAAAGATGGAGCAGTGGGATGCAAGCCGCATAAACGAAAAGAAGGAAATTCTTGCCTTCGAGCTCACCAAGCTCGTACACGGCGAGGAAAAGGCGCAAAAGGCAATGGCTCAGGCCAAGGCGGCATTCGGCGGCAGCGGCGACCTGCCCGAAGTAGAGGTGTCCGTTGAAACGCCCACAATAATTCCCGTACTCGTTGCGGCAAAGCTCTGCACCTCCAACGGCGAGGCAAGAAGGCTCATTCAGCAGGGCGGCGTATCAATCGGCGATAGCAAGGTTACCGATATCAATGCACCCGTGCAAAGCGGCGACGTAATTCATAAGGGCAAAAAACAGCACATAAAGGTAATTTTAAAATAATGGGATACATTTCCGTAAGCGGGGAGCTTTCAACCGAAAAGGTGATAGAGCGTTCCCGCTTTATCACAACTTCCGCGCACGTGGAGGGTGAGGAGCAGGCGCGTGCCTTTATCGCAAAAATTTCCGAAAGATATAAGGACGCAACCCACAATTGCTACGCATATATAGCCGATTCAACGGGCAATGCACCGCGATTTTCGGATAACGGCGAACCCTCAGGCACGGCAGGAATGCCCATACTTGACGTAATAAAAAACAAAAAACTTTTCTGCACGGCGGTGGTTGTAACGCGCTACTTCGGCGGCATAAAGCTGGGCGCGGGCGGACTCGTAAGGGCATACTCCGGCTGTACGGCGGAAAATCTGGATATGGCGGAAAAGGTCAACTATCTCCCGTGCGAGGAGTACACCTTCACCGTCGGCTACGAAAATGTGGATTCGTGCAACCGCTATTTTTCGCTTAGCGACTGCGAGGTGAAAAATACCGAATACCTTTCGGACGTAACTTTCACCGTGGCGGTAAAAAAGGAACTGGCGGAGAAATTCTGCTCAGACCTCTTCGACAGATTAAACGGCAGAGTTAAAATTTCCAGACTGCGCGAATTTTTCTTCGGCTTCAGAATGTAAAACAGCCGTCTGTCGGCCTTGGAATATTGGGAAGTTCAATAAAGTATAATTAGTGCGGGGAGCGCAAAAATTGCGCTCCCCGCACTTTAAAAGGCGGCGCAAAATAATTGCGCCGCCTTAAAATTTTAAGTCAAGTTATTTAATTTCTCTTATCCAGCCTGCGGGAGCTTCAATTTTGCCCATCTGAATGCCCGTCAGCGTGTCGTAAAGTTTCTGGGTAACGTGACCCATCTTCTCCATTCCGGAGGGCAGTTTTATTTCCTTGCCGTGGTCAGAGATAATGCCTACGGGCGAAATGACGGCCGCCGTGCCGCAAAGGCCGCACTCTGCAAAGTCCTTAACCTCGTCAAGGCGCACCTTTCTGTGTTCAACCTTCATTCCCAGGTAGTGCTCTGCAACGTAGCAAATCGAACGTCTTGTAATGGAGGGAAGAATGGAATCGGAAAGCGGAGTTACAAGTTTTCCGTCCTTTGTAATGAAAATAAAGTTAGCGCCGCCAGTCTCTTCAACGTATGTTCTCGTGGCGGGGTCAAGGTACATATTCTCTTCAAATCCGTTGTTGTGCGCATCCACAATTGCGTGCAGGCTCATTGCGTAGTTAAGGCCTGCCTTGATGTGACCCGTACCGCGGGGAGCAGCTCGGTCAAAGTCGGAAACGCGTATAATTATGGGGCGCACGCCCTCTTTGAAGTAAGGTCCTACGGGTGTGCAGAACATTCTGAACTGGTAGTCCTTTGCGGGTTTAACGCCTATAACTTCGGAAGAACCGAACATGAAAGGCCTTATATACAGCGTAGCGCCGCTGCCATAAGGGGGAACGTAGTCGCGGTTGGCGGATACTACCTTATCCACGGCGTCAAGGAATCTTTCGCTCGGGAACACGGGCATTTCCAGTCTTTTGGCCGAATTTTCCATGCGTTCGGCATTGAGGTCGGGGCGGAACGTAACAATTCTGCCGTCGGCGGTGGTGTAAGCTTTCAGGCCTTCAAAGCAGGTCTGTGCGTACTGCAGAACGCCTGCGCATTCGGACATTACAATTTTGTCGTCTTCGGTAAGCTGTCCGTCGTCCCACTTTCCGTCCTTAAAGTTGCTCACATAACGGTAAGGGGTCTTTATGTAGCCGAAGCCGAGATTTCCCCAATCAAGATTAGCGCCCATAATTTTATTACCTCTTTTATAGAATAGGGCTTTCGCCCGTATTATTCAAAGCAATTTATATGTTTTCTATAATTATACAACCGCGTTTGCCGCATTGTCAATTGCCGATTGACAATAATTTGCATTGTGTGTTAAAATTATTGCGAAAAACGGGGATAAATTACGCCCCGCGGGGAGGGAGCGCATTGTCAGAGATAACATCAATCGAGCCGCAGAAAAGGGATAAAAACAGGTGCAACGTGTACATAGACGGCAGGTTTTACTGCGGACTTACGTTGCAGGCGGCCGTAAAATACCATCTTAAAGCGGGCATGCACGTGGATAAGCCCTTTCTGGACGAAATTCAGCTTGAAACGGATAAAAATACCGCGCTCGATAAGGCGCTCACGCACATTTCCGCGTCTATGAAGACGGAAAAGCAGATACGCGATTTTCTTGAAAAGAAGGGTTACACTGCGCCCGTATGCGAATATGTGCTTGAAAGAATGAACTACTATGGCTTTACAGACGATTATGCCTATTGCAAGGCGTATATATCGGGCTGTTGCGGGCGCGGAAAGCGGCTTATCGAGGCCGACCTTGTAAAGCGCGGAGCTTCGCGCAGTGCGATAGACAAAGCTCTTTCCGAGGTGGAGGAGAGCGGCGAAGAGGCACGCGCGGTTGCAGAAAAATATCTGCGCGGCAAGGAGCGCACGCGTGAAAATCTTTATAAGGCGGTAAAATACCTTGTGTCCCGCGGTTTTTCCTACGATACCGCAAAGGACGCCGTGAACGTAAGCGACGACGACTGAACCGCCGTATTTTTTGCCGAAACCCAAGGAGGGAAAATTATGTTGAAGTTATATTCATCCGCGCAGATGCGCGCGGCCGACAGCTACACCATAAATACGCTTAAAGTTTCTTCCGAAAAGCTTATGAGGCGCGCTGGCGTTGCCATCGCGGAAGAGGTGGCGGCAAGCGCCGCCGCGGAGGATAAAATACTTGTTGTCTGCGGTACGGGCAACAACGGCGGCGACGGTTACGTGTGCGCGAGAGAGCTTATAAGCCGCGGTCTGAATGTCAGCGTCTATGCTTTGGACGGCAGATATTCTGCCGACTGCAAGCGCGAAAAAGACAGATTCGACGGCACATATGCCTCAACCATTGAAGGCGACATAATTGTTGACTGCATTTTCGGCACGGGGCTCGACCGCGAGGTTACAGGCATTCCCGCCGAAATCATTGAAAGCATAAATGCAAGCGGAGCGTATATAATTTCCGCCGATATTCCCAGCGGACTTTCGGGAAACAGCGGAAAAGTGCTTGGTCACAGCGTCAATGCCGACAAAACGGTGGCGATAGGCGCGTTGAAAACAGGTTTCGCGCTCTCCGACGGGCTGGACCGTTGCGGCGAAGTAATTGTAAAAGACATAGGAATATGCCTTGACGAACGCACTTTTTCGCAGGTGTATGAGGACGGGGATATTGCGGCAATGTTCCCCGCAAGGCCGCGCAATTCGCACAAGGGCACGTTCGGAACGGCAAGCCTCGCGTGCGGCAGCGGGCAGTATATCGGTTCGGCCGTGCTGGCGGTATCTGCGGCGCTTAAAAGCGGCTGCGGCTACGTCAAGGCGGTCTGTCCCGACAACGTAAAGGCGGCAATTGCGCCGCGCTATCCGCAGACGGTGTTTACAAGAGGATATGACTTTTCTTCCAAAGCTATTGCCATAGGAATGGGTTGTGGAGTGTCTCAGGAACTATATTCCGCCATTGAAGGACTGCTCAAAGATTATGAAGGGACGCTCATAATAGACGCCGACGGGCTCAACAGCCTTGCAAAGTACGGCATGGATATCCTTAAAAATAAAAAGTGCAGCGTAATTTTAACGCCGCACGCAAAGGAATTTTCCCGTATAAGCGGAAAAAGCGTGGAGGAAGTGCTTGCCGACCCTGTCGGCCTTGCAAATGAATTGGCGGCCGAATATGGCGTGATTATCGTGCTTAAAGGCGCGGGAACGGTCATCTCGGACGGCGTCCGCACGGCTATAAACGTCCGCGGCTGTTCGGCGCTTGCCAAGGCGGGCAGCGGCGATATGCTTGCGGGTTTTATGTGCGGAAGCATAGCAAGGGGGCTTGCTCCGTTTGACGGCGCGGTCTGCGCGGCCTACGTGCTCGGCGCCGCGGCGGAACTTGCCGCAGGCGAGGTTACCGAGTACTGCGCCACCGCCGACGACATTTTAAAAAATATTCCGATTGTGGTAAAAAATATTTTGCTTGCCGCATAAACCATTGTTTTACAGGTATAAATTACGCCGTTTTGTCAACAATAAAATCAGGCGGTTACATATAATATATTAAAAGCTGCCGTGCCATACAACAGGGCGGCCCGCCGCCCGTTCAAGGCAAAAGAGGTAAAAATGAACGTAAAGCGCGGTGAACTGTATTACGCCGACCTTTCCCCGGTGGTGGGCAGCGAGCAAGGGGGGGTGCGCCCCGTACTCATTGTGCAGAACGATGTGGGCAACAAATATTCCCCAACCATAATTGCGGCGGCGGTTACAAGCAAAATAAACAAGGCAAAGCTGCCCACGCACATTGAACTGCCCAAGAGTGCGTACGGGCTTGTAAAGGACTCTGTAATTCTCCTCGAACAGATACGCACGCTGGATAAGCGCAGGCTGAAGGAGCGAATCGGCGAACTCAACGAAAACACCATGCACAGGGTGGATAAGGCTATTTTAATAAGTCTCGGATTCTATCCGCCACAGTAAAAAAAATCCGCGGAACGTTTTCCCGTTCCGCGGTAATTTTTTTATCAGAAGTTATTTTTTCTCAGTTCTGCAATGGCGTTTTTAAGGAAATATTCGGCCGTGCTTTCGGGACGGACTACTTTAAGCGCCTCGTCAAAGTCAAACCAGCGAACCTCGTCAATTTCCTCGGCGTCAATCTGCGGTTCTCCGTTTTCTGCCATGGAGAGGAAGTTGAGCATGAGCACGTTTCTCGGTTCGTGATAGCGTGAGCTCATGAACTTGAATTTTACGGTGTTGAGCGCCGTTTCTTCCTTGAATTCGCGGGTGACAGCCTTTTCAGCCGTTTCGCCCTTTTTGATATAGCCTGCAAACAGAATGTAATCGCTCTGATCCTTGTGTTTGGCAAGCAGAATTTTGTCCTTGCTTCTGTTGGTCACTACCATGCTCACTGCCGTGGCAAACTGGGGGAAGCGGTATTCGTTGCACTTTTTGCAGAAGGGTACAAGACCTTCTCTGTGGTTGAACATAAGGGTGAGTTTTTCACCGCATTCCACACAATACATATTTTACCTCCTTATGCCTCCGCGCGCCCGAATTTTCTTCCCCGGCGGCGCCGAAGGGCTGTCTTTTCTTTTATTTATATTTTATAATGTACATATATTTATTATAAAACTAAATTTTGAATTTTTCAACAGATTGACAGGAATTTTTTACAGACTTGACATATTTTTCGCTATAATATATAATTAAATTGAGCATAGGGTGGACTTTTTTTCATTTTTCTGCCGGTTGCGGGAATGGCGTAAACAAAGGAAGGCCGCTTCTTCTCAAAAACAATAAATCGAATATAATAAGGGGTTAAAAAATGAACTTAGCCGAAGCAAAGCAGGTTCTGCTTGAACACGGTCAGCAGCAGCTTTTAGAGTACTATGACGAACTGGACGAAGGTGCGAAAAAGGCTCTTCTCGACCAGATTTCCAAAATAAATTTTTCTGTTTTTCACGCGCTGAATAAGGGCGGTGAGAGGAAGATAGGCAAACTCTCGCCCGTGCCCGCGTTTACCGCCGCGGATGTGGAACAGAACAGAGAGGAATTTGAATCGCTCGGCATAGCTGCTTTAAGGGCGGGTAAGGTAGCTGCAGTTCTGCTTGCGGGCGGACAGGGTACCCGCCTGGGCAGCGATAACCCCAAGGGTATGTTCAACATAGGCGTCACGCGTGAGCTGTCTATCTTTGAACAGCAGTTTGACAACATCTCGCAGGTCACCAAAAAGACGGGCACATATTTCCATATCTTTGTAATGACCAGCGAAGTCAACAACGACAAGACGGTTGAATTTTTCAAAGAGAAAAATTTCTTTGGCTATCCCGAAGATAAAATTCATTTCTTCGTGCAGGAGATGGCGCCCGCCTGCGACTTAAACGGAAAAATATTGCTTGAAGACAAGGGCAGGGTGGCAATGTCGCCCAACGGCAATGGTGGCTGGTACTCATCGCTTATCAAAAACGGCGACGGCGAAATTCTCTCCCGCGAGGGGATAGAGTGGCTCAACGTTTACAGCGTGGATAACGTTCTTCAGCGCATATGCGACCCCGTATTCATAGGTGCAACGCTTAAAAGCGGTTGCAACTGTTCTGCAAAGGTGGTAAAAAAGGTTTCTCCTGAAGAAAAGGTCGGCGTGCTCTGCATGGAGGACGGCAAGCCTGCAATCGTGGAATACTACGAAATGCCGCAGGACATAGCCTCGCTCAGGCGTCCCGACGGCGAACTCAAGTTTGCCTACGGCGTAACGCTAAACTATCTTTTCAAAGTTGAGCTGCTCAACAAGACGATAGATAAAACGTTGCCCGTGCATCTTTCGCTCAAAAAGATACCATATATAAGCGGCGGGGTAAAGATTAAGCCCGAGGAGCCTAACGGCTATAAGTTTGAATACCTCGTTCTCGATATGATAAAGCTTATGGAAAACTGCCTTGCGGTGGAAGTTGTGCGCGAAAAGGAATTCGCGCCCGTAAAGAACAGAACGGGCGTGGACAGCGTGGACTCCGCGCGCGCGCTGCTCGCTAAAAACGGCGTAAAGCTTTAAAATTTTTCTCTGCGCAGTAAATAACGTATCGTTTGCGCCGCCCCGAAAGGGGCGGCGCGTATAAAGGAAAAATATATGAAAAAATTGGCAAAACGCATAGCCAGCGTGGCGGCGGCAGCAGTTGCGGCCGTCTCGCTAATAACTTTATCGGCATGCATGCAGGGGCCTGCAGGCCCCGCGGGTCCTATGGGTCAGGACCTTGACTTTTACGACCTGTTCGACGCGGTAAATGCCGAACGTGCGGAAAACGGTCAGTCGCCGCTCACCGTCAGCGAGTTTGTAAAGGAGTATTTCGGATACGTATCCGATGAATCACAGCAGGCGGTATCCGAACAGGCCGTTATGAACTATTCGCTTTTAAGCTCCGTGGCAATACTTGCGGACTACACTTCGGGCAGCAGTATGCAGCACGACATATACTCCGGTTCGGGCGTGATTATCGATATAGACAGAGAGGCGGGCGACGCCTACATCGTCACCAATTCGCACGTGGTGTACGAACCCACTTCCAGAGAAAAGTATTGCGACAGCATATACGTCTATCTGTACGGCAGCGACGAAATGTACTATGATTACAATCTGACTACTGCGGGCGTAATCAACTATAACGGCATACCTGCGGAGCAGGTTAAACTTGTGGGCATTTCCTTCACCTACGACCTTGCGCTTTTAAAGGTGGAGGGCAGCGAGATACTTAAAAACAGCCGTGCGGTGGCGGCAAAATTTGCCCAGGATGAGCTTTCCTATGTCGGCGAAAGGGTGTATGCAGTGGGCAACCCCAGCGGCGGCGGACTCTCTGTATCCTCGGGAATAATCAGCCGCGACTCGGAAACTATCAGCCTTGAAATAGACGAAATGCGCGACTACCGCGTAATGCGTACTGACGCCTCCATAAACGGCGGAAATTCCGGTGGCGGATTGTTCAATATGGATGGCGAAATTGTCGGCATAGTCAATTCGGGTGCGGCCTCCGTGCTCGACGGCGAGGAAATAATTGATATCGACAATATAAGCTATGCCCTGCCTTCAAGCTATTCGCGCAGGGTTATCCAGACCATGATAGACAGCTACGAAAGCGGCGCTTCCAACCTTCAGACGGTCGGCAAAATGATGCTGGGCGTGACTTCCACCGTTTCGGGCACGTACAGCTATTACGATGCCGAGCGCGGTGTGGCCGTTATAGATGAGACTATAACGGTGCAACAGGTGCAGAACGGCAGTGCGGCCTTCCGCGTGCTCAAAGGCAATGACGTAATCAAGGGCTTTGCCGTTGGCAAGTCGGATATAACGCAGAGCTACTGTTCTGCCACGCAGGAGCCTACGTTCACCATTCCCGAAAACAGCAATACGGTTGCCGAACATTACTTTGAATTTGACGTGACCAGACAGTACCAGATTCAGGACGCCATGTTCTCCGTGCGCACGGGCGATACCGTAAGGCTGACCATCGAGCGCGACGGCACGACAATGTATGCCTATATTCTGTATGACAACAGCTATTCTTACACAATGTATGATTAAAATAATGCCCCGCCGCAAATTTTGCGGCGGGGCATTGAAAAAGGCACCGTCTGGTGCCTTTTTTTATAATTTGTACGGCGTAACCTGGTAAACGTAGTAGTTAAGCCAGTTAATATAAAATAAATTAGCCGTGGAAGTCCAGTTCATTTTTACCGTCGTGTGGGAAGAATCGGTAAAGTAATTTTCAGGCGGGTCAATTTCCAGTCCCTTTTCAAGGTCGCGTTCGTACTCTTTTTTCAGCGTGTCGCGGTCATATTCCATATGTCCCATAACGAACACGCGCTTGTTGTCCCTGCTCTTTATGATAGAGGCGCCTGCCTTTGCCGAGCGTGCCAGAATCTGCAAATCGGGAATGTTTTTAAGGTCGCGCGCATATACGGCGGTGTGGCGGGAGTGCGGCATATGGAACTCGTCCGAAATGCCGCGCATAAGCGGTTCGGGCTGTTCGGTGGGCACTCTTCTGTGCGCATATATGCCGAAGCACTTTCTCTTGAGCGGGTGTTTTTTAATTCCGTAAAAATAGTGCAGGGCGGCCTGCGCTCCCCAGCAGATGAAAATGGTGGAGGTAACGTGGCTGTCAGTCCAGTCGAGAATCTCTTTGAATTCGTCCCAGTAGGCAACCTCTTCAAACTGCATGTTCTCCACGGGCGCGCCCGTTACAATCATTCCGTCGAAACGTCTGTCCTTAATCTCGTCAAAGTTTTTATAAAATTTTTCAAGATGCTCTTCCGTAACGTGTTTGCCGCGGTAGGTGGAGGTCTTAATCAGCGTAATGTTCACCTGAAGGGGGCTGTTTGAAAGCAGTCGCATGAACTGCGTTTCGGTAGTCTCCTTTGTGGGCATAAGGTTGAGTATGGCAATCTCTATGGGACGTATCTCCTGGGAGTGCGCCCTCTGTTTGTCCATAACGAAGCATCTTTCGCCGGTCAGAATTTTAAAGGCGGGTATATCTCTGTCAATGACTATGGGCATGGCGTTTACCTTTTAACTGTAATTTTTAAGTTCGCGCTCCATCTCGCGTTTTTTATCCTTTTCCGCTATGGAGCGTTTTTTGTCGTAGTTCTGTTTGCCGCGGCAAAGCGCAATTTCAGCCTTGACCAGCCCCTGCGAAAAATAGAGCGAGAGCGGTACAACTGTCATTCCTTTAGCGTTTACTTTGCCTGCAATGCGCGCAATTTCGCCCTTGTGCAAAAGCAGTTTTCTGTCCCTCTTAGAGTCGTGCGAATTGAACGCGCCTGCCTTGTCGTATACGGCAATGTGCATGTTCTTGATGTAAATTTCGCCGCCGGTAAGGTAGCAGAAACTGTCTTTAAGGTTGCAGTTGCCCTGCCTTAAAGATTTGACTTCCGCGCCTTCAAGCACTATTCCAGCCTCAAACTTGTCCTCTATAAAGTATTCGTAAGAAGCCTGTCTGTTTACGGTTATCGTCTTTCTCATATTTAACCCATTATATCACACGGTCGCGCATTTTGCACGCACATTGCAAAAATTATCTTCCTTTTTTGCGTCCTTTGGAGCTTTTTCTTACAAAAGCCGCCGTGCTCTTTCTGCCCTGGCCGCTGCGCTCGCCTGACTTGCGGCTGCTCTTTTTTCTCTGACTGCCATCCGCCTGGCGGAAGTCAGCCTCTTTTCCGCGGCGGGGCTTGCCTTCCCGTCTTTGCCTGCGGGAAGTCGGCTTTTCCTCTGCGCCCTCGGTCTTTACCGTCACGCTGTGTTCACCCTCGGCGCAGTCTGCAAGCGAAAATTCCGCGCGCATATTGCCCCAGTCGCAGTCGTCAACGCGTATTTTTATTCTGTCGCCAAGGCGGAATGTGCGTTCGCCCTTCAGAGTGAATTTGTTTTCTATAAATTCATAGCTGCCGCCTGGCAGTTTTTCTATGCGTATGAGTCCTTCAACGGTGTTGTCCAGCTCTGCAAACACGCCGAATGCCGTCACGCCCGAAACGGTGGCCTCATATTCTTTTCCTATTCGGTCGCTCATGTAAACCACTTTGTAAAGGTTGTCCACATCGCGCTCCGCGCTGTCGGCGTTGCGCTCGCAGAGGGAGCAGTGAGCGGCTTCCTCGGCGGCTACGGGAGCATAGGTCGCGCGCATTTTGTCTGCCTCGCCGTGCAGTACGCCTTTAATTATTCTGTGAATGAACAGGTCGGGGTAGCGGCGGATGGGGGAGGTGAAGTGGCAGTAACATTCGCTCGCTATGCCAAAGTGTCCAAGGTTTCTTTCAAAGTAGCGCGCCTTCTGCATCGTGCGCAACATAACTTTGTTTACCGCGCTTTCGCAGCTTTTGCCCGCCACGTTTTTAAGCACACGCTGAAACTCTGTCGGCTGCGGCTCGTCCTCGTCTATCTTTCCGCTTATGCCCAGGTCAGATAAAAAGGAGGTGAAATTGGTAATTTTTTCGGGCAGAGGCGGCTCGTGAACGCGGAACATAAACGGCGCGCCAAGTTTTTCCATATACTCGGCCACGGCCTCGTTGGCGCATATCATAAACTGTTCAATCATCCTTTCGGATATGGTGCGCTCGTAGTCGGGTATGACAATTTCGCCGTGCTCGTCAATGTAAATGTGCACCTCTTTCACGCTCAGGTCAATGTTGCCCAGTCTGTCGCGGCGGTCGGAAAGAATTTTGCACAGCTCCTTCATATCCGCGCACATCTCGATAAGGTCGGGATATTTTTCGCACATCTTTTCGTCGCCGTTGCAAAGGGCGGTTATCTCGCGGTAAGTGGTGCGGTGGTTGCTCTCGATTATGCTCTCGCAAATCTCGCTGTGCAACCTTTCGCCCTGCGGCGATATGGTCATTATGCAGCTGAGCGCATAGCGCTGTTCGCCCTCGTTAAGGCTGCACGCTCCGTTGGAGAGCGCTCTCGGCAGCATGGGCAGCACTCTGTCCGGAAAGTATACGCTCGTGCCGCGGCGGTATGCCTCTTCGTCCAGCGCTGACCCGTGCTTTACGTATTCGCCCACGTCTGCAATGTGCACGCCGAGTATAAAGTTTTCGCCCTGTCTTCTGACCGACACCGCATCGTCAATGTCGCGCGTATCGTCGCCGTCTATCGTTATTGTAAGTTCGCCGCGCAAATCGCGTCTGTTGCCCGCAACTATGCGTGCGCCCGCAACGCGCTCGGCCTCACGCTCAACCTCGGGCGGGAACTCTTCATACAGTCCGTAATTTCTTATTATGGAAAGTTCCTCGGCAAAAAAGTCGCCTGCTTTTCCCAGAATTTCCACAACCTTTCCGCCAGGTGCTTTTCCGTGCGGGTAGGAAGTCATTTTGCACGCAACCTTGTCGCCGTCCTTTGCGTCGAGCGAAAGGGAGGAGGGCACAAATATTCTAGGTGCAAATTTGGCCGAATCGGGTATTACGTAGCAGGCTGAACCAACCCGTTCAAAAGTACCCGCGATAATGGTGTGACCGCGCTGCAGTATTTTTATGACTTCGGCCTCGTCCTCCGTACCCTTTACTCTGAGCGCAAGAACTTTGTCCCCGTCCAGAGCTCCGCGGAGGGAGTGTTTGGGCAGAAAAAAGTCGGTCATGTCGCCCGTCTTTCCGTCGGGAATAAGAAAGGCAAAACCGCGTTCGTTGGCGGATATTGTGCCTACAATGGCTCCCGCCTGTGCGGGCGTGCAGTACGCGCCTCTGCCGTCTTTAAGTATTGCGCCCTCTTTTTCAAGTATATCCAGTATGGCTTTGGCCTGCTTTCTCTCCGAAGGACGTATGTGCAGTATGTCGCATATCTGTTTTTCGTTTTTAAATGCCAGCTTTCCGCTTTCAAAAAGCTGTAAAATTTCATCTCTTATATTCATAAAAAAGTTATCCCGGAAGTCAGTTTTCCGCATTGTCGGGCTGAAACTTCCTGTAAATTGTAGTTTGTGTAAGTTTTATAATTGTACGCATTCCCGCCGCGTCAGCGGACAAGTGTCTGAAGGGAGGATATATTTTTGTATAAAAAAAGCGGCTTAAAATAAAGCCGCCTTTGTTTTTTAAAATTATTTAAGCATAACCTGTACAACGTAAACAACAATCGAAAGCACTGCAAGCACGATAAGCGTTATCCATGCCCATTTTTTAAGTTTGCTTTCAATGCTGCGACCCTTGTTCTTGCCGAAGAAGGTTTCGCTCGTTGCCGTTATGCCCTGAATGCCGTCCGAATTGCTCTTCTGGAAGAGTACCACGATAATGGCTATTATAGCGGCAATAAACATAAGTGCCATAAAAAGCAGCGTGAATGTTATATAAAGTGTATATTGGGTATCCGTCAATCCCGCGGGTGCCAGAAGTGCAGTAAGCATTTTCTACCTCTCAATATTTAATCAAGCGTATAAAATTATATCATAAAGCGCGCGTACATACAAACAAAAACGCACTCATTATGCAATTTTTTTTGCATCTTCTGCAAAAAATTTTAAACAGCGGACAATGTCGCAGAAAAATTGTGTTTTTACCGCCCGTTCCCTGGCAGAGCAGTGCGGAATCTGTAAACTTCCCGCCGTATTTTTTCGCGGAAAGCCGCCTCTTTATTCTTTTTTTCGCCTAGCAGGTTAATCACCAGTATGCCTCCGCATACAAGCACCAGAGCAATCAGGGTGGTGTAGTGCAAAAGCTGCGCCGTCTCCGCAAGGACAATTGCAGAAAACAGTGCACCGAAGAGCGGGTTGGTGCTCTTGAATACGGCCACTTTGGATACGGGGTTATACTTTAAAAGATATCCCTGCAATGTAAAGGCGCACGCGGAAAGAAAGGCAAGGTATGCAAGCATTGCAAAGCTTGCGCCGCTCTGGGGTTGTATGCGTCCGCCCGTAGCCGCACCTATTATTATAAGTGCCGCTCCGCCGCAGAAAAACTGCCAGCCGCATAGGGTGGTGGTGTTCTCCCTGCGCGAAAAAATCTTCACAAAGCCCGCCGCCATGGCTGCGGAAAGTCCGCTCATTATTATAAGTCCTTCCCCTGTAAAGGTAAAGTTGAAGTCCAGTCCGTCAAGGTTCATTACAAGCACGCCTGCAAAACCTGCAACGCAGCCAACCAGCTTTATGAGGTTGAATTTTTCCGTGCGGAATATAAAGCAGGCGGCAATTATTGTAAAGAATACGCCAAGACCGTTAAGCACGGAGCTCTTCACGCCCGAAAGGTGGGCAAGACCTATATAAAAGCAGGTGTATTGCAGCGCCGTCTGGAACAGGCCCACAACAAGAACGCACCATATGTTTCTGCGTGCGGGCAGCAACAATTTCCTTTGGGAAATTGACCCGAACAACAGCACGAGTATGCCTGCAAGAGTAAACCTTACGCCCGCGAATAAAATGAGCGAGGAGTAGGAGGTGGTGTCAACATTGAAAAGGGTGTAACCCAGCTTAACGCAGGGGAAGGCGCTTCCCCAAAGCATACAGCATATAAGCGCGCCGATAACCACCACGTAATTTTTTGAAAAGAATTTTGCCGCATCAAACTTTATCATTTCAGACCGATGTATGCGCCCGCGGGCGCGGTGAGTATTTTTCGGTAATGATTATATGCCCGAAGTTGATTTTTTGCAAACATTTTGCGCGTCCGCTCATATAAAATTTAATAAGCGGCAATGCGCATTTGTTCAATTGCCCCGCATATATGCCGCAACTATTATTATTTTATGCAAAAATTCAGTTAAATAAATTTATCTGTTTTCAGGCAGAGAAAGATTATGCGACTGAATTTATTCTTATTTCCACCGCGCTGATGTAATCAGTCATATATGATTTAGCGCAATGAGAGCGTTGTTTATGCAACATAACATATTTTCCGTAAAGAGTTTTTTGCGGTGATTTGTGTGGTTTGTTTGCCCAATAATTATATGACTGATTTTTAAAAAAAACTTGACAAGTATCATATCGTTGCTTATAATTATTATTATAAAAAAGCTGATTTGAACGCATCAAATTAAGTACCAGTTCACCCATGCAATAATCATAAAGCTGCGGCGGAATTTTTTCCGCCGCAGCTTTACGTTTTTGGCCCGAATGTTGTTATGAATGCTTACTGAAAACGTCTTTCAGTATAGCCTTTTTTATGTGCAGATGTGTTTAATGAATATAAAAAGAGGCGGCGCATCGTGCGCCGCCTGAATAAATTCAAATTCAGCCTTCTATAAGGTTCTTGCCGGTCATTTCTGCGGGAACGGGCAGACCCATTACGTTTAAAAGGGTGGGAGCGATATCTGCAAGTATGCCGTCCTTTCTGAGCGTAACGTTTTTGAACTGATCGGAAACGAGCACAACGGGCACGCGGTTTGTTGTATGCGCCGTGAAGGGCTTGCCGTCCTCGCCTATCATCTTGTCTGCGTTGCCGTGGTCAGCCGTAAGTATTGCAGAGCCGCCCATGGAAAGAATCTTGTCCAGAACGCGCTTTACGCATTCGTCAACAACATGAACGGCCTTTACTGCTGCGGGAATAACGCCCGTGTGGCCGACCATGTCGCAGTTTGCAAAGTTAAGAATGACTACGTCAAATTCGCCGCTGTCAAGCTCTTCAATCACTTTGTCGGTGACAAGGTAAGCGCTCATTTCGGGCTGCAGGTCGTATGTTGCAACCTTGGGCGAGGGGATAAGGTCGCGTACTTCGCCGGGGTTGGGTGCTTCCACGCCGCCGTTGAAGAAGAAGGTTACGTGTGCGTACTTTTCCGTTTCTGCAATTCTCAGCTGTTTTTTGCCGAGGGATGCAAGGTATTCGCCGAGCGTGTTTTTGATGTGCTTTTCGGGGAAAGCAATTTCAATGTCCTCGAACTGCGCATCGTAAACGGTGAAGCATACGTATACGGGCGCAAGGAAACCTGTCTTTCTTTCAAAGGCCTTGCCCTTGGGAACTATGAATTCCTTCTGCGATACCGCGCGTGTGATTTCTCTTGCGCGGTCGGGACGGAAGTTGAAGAATATCACGCTGTCGCCCTTTTCAAGAAGGCCTATGGGCTTGCCGTTTTCGTATACCTTTGTGGGCTTTATGAATTCATCGGTCACGCCCTCTTTGTAGCTCTCTTCGAGTGCGTCGGCGGCATTTTCGCAGCGTATGCCGTCGCCGAGGGTGAGCATGTCGTATGCCTTTTCAATGCGGTCCCAGTTGTTGTCCCTGTCCATTGCATAATATCTGCCGCAGACGGATGCAATCTTGCCGCAACCTATTTTGTCAATCTCTGCCTGAAGGTCGCGTACAAAGCCTGCGCCTGAGGTGGGGGAAACGTCTCTGCCGTCGGTAAAGCAGTGGATGAACACGTCCTTTACGCCGTGCATTTTTGCCATTTTCAGAAGTGCGTAAAGGTGGGTTATGTGGCTGTGTACGCCGCCGTTGGAAAGCAGGCCGTAAAGGTGAAGTTTTTTGCCGTTTTTAGCGTTGTCCATAGCTTTGAGCAGAGCGGGATTTTCAAAGAAATCGCCGTCCTCTATGGACTTGGTTATTCTGGTAAGGTCCTGGTAAACTATTCTGCCGGCGCCCATATTGAGGTGACCGACTTCGCTGTTGCCCATCTGACCTTCGGGCAGACCTACCGAAAGGCCGCTTGCGCCGAGGGTGGCGGAGGGGTACTCCTTCATGAGTTCGTTAACGTTTTTGCTTCCGTCAATGGAAATGGCGTTGCCTGCACCTGCGGGGGCAAGGCCGTAACCATCCATTATGATTATAGCATAGGGTTTTTTAGCCATAAATTACCTCTCTTAAAAGCTTTTTTACATAGAATATTATAAACCCAAAACGGGTCGGTTAGCAACTTTATTAAGGTATTTTTTGTGTTATGGGCATATTTTGTTGCGCAGACGGCAGCACTCAAAGCTTAAAAAACGCTGATTGAAAGAACGAAATCTATTTTTGTATTGTGCGAAAAACCCGCCGCGCAGAAAATTCTGCGCGGCGGGGTTTTTCAGCCGTTGAGTATTGTTTCGTCGATGAGTTCGCAGATGTCCGTTTTAAGTGCTTTAGCAATAGCAAAGAGTTCTATGTCTGTAACCGTGCGCGAAAAATCTTCTATTCTTGAAATAGAGCCCCTGCACACGTAGACGGCGTAAAGCTCAAGCTTTGCTGAAAGTTTCTGCTGGCTCAGTCTGAGTTCCTTTCGTCTTTTGGCCACGTTTGCGCCTATAAGGTTCATCTTTGGCCCGTCTATTATTCTTGCCATAAAAATCTCCCCGTGTCCGCTGTTTTATTTTTGATTTTCTTGACACGGAACCAAAGTATGATATTTTATTTAAGGTGCTTAATTGTCCTGTTATAGGACAATTTATATTTTGTGGGTATAAGAATAATCATATTTTTACAAAGGAGGTATTATGAAAGATTATTCGTTGGTAAAACATCTTGCAAAACTTACCGGCACAAAACTGATAAAGAGCAAGACGATGGTAAATTGCAATTTTCCCTTCGGTGAAGACAGCTATCTGACGATGCTTGTCTTTTTCAGAAAGGGGGAAGTCTTCCCAGTTTCTTTACGACCTTGAAGATGTGTACGAGGTTCACGGAAAGGCTTATAAGAGCTATGAAGATTTTCTTGAATCGTTTGCGGCGAAGTATTCTTTCCTGGACGTGGAGGACGTTGACGGCGACAAGTACATAGGAATAGACGTAACGGTGAACAAAATTGCGCATACGGCTTCGCCCGCGTTGACAAGTCTTACCGTGCTCATGGGTTCGCTGAACGAGTTTTTAGGCACAGACGCGGAGTGCTATTCGGAAGAGGAGTGGAGGAACATTCACCGCGACCTTCTTGCAAAACAGAAGAGGAATTATTCCATAGGTGCAGGCTTGGGCGTGCTTGTATTTGCCGTCGGCATTGCGCTTGCGATACTTTCGGACAGCGGTCTCGGGTCGGCAGGGTTGCTTTTCGGCATACTTTTCATTTTTGTCGGCATAATCGGCGCAATTGTCTGCGGTCTGCTCTATAAATTCAAGAAACATCAGCTTAAGAAATCGATGGAATCAAAGAAATTCCGTGCATAATATAAGGTGACTTACAATGGATAACGTGGCATTAGGTATTGTTATAATAATCGCGGGCCTTATAGTGCTTACGATTATTTTGAAACTCTGCACAAAGTTTGTATATTTAAGATATTTTTTAATGGTGGCCGCCGCTGTTGCAACGATAGCAGTATCCTTCGCAATGCCCGAATCGGACGGTACGTTTGATCTGAACTGGGCTGCGGGACAGTTTATCAGCATATTTGCGTTCAGCGTGTTCACGTTTGCGGAAATGGCGTTTGACAAAGAGGACTACATAGAGCGCGAATACCGCGACGTCGATGACACAAGAATTGAAATTACGGACAGACCCAGAACGAGAAGTCTTTTCTGGACGGCGCTCGGATCCAGCGCGGCTATCGCTGCGATACTTGTCGTTCTCAATTACGTTTTCTTCCCTACAAACGCAATTGCGCTCGGCGTAGTCGGATGCATAGCGCTTGTCTGGACAATAATTTCCATAATTAAGTTTGCAAGGTGGAATTACAGACTCAAACACGGTCCCAAAGATTATTATTGATAAAATTACGGCAGAATAAACGAAAAAATAAAAGACATTTTCCCGATTTAGTGAAAATGTCTTTTACAATTTGCCCGCACATATGGCGCGATTATTGCA
>ERZ1090862.221-NODE-221-length-25063-cov-6.332893_pt1 | contig 25063 bp, 20 predicted proteins | sample MGYA00478481_ERZ1090862 | MGnify/ENA primary metagenome ERZ1090862 (study PRJEB33644, sample SAMEA5815745) | chicken gut metagenome | biome: Chicken; feature: Gastrointestinal Tract; material: Caecum | place: Ireland | collected 2019-01-01 | study: A study of the... | reverse complement strand
GGTTTCCGGTTGACAACTGCTTCGGGAAGGGGGCATACTAAGATTGTATAAAACCAGGGAGGAAGATCATGGCTGGAGGATCAGAAAAAGGCAAACCGAATAAAATGACAATCGACGAGGTGGCAAAGGCGCTTGGGGTCTCTGCAACTACAGTGTCGCGGGCCCTGTCGGGAAAAGGGCGCATCGGGGAGAATACCCGGCAGAGAGTTCTTGAATATGCCAGAGAACATGGTTACAGGCCGAATGCGGAGAGGAGCAGCAGTGGAAAAATACCCGGCACAGGAACGATCGCAATTGTGATTCCGGAGGGAAAGGAACTTGTGGACCAGCCGTTTTTCTATACCTGTATGTACGGTGTAAATGAGATGGCCATGGTGAATGGCTATGATATGCTGGTCATTACAGCCGGCGGACTTGACATCACTCATCTGAAGAGAGTGATCAGCGCTCGAAAAGCAGACGGCGTAATACTTGCCCGGACCTACAGGGCGGATCCTTTTGCCGCATATCTCAGAGAGAGGCGGATTCCGTTTGTGGCAGTCGGTTCTCTGGACGATGATGGCGGTGTCCAGGTGGATCACGATCACAGAGGAGCGTGCCGGGATCTGACCTCTATACTGATTTCCCGAAAGATGAACCGGATTGCCTATCTTGGAAGTTCTGACGGAAAGATTGTTGATGATGAGCGGTATGCGGGTTATCTTCAGGCCTGCGAGGACGCGGGACTTGCGGTGGACCGTGAACTGGTGAGCCGGGAAGAGACGACTGTATCGGGAATGCAGAAGAAAGTAGAGCAGTTTCTTGAAAGGAAGGCGGACTGCATACTCTGTCAGGATGATGCAGTGTGCAACATTGTCCTGAAAGAATTGAGGAGCCGGAATGTAAGAGTGCCGGAAGACATCAGAGTGGCCTCGTGTTATAACAGCAAACTGCTGGAGAATTATCCGGTATCGGTCACCACGCTGAATTTTGATGTTATGGAGAGCGGGCGCACGGCCTGCAGGCTTCTTCTCGATCTGATCAGCGGCCGGCCGGTGCCCAGGAAAACAGTTCTGGATTATGAAGTTCTGCTGAAGGATTCGACAAAATAGAGAACTGACGGTAGAGAACCGATGGAAAAGCGGTAGCACAAATTTGCGCTGCTGCTTTCTGTTGGGCACATGTGCTGAAAAAATGATTGCAAAACTGGCAAGATTCACTATTGAAAAGGGATGGAACGGATGATATAATCCAATCAGAAGCGCAATGGGAGCGCAAATAACATTTATTTGCGCAAAAAGGGGAATGGTTTTCGGACAGGAAACATACATCAAATCGTACAGGAGGTATAACTATGCTCGGAGGACAGATTTTACACGGCGGAGACTACAATCCGGATCAGTGGCTTGACTGCCCGGAGGTTCTGGAGGAAGACGTCAGGCTGATGAAGGAGGCAAATGTTAACTGCGTAAGCCTGGGGATTTTTGCCTGGGCAGCGCTGGAACCGGAAGAGGGAAGATATGAATTCGACTGGCTTGAAAAGATCATAGACCGTCTCGGTGAGGAAGGAATTCAGGTTGTGCTTGCGACGCCGTCAGGCGCCATGCCGCACTGGCTGACACAGAAATATCCGGAGACTATGCAGGTCCAGGCGGACGGCAAGAGAAATCTTCCCGGCAAGAGACATAATTTCTGTTATACATCCCCGGTGATGCGGGAAAAGATATATCAGATTGACAGTGCGCTGTCAGAACGTTTCGGGCGAAAGGAGAATGTGATTCTGTGGCATCTCTCCAATGAGCTGGGAGGCAACTTCGCGGATTCCTCCTGCCATTGTGAGCTGTGTCAGGAGGCCTTCCGGAACTGGCTGAAAGAGAAATACGGAACGCTGGATAATCTTAACCGCGCATACTGGAGCACATTCTGGAGCCATACCTATACGGACTGGAGCCAGCTCCACAGTCCGGCGCCGCACGGCGAGACGACGATGACGGCTCTGACGCTTGACTGGAAACGTTTTGTGACATATCAGATGAGTGATTTTGTCAGAACCGAGACCGCGGCGGTCAGGACCCATTCGGATCTTCCGGTGACTACGAATTTCATGTATTTCTTTAAAGGGCTGGACTATGGCAAGATGAGGGATGATCTGGACATCATTTCCTGGGATAACTATCCGTTCTGGCATAAGACGAAGGATGAAGTGCCGGTGGCGGTTCGCGCGGCAGCAAATCATAATATCATGCGTTCGCTGAAAAAACAGCCCTTCCTTCTGATGGAGAGCACACCTTCGGCCGTCAGCTGGCGTGAATTTAATCCGATCAAGCGGCCGGGAATGCACATGCTTTCGTCGATGCAGGCGATCGCCCACGGTTCTGACTCGGTTCAGTATTTCCAGTGGCGTAAAGGACGCGGAGCTTATGAGAAATTCCATGGCGCGGTAGTGGATCACAAGAACGGCAGCAATACCCGGACGTTCCGACAGGTGACAGAACTGGGAGAGAGGCTGCGGAATATTTCCGGACTGGTCGACGGCACGGTGAACCGCCCGAAAGCCGCAATGATATTTGACTGGGAGAACTGGTGGGCGCTGGAGGACGCGTCCGGCCCGAGACTTGACATAAGCTATATTGACTGCATTCTTGATCATTATCAGGCATTCTGGGAAGCGGGAATCGATACGGACTTCCTGAATATGGATGACAGTCTTGAGGGATATGCCGTTGTAGCGGCTCCGCTGAACTATATGTATAAGCCGGGATATGCGGAAAAGGTACGCAGATTTGTGGAAGGCGGAGGCATCTATGTGACCACGTATTTCAGCGGGATTGTAGATGATACGGACCTGTGCTTTACAGGACATCATCCGCTTGCGGATGTTCTCGGGCTGGAGCAGGAGGAAATCGATGCGCCGTCCGGGGATTTCCCGAACGCATTCCGGTACGGGGAGAAAGAGTATCCCGCAGGCAGCCTGAGAGAACTGATCCATGCGTCGGAGGAGACAAAAGTGCATTCTGTCTATGAAGAAGATTATGTGAAAGGCGAGCCTGTTGTGACAGAACACCGTTATGGAAAAGGCGCCGCGTGGTATATTGCGGCGGAACCCGATATGGAGTTCCTGCGCAGCTTCTATGGGGACAGGCTGAAGGAAGCGGGCGTCCAAAACGCGCTTGGAACGGATCTTCCGTATGGCGTTACTGTTGCCGAGCGCATGGGCAGCGACGGAAGGAGTCTTGTGTTTGTCATGAATTTCAGAAATGAGGCTGTGACAGTCAGGGGAACCGGAAAATGGGCGGATGCCGAGAGTGAAAAGACATACGATGGCAGCCTGATGCTGGGAGCCTTTGAATGTCTGGTGCTGAGAAAATAGAAAAATATATACAAAGAAAGAGCAGCCGGGACGGCGGAGCAGACAGACTCCGCCGTCTTTTTGACGTTTGTATGCGGTTGTGCTAATATAGAAAAAGACAGCGGTCGGGATTTGATATAAAGGGGAATGGAGAATGATCACGAGTACGGGAAACGCGCAGATAAAAGAACTGGTAAAGCTGATGAAAAAAAGCAGAGCCCGGGATGAGGCCGGGGTATTTCTTGTGGAAGGGCCGCGGATGGCCGGAGAACTGATCTCTGACGGGAGATGGGCAGACAGGATAACGGGGCTCTATGTATCAGAGAGTTATGAAAAGGGACATTCGGAAGAACTGAGAAGAATGAGAGAAAAATCCGGCGGTCGGTTCAGGACAGAGACGCTTTCGGATCAGGTGTTTTCCCATGTGTCAGATACGAAGACGCCTCAGGGAATTCTCGCGGTCGTCAGAAGGCCGGAATATCAGATCGGAGATATTCTCGGCAGTGACCCGAAGCGCGCTCTTGTGCTTGTACTTGACAATCTTCAGGACCCGGGAAACCTGGGCACAATATTCCGGACCGCGGAGGCGGCGGGCGCCGGAGGAATTCTTATGAGCAGTGACTGTGTGGATGTGTATAATCCGAAGGTGGTCAGAGCTACTATGGGAGCAGTGTTCCGGCTTCCGTTTGTCTATGTTGGGGAACTTCCTGCAGCCATAGAAGATCTGAAGAGAGAAGGGATCCGTGTCTTCGCGGCACATCTTGAAGGGAAAAACTCATATGACAGGGAAGATTACCGCGGCGGTACAGCATTCCTTATCGGAAATGAAGGAAATGGGCTGAGAGAGGAAACAGCCGTGTGCGCAGACTGCAGAATCCGGATTCCCATGGAAGGAAAGGCGGAGTCTCTGAATGCGGCTGTGGCGGCTGCCATCCTTATGTTTGAGGCGGGAAGACAGAGAAGAAATTAATATTTATGCATAAGTATTGCATTTTTATGCATCTTTGTAGTATACTTACTAAATCAGGGCGACTGAGGTAAATGAATGAAGCTTTTACTTGACCTGACAAAAGAATACGGATTGGTCCTGGATGGCGGAGGCGCGAGAGGTGCGTATCAGATCGGAGCGTGGAAGGCTCTGAGAGAAGCCGGAGTGCATATTAATGCTGTGGCCGGTACATCAGTGGGAGCGCTGAACGGCGCGCTTATCTGCATGGGAGATCTTGAGAAGGCGGAGAAGATATGGAGTGAGATGACCTTTTCCCGTGTTATGGATGTGGATGACGCCTGGATGGAAAGGCTTTTCCAGGGGGAACAGCGGCTGGCGGATATTCTGCCTGAGATCAGGAGAATCCTGGCAGAGGGCGGTGTGGATGTGACTCCGCTGAGGCGGCTGATCCATGAAACAGTGGATGAGAAAAAGATCCGTGAATCCGGAATTGAGTTCTGTATGACGACTTTTTCGCTTTCTGAGTTCAGAAAACTTGAGCTGAGCATTTCCGATATACCGGAGGGGAGGCTGGAAGACTTTCTTCTGGCCAGGGCGTATCTGATCGGATTCAGGAATGAAAAGATGGAAGGCAGGCGTTATCTGGACGGCGGACTTGCGGATAATGTTCCGGTGGCTCCTCTTGTTGAACGGGGGTATAAGGATATCATCGAGATACGGATATATGGCCCCGGGAGAGAACCCAGGGTAAAACTTCCCGAGGATGCGGAAATATACCGGATAGGACCGAGAGTCAGGCTTGGCAGCATACTGGAGTTCGACGGCAGGCGCAGCAGACAGAACATGAAGATCGGATATTATGATGCGAAACGTATGCTGTACGGGCTCGAGGGAATCATTTACTATATTGATCAGGAGTATTCTGATGAGTGGTATGAGCGCAGGATGCGGGATGTCTCTGAGCTGGAGAAGGCTGAACTTGCGTTTCGCCTGAAGATTGCGCCGGGATACACGGATAAGGAGATCTACCTTGCCGTGCTGGAAGCCTCTGCAAAACAGCTGCAGGTGCCTAAGTACCGCATTTACACAGTCGATGAACTGAGGAAACTGGTGCAGGAGAGATATGAGATACTGGCAGACAGTTTGGAGCTGCCGGGATTTATCCATACATTCACAGACATAGAAAGGAACAGAGCCATGAATTTAAAAGGAAGGAATTTTTTGACACTGAAAGATTTTACGCCGGAAGAGATCACATATCTTATTGATCTGGCAGCAGATCTGAAGGAGAAAAAGAAAAACGGAGTGCCGGTAGATCACTACAAGGGGAAAAATATCGCCCTGCTGTTTGAGAAGGACAGCACAAGGACCCGCTGTGCGTTTGAGGTGGCGGCCCATGATATGGGAATGGGGACCACGTATCTCGGTCCGACCGGTTCTCAGATGGGAAAGAAAGAGAGCATTGAGGATACAGCGAGGGTGCTCGGAAGGATGTTTGACGGGATCGAGTACCGCGGATTCGGACAGGAGATTGTGGAGGAACTGGCACAGTATGCCGGCGTTCCGGTCTGGAACGGACTGACGAACGAGTATCATCCTACACAGATGCTGGCGGATATGCTGACTATCCGTGAGAATTTCGGGAAACTGAAGGGGCTGAAGCTGGTATATATGGGGGATGCCCGCTATAATATGGGAAATTCGCTGATGGTTGCCTGCTCCAAGCTCGGACTGGATTTCGTGGCATGCACCACAAAGGATTACTTCCCGAACGAAGAACTGGTCGAGACCTGCAGAGGATATGCGGCGGAGTCCGGAGCCACAATCACTCTGACGGAAGATGTGAAAGAAGGAACGAAAGATGCGGATGTCATCTACACGGACGTATGGGTTTCCATGGGAGAGCCGGACGAGGTATGGGAGAAGAGGATCCGTGAGCTGTCGCCCTACAAGGTGACAAAGGAAGTTATGGAAAATGCAAAGGATACCGCCATTTTCCTGCACTGCCTGCCGGCGTTCCATGATCTGAAGACAAAGATCGGCAAAGAAATGGGTGAGCGGTTCGGGATCCTGGATATGGAAGTGACTGACGAAGTGTTTGAGTCGGAACAGTCCAAAGTGTTTGATGAGGCAGAGAACAGGATGCATACGATCAAAGCCGTGATGGTGGCTACACTGGGTGAATTCTGAATATTCTGAAAAGTTGATGTCAAAGGTGCCTGACCCCTTTGTGAAGGGGCAGGCACCTTTTGAGACGAGTGCGGAGGATAAATGTGAAGACGGAAATATTGAAACTGCTGCGGAAAGCGGACGGCTACGTTTCGGGGCAGCAGATCTGTGAACAGCTTGATGTGTCGAGAACAGCGGTGTGGAAAGTAATCCGGCAGCTGAAGGAAGAGGGATATCAGATCGAAGCTGTCAGGAACAGAGGGTATCGCATCGTTGAGATGCCGGATGTCCTGACCGGGGAAGAATTGAAAAGCCTGATGCAGACGCAGTGGGCGGGAAGAAATATAGTCTGTTATCCGGAGACGGATTCGACAAATCTGAGGATCAGGGAGCTGGGGGATGCAGGCGCGCCTCACGGTACTCTGGCTGTGGCGGACATGCAGACGGCCGGAAGAGGAAGACGCGGACGTACCTGGGAATCTCCCCCGGGATCAAGCATCTACATGTCGATACTGCTGCGTCCGGATATTATTCCGGGGGCGGCGCCCATGCTCACTCTGGTGATGGCCTGCAGTGTGGCGGAAGGAATCTCGGACTGTGAGAATGTTGATGTCCGGATCAAATGGCCCAATGATGTGATCGCAGGCGGAAAGAAACTGGTCGGAATACTGACAGAAATGAGTACTCAGATCGATTATATCAACCATGTCACCATAGGTGTGGGGATCAATGTAAACATGACGGAATTTCCCGAAAATATCCGCGATACTGCTACCTCTCTGAGACTTGAGACCGGACACAAAGTAAGACGCGCCCCGCTGATCGCCGCGATTATGAAGCGGTTTGAAGAAAATTATGCAGTATTTCTCAAGACACAGGATATGTCCGGACTGATGGAGAAATACTCCGGGATGCTGATCAATCTCGACAGAGACGTTCTTGTGCTCGGCGCAGAAGACAGCTATAAAGCCCACGCTCTCGGCATCGACAGACAGGGAGAGCTGATTGTGCGCAGAGAGGATGGGACGGAAGAAAAGATATATGCCGGGGAAGTTTCCGTCAGAGGAGTATATGGATATGTGTAAAAATCATGACAATTCGGAGAATTGTCAGAAAACGGTGAGCAAAGGGGCCTGACCCCTTTGCAGACAGAAAGGAAAAAAATGAACGAGGAAATAGTATTATGTGCGGCAAACGCGTATGAACAGAAATTTTATCTGAATCCGGAGTTTGATTCGCTGCCGGAGAATGTAAAGCAGGAACTGCAGATTATGTGTGTCCTGTACACGGAAGATGTGGGCGGCGTGTTGATGCTTGTGTTTGATGAGGAAGGCAATCTGGAGCTGAAGGTAGATCATGAGGAAAATGATTTCTTCTTTGATGAGATCGGAAGCGTACTGAAGATCCGGGAACTGCAGAAGACGAAACAGGAGCTTTTTGAATCGCTGGAGCTGTTTTTCCGGGTGTTCTATCTCGGCGAAGAAATCGATGATGGAGAGTAAGGCGCGGACTGTCCGCAGAATGATCAGAAGACATTTGCGCATCTCTGTGAAGCAGGAGGAGAACAGAGCGTCAATCTGACCTGAAAAAGGCTGCTGATTTATTTCAGCAGCCTTTCCAGTACATCGGTTACTTTTTTTACGGGAATGATCTCCAGTTTTTCCCGTACCTCTTCCGCTACATCTTCCAGGTCTTCCACGTTGTCTGCAGGGATGAACACTTTTCTGATTCCTGCCCGCTGTGCGGCCATCAGTTTCTCCGGAAGTCCGCCGATGGGCATAACGCCTCCGCGGAGAGAGACCTCGCCGGTCATGGCGCAGTCCGTATCCACTGCTTTTCCCGTGATCAGAGAAGCGAGAGCGGTGGTCAGGGTGATGCCGGCGGAGGGACCGTCCTTCGGCACTGCGCCTTCCGGAACATGGATATGAAGATCATGATCTTCGAATACCCTGCTCTCTTTCGGATAGAGAGATTTGACCAGGGTCAGCGCGATCTGAACCGACTCTTTCATGACGTCCCCCAGCTGGCCGGTGATCAGAAGCTCTCCCTTCCCCTGGGTCAGCCGGCTTTCAATATACAGGATCTCGCCGCCGGCCCGCGTCCACGCAAGTCCGGTGACGACACCGGGAGTTTTGACTGTAAGCTTTCTGTCGTGATGCATCTTCTTGTGTCCGAGATAGTCAGAGAGGTTTGACTTTGTCACTGTGAGGGGTGTTTCCTCGTTCCTCACAAGCTTCACTGCTGCGCTTCGGCATAGTGTGTCGATCAGTTTTTTCAGATCCCGGACACCGGATTCCATGGTGTATTCATCGATCATCCTGCGCAGGGCTCCGTCGGTGAGACGCAGAGTCTTGGGATTGATCCCCATGGCTGCCTCCGCCTTCGGGAGCAGATGCTTCTTGGCGATATGATATTTTTCCAGGGCCGTATATCCCGGGAAGGAGATCACCTCCATACGGTTGAGCAGAGGCTCCGGAATGGTGTCCGTAGTGTTGGCGGTGCACACAAAAAGTACGTTGGACAGATCGTATGGTACATTCATATAGTGATCCGTAAATGTATTGTTCTGTTCCGGATCAAGTACTTCCAGCAGAGCGCTGGCCGGATCTCCGCCGTAATCCTTCGCAAGCTTGTCGACTTCATCCAGGACCATGACCGGGTTGGAGACGCCGCTGCGTTTCATTCCTTCCATGATTCTTCCGGGCATGGCTCCGATGTAGGTGCGGCGGTGCCCGCGTATCTCTGCCTCATCCCGGACGCCGCCAAGGCTGATGCGAACATATTCCCGCCCGAGAGCCCGGGCGATGCTCTGCCCGATGCTGGTCTTGCCGGTGCCGGGAGCCCCCACGAACAGAAGGATGGAACCGTACTGCTTCTTGTTCAGTGCCATAACGGCCAGCTGCTGGATAATACGTTCTTTGACCTTTTTCAGCCCGTAGTGGTCCTCGTCGAGAATATCTTCCGCCCGGTCCAGGTCAATGGGCTGAACTTCCGGCGCCTTCCAGGAAAGACTGGTCACAAAATCAAGATAATCATAGAGAAGTCCGTATTCGTGGCTGTCCTTGCCCTCCTGGCGCATCCGGTTCAGAACTTTCTCCGCCTCCCGGCGGGCCTCGTCGTTCATTCCGGATTCCCGGATCTTTTTCTCAAATCTTCGTACATCGGAAATGTTTTCCGGATGCATCTCGTCCAGTTCCCTCTGAAGATAGTCGATCTGCTTCTTGATCGCAGCCTCGCGGTAGAGCTGTTCCTGATTGTCTTTCTGTGCGTTCTGCGCTTCCTCGGAAACTTTTGCAATCTCCATGAACTCGTTGATCGCTACGGTGATCATGGCATATCTTGCCTTCCGGGAATCCACTGCAAGAATATTGTATTTTTCCTCCGGGCTCAGGTTGAGATAATCAGCAAGGGAACAGGCAAGATCATGGACATTCTTGCGCTGCAGGATGAAGCTGCGCGCCCAGAGCCCCCACTGGTATCCCTGAACAAAACGGAGAAGGGATGCTCTCAGCTGAGAAAACTGCTCCTTTGCCTCGTCCTCGGTAAGGTCATCTGCCTCCGGGCGCAGCGCAAAAGAAGCGGTCAGGTGTCCGTTTTCATCGTCAAGTCCGGTTATGGTAACCCTTTCCAGGGTGCGCACTGCAATGGAATCTTCCTCTCCGACTCCGTCGATCCGCGCTGACAGACCGACAGGATAGAAATCCTCCGCCGTGTATTCACCGTTCTCTTTTTCTTCTTTCAGGAAGATAAAAAGAATGTCGGAATCATTTTCCTGTTCATCTATGCCGAAGTCCGCAAAAAACTCATGTTTAAAGTAGTAAGATACATCCGGCAGGAGAAGAAGGTTGTAAATCGGTCGTATAATCATGGTCGTCTGCCTCCTTTATCGGAGTACTCTGTAAATCTGTATAAATCTTTCAGAAGCACTCTGTCAGCACTCTTAATGAATGAGTGCTAAATGTCCGGTAAAAACATAGCGAATAAAGCTGCTTTATTCGCTATATCAACCTTATTATTAAGTTACATTTTTATAGAAGAAAATTAGCACAAAAATACTTTCCTGTCAATAGCGCTGCATTAACTCATCAGAAAATTCAGCGATCCGGGCGGATTCTCCGTGCCTTTCTCGAGAAGTGAGATCAGTGCCCGGATGGTCCGTTCGTTCTGTTCCCGGGAGGCGGGAGCCAGTGTATCGTCCGTCTTCACGGTGAGCACGATCAGAACAATCTCGGCCAGAGCCTCGGCATCGTCAAACCGGATATCGCCCGCGGCGATGCCCTGCCGTATGATCTCCGCCAGGACCGGCTTGAGTTCCGTGATGATGTGATTGATATATTTCTGATGAAGATAGGCCTTCTCCTGGGCTCCGGATCCTTCGCTTTCTCCCGAGCGGACAAATTCAGAGGAGGAGTTGCGGCAGGCCTGAAAGATCATCGCCATCCTTGTGAACGGGGGGATCTCAGTCTGCGAGGAAAGGGCCTTCGCAGTCCGGAGCGGTTTTTCGTAGCTGCGCTCCACAAGCGCTTCCAGGATCGCGTCTTTTGACGGAAAATAATAATAGATGCTCCCCTTCCCGATCCCTGCGGTATGCGCGATCTCGCTGACAGAGATGGACTGAAGCTTCCGGTTCTCCAGCAGTTCCTGCAGGGCGTCCAGGATGCGGTCATATTTTAATTGATTTGCCATTATACATCGTCCTTTTCAAAATGCTTCCGGCAGATGCACCGGGACTCTGTCAGACACGAACGGCTGACAGACAAACAATAAGAATTCAGTTCAAAGTATAGCACAGGAATGCCTGTACAGCCAGCGAGAAAACTTCACAAAAATAAGAAAAATATATTGCTTTATTTTGACAGGAACGACTGTTGACCGACAGTCGAAAAGGTGGTACTCTAACAGAAGAAAAGGCATGACCGCCGGTCAAAAAGCGATCGAAGCGGTCGAAAAGGAGGAAATTATGACCTACGCAGACATGTTTTCAAAGGTAAAAGGGATGCTGATGGATGCTGATGTGAGCGATATCCACGAACATCTTGCCTATCAGTTCAATATTACGGGCGAGGCGGAAGGAATTTTCTACGCCGAGGTAAAGGACGGACAGCTGTATGTGGAGCCGTATGAATATTTTGACCGCGACGCCATGTTTACCTGCTCAGCGGAGACACTGTTCAAGATCGCGGACGGGAAGACGGATCCGATCCTTGCGGTGACGCTCGGAAAACTGAAAGTGGAAGGAAACATTGATAAGGCATTAAAACTCAAAGATCTCATTAACAGTAAGAAGAAAACAAAATCCAAAAAATAAGACATTCAAGAAAAGCAGGTGAAGAAAAATGGGTAAATTACTGAAAGGAGCAGCAGCACTTCTGGGAGTGGTCACAGCGGCGGAGGCCGGCGGCACCGCATATTTCTACAGAAGGACCATGATGCGTTACAACGCAAAGACGGAGAGAACCATGAAGATGTCCGGCGTGGACTGGGAAAAATATTTCCCGATCATGCATGAGAGACATGACTGGATGATGGAACAGCCGCATGAAGATGTATGGATCACATCCCATGACGGTCTGAAACTGCACGGTACATATTTCGAGGGAGACGGCGGAAACAAGGCTGTCATCTGCTTCCACGGATATACCAGCCAGGGAACCAATGATTACGGAAGCCTTTCCTGGTATTACCTGAACCATGGATTCCGGATGCTTCTGATCGACGAGAGAGCTCACGGAGAGAGCGAGGGAACCTATATCGGTTTCGGCACCATGGACCGTCTGGACGGAATGGAGTGGGTGAAATGGATGATCGACAAGATCGGCGATGACGCGCAGATTCTTCTTCACGGCAATTCCATGGGAGGCGCCACGGTCTGCATGATGAGCGGCCTGAAGCTTCCGGATCAGGTGAAAGGGATTGTATCCGACTGTGCGTTCACTTCGGCGAAAGATGTGTTTACCCATGTGCTTCACAGTATGTATCATCTCCCGGCATTCCCCATGATTCAGATCGCGGATAAGCTGAATAAGAGAAACGTGGGCTACGGGCTGGACGAGTGCAATGCGGCGAGAGAGGTGAGAAAGGCCACGGTGCCGTTCCTCTTTATTCACGGAGGAAAAGATATCTTCGTTCCCTGCTGGATGTGCGAAGAAATCTACAAAAACTGTGCTTCGCCGAAGACGAAACTGATTGTAAAAGACGCGGGCCACGGCGAGAGCTACTACAAAGACACCGAAGCTTATGAGGGGGCCCTGGATTCATTTATCGGAGGAATAATGAAATGATGAGAACAAGAAAAGGACACAAAGTGTATCCGCTGACAGTAGCACAGAAGTTTCACCTTTATTATGCTCCCCACTGCCCGAACATGGCTGTGCTCAACATCGGGACAAGCCTCACCATCGAGGTGGAGCTTGACTGGGATCAGCTGAAGAAATCCGTCAATGAGGCTTATGCGAGAAGCGAAGGCATGCGTGTCCGTTTCGCCAAGGACAAGGAAGGAACCTGGTATCAGTATGTGATGGATCCGGAAGAGAAAGACATTGAGTTTGTTGATTTCTCAGACAGAACTGTCGAGGAGGCAGAGGCGGAAATGCAGAAATGGACGACAGTTCCGTTTAAGATGTTTGACGCTCCTCTGACCAGAATCGTCATGATCAAGATGCCCGACGGATTTAACGGAGTGTACTTCCTCGGCAATCATATGATCGTGGACGCGCAGTCTCTGATCTGTTTCCTGAAGGATATCATCGAGCTGTACTGTAATGCAAAATACGAAGGGGTTCCGTATCCGAAGGACATGGCTTCCTACATCGAACAGATCCAGCGCGACTTCGCCTATGAGGCGGGCAGCAAGGCGCAGCTGAGAGATATCGAATATTTCCAGAAGGAGATTGAGAAGAGCGAGCCGATCTACAACGATCTTCACGGCACGGCAAAACTGGAGTCCATGAGAGAAATGTTCAAGAATCCGGAACTGAGATCCGCGTTCTGTGTGACAGACGACACAAAGTCTGCGCTTGATATCTTCCATCTGGAAGAAGAGCCCACAAAACGTCTGATGGATTTCTGCGAGAAATATCATGTTTCTCTTGCATGTCTCCTGCTTATGGGACTGCGCACCTACTATCAGAAGATGAACGGTTTTGAGGACGTGTCCCTGACCACAACGATCGCGCGCCGCGCGACCCTGAAGGAGAAGAAATCCGGCGGTACAAGGATCCATTCCTTCCCGTTCCGCACGATCTTCCCGGAGGATATGAAGTTCATTGACGGAGTGTACGCGATCCGCGACAAACAGAACGAATACTTCCGTCATGCAAACTATGACCCGACCGCGTACTTCGCATATCGTGCGAAGACTTATCCGCAGCCCAGTCCGGGTCTTGGATACGAGCCCATCTCACTGACATATCAGCCGCTCACGTTAAAGGAGAAAGGACTGGACCAGCTGGGAGATATCCGGTATAAGACGAAATGGTATCCCAACGGCATATGTCCCCAGGGAATGTATCTGACTGTGATGCACCGGCCGGAAGACAACGGTCTGGATTTCAACTTTGAGCACCAGATCAAGGCAGTGTCCAGAGAGGAGCTTGAGTACCTGTATTATTACCTCTGCAAGATCATGTTCAAGGGCGCGGAGAACCCGGACCTGACTATCGGAGAAATAATCAAATTAGTATAAGGAGAACGATCATGTTTGAGAAATTAGTAAATATTATCTGCAACTATGTCGAGGTAGAGCCGGAGAACATCCATCCGGAGTCACGATTCATGGAGGATCTCGGTTTTACATCCTTTGATTTCATGAGTATGCTCGGGGAGATTGAGGATGAGTTTGATGTGGAAGTTGAGCAGACAGAGGCGGCGAATATCCGCACAGTGCAGGAAGCGGTTGACTATCTTGAAAAGCTGACTGCCGAATCATAGAAACAGAAACAGAAGACAGAGACAGGCTGAAGAAGTCTGTCTCTTTATGTCCGCAGGAAGCGGAGAAAGGATAGGGGAAGATATGCTTTGCAGCACTGTACGTGAGATCCTGGCAGGAACAGAGAAGAAATACGGTCCGGAGGATGCGATCCGTTATAAAATAAGTAAGAATGAAATTGAGTCGAAAACCTATACGCAGCTGAAAGAAGACAGCGAGAGCTTTTCAAATGTCCTTAAGGATATGGGAGAGCAGGGGAGCCATATCGCAGTGATCGGGATGACCTCCTATGCCTGGCTGGTGACCTACTTCGGAACCGTCAACAGCGGAAGCGTCATTGTTCCGCTCGATGTGAATCTGCCGGCAGAGGATGTATGCGATCTGATCGCGCGATCTGATTCGACGGTATTTGTCTATGACGAGGTGAGGAAGGATGTGGCGGCAATTGCGAAGGAGCGCTGCCCGAAGCTGAAGACCATAATTTCCATGCAGCAGGCAGAGCATGATGATCATGCGTATTCGTTCCGGAAACTCCTCGAGGAGCACAGAGGAGGCTTTGACTACGATCCTCAGCCGGACCAGCTCTGTACGATCATGTTCACATCCGGAACTACGGGAAAGAGCAAGGGCGTTATGCTTACTCACCGGAATGTGGCGGAGAACGCGACCTGCCTTGACATGAAGATCCCGGAGCGCATCGTCATCATGACGGTTCTGCCGATCCATCACGCATACTGCCTGAGTATGGATATCCTTAAGGGTGTATCGCTGGGAGCGGTCATCTGTATCAATGATTCCCTGATGCGTGTGGCAAAGAACATCAAGCTTTTCAAGCCTGAGATGATCCTGATGGTACCGCTGATGATCGAGACCATGGCGAAGAAACTGGAGGAGGCTTCCCTTCTTCCGGCGAAGATCGTGAAGAATCAGGTGTTCGGAAAACAGTTCCACACCATCTGCAGCGGCGGGGCCTATCTGGATCCCTCCTATATCGACCTGTTTAAGAAATATGATATCACGATTCAGCAGGGCTACGGCATGACGGAGTGCGCGCCGGTCATCAGCGTAAGCCAGGCATGGAATATCCGGAAAGACGCGGTGGGACAGCTTCTTCCAAACTGCGAGGCCAAGACCGTGGACGGAGAACTCTGGGTAAAAGGAAGCAGCGTGATGCAGGGGTATTATAATATGCCGGAAGAGACGGCGGAGACCCTGGAGGACGGCTGGCTCAAGACCGGAGACCTGGGCTATGTGGACGAGGACGGCTTTGTCTACCTGACCGGACGCAAGAAGAACCTGATCATCACAAAGAACGGCGAGAACGTTTCCCCGGAAGAACTGGAGAACGCTCTGAGTACGAACCGTCTTGTGGGAGAGGTGCTTGTCCGTGAGAAAGGCGGCGTGATTGAGGCGGAGATCTATCCGGACCAGGATTACGTGAAGAAGAAACGGATCAAGGATGTCAGGGAGAAGCTCCAGGAGGTTATCGACGAGTATAACCGCACGGCGGCGCCTCAGAAAAAAATCTACAGCCTGGTTGTCCGCGATACGGAGTTTGAAAAAACGACGACCAGGAAGATCAAGAGGTTCTGATGGAGTGGATGAGCCGGAGGCTGTGAAAACGGACAGTATATATAATCATAACAGAGAATGATAAAGGGGGTGCCGCACTGATTTTTTAGTGCAGCACCCTCTGGTCTGTTTTTTAACTCCGGGGAGAATGCCAATGCAGTTATTGAGGAGCCTGTTCTTTTTCCAAAAGGATGCAGCATTTTTTTCTGTAACAGGCCACGCCGTATTTCAGGATCTTTTCCATACCGTCTTCGCGCAGCTTTTCGGCGTAGTTTTTTGACTCGATCTGCCGCAGGGCTCTTTCGCATGCCTCTGTCAGGTTCCCGTTCTCGGCATATTTGATTTCAATCACCATTCCGGTCTCTCCGTCGTCTGTTTCTACAAGGATATCGCAGTAACCGTCTCCGGACTCTCTGTTTGATGTGATATACCAGGAGTCTTTGTAGCTGAGCAACCCGAGGAGAATGCCGTGATAATAGTTCTCTTTCATACTTTTTCTCACGGCTGTGTCGCGGATGCTGATGGTGCGTCTCAGATATTCTGTGAATTTTTTCTGAGCTGTCTCCTTGTCGCCGTTTTTAAAGGCAATGCAGAAGGCTTCCAGAGAAGTTCCGTCTTTTCTGGCGGTATCCTGAAACCATTCAAAGATCTGTTCGGTAAAAATGTTCCGGATCTCTTTGTTGGGGATGATCAGGATATGCTCCCGCTCGCTGGTAACGCCGCGCTGGGTCAGATAGCCGGTGGTGAACAGAAGGCTCCAGATATTATCTATGGAGGCGTACATGTCTTTGTATGTCAGGTTCTGGCGGAGCACTTTTTTTACAGATTCTCCTGAGACCAGTCCTTCGATCTCGCGTTTAGTTACCGCGTTAGCCTGCTCGAGAAAATGGCGGAGGGCCTCGTTTCCGCTTGTGTTTGACCAGTAGGCCTCCGGCTGCGCTTCAGGATCACAGCGGAGCGCATCGCAGTAACAGAGCACATCCCAGGGACAGTACACATCTACATTTCCAAACCGATAACCGTCGTACCATTCCTTTATCGTGTCATAGTGGTCAGAAAGATCATAGTACTCCAGAAGCGCGCGGACCTCACTGTCAGTAAAACCGAAATATTCATCGAAACGTACATCAGTGACGGAAAGAACTTTCATGTTGTTCAGGCCGGTAAAGATACTTTCCTTGGCAATGCGGAGGCATCCTGTAAGGACGGCAAACTTCAGGTCATCATTGGTCTTAAGGACCTGATCAAACATGTTCCGGATCAGCATGACCATCTGGTCGTAATAGCCGTTTTCGTGGGCTTTCGACATAGGAACGTCATATTCGTCGATCAGCACGATCACTTCCCTGCCGTAGTGTTTTCTGAGCAGTGAGGAAAGCATGGAGAGACTTCCCATCAGCACGGCATCTGAAAGTTTAAAGGAAGAATTGTCGTCTACTGCGATAAGCTGGGCATAGAGTTTTTTCTCCACTTCGGTGAGCCGGTCACTGTCTGCAAGAAACTGAAAACGTAGAGCCTCTTTCCCGATGACGGAGCTGATCATATTGCGTGCTGTCTCATAATCGTTTCCGTTGACGCTTTTCAGGCTGATGGCGATCACCGGGAATTTCCCCATATAGTCTCGGCACAGCTCTCCCTCTTTCATGATCTCCAGACCCTGGAACAGGCTTTCGTCGCAGCCGATTTCAAAAAAGCATTTCAGCATGCTCATGTTCAGCGATTTCCCGAATCGTCTCGGGCGGGTGAACAGATTTACCTTGCCCCAGTTATAGAGAAGATCCCGGATCATGCCGGTTTTGTCAATATAGTAAAAACCATCGGCTCGGATCTCATCAAATTTTTCTATGCCGATTGGAATTTTTTTTCGGATTTTTTCAGCCATGTATCATCACGCTCCTGTCTGAACCTGTTTTGTGGATGCAATGGTGCCTCTGCTTATTTTACCATTGCCGGAGAGAAACGGCAAGGCAGAACCAACTTGACGGAGGCGGCGGATCCCTGATAATATAAGGAAAGCATAAATGTACAGGAGGAGAAAAGATGCTGCTGACCATTGATATCGGAAATACAAATATCACCATGGGCGTATTCGAGGGTGAGTTCCTGCTCGGCATGTTCCGCATGACAACGAAGCGTCAGAGGACGTCCGATGAATACGGATTCACGATCTGTGGGATACTGGAACACCGGGGGATCGATCCGAAGAAGATCGATGCGGTCATCATCGCGTCTGTGGTGCCCGATATCATGCATTCCTTTACCAGCGGCATTATAAAATATCTGGATACAACGCCGTTCATCGTCTCCGCGGAGACGGATACGGGTGTGAAGGTGCTCTCGGACAATCCATCCCGGACAGGCCCGGACCGGATTGTCAATGCGGTGGCAGGCTATGCCATCGCTCAGGGACCGGCCATCGTGATCGACTTTGGAACCGCCACCACCTATGACCTTGTGGGACCGGAAAGCACGCTGGAAGCCTGCATTATCGCGCCGGGAATTGAGACCGCGGGGCGTTCTCTCTGGGGAGGGGCGGCAATGCTTCCTGCGATCCAGATCAGGAAACCGGATTCCATCCTGGCGCACGACACCGTCACCGGCATGCAGGGCGGTCTCGTATTCGGCGCGGTTGGGCAGACCGAATATATCGTAAGAAGGATGAAAGAAGAGTCGGGTTATACTGACGCCTATGTCATCGCAACGGGCGGTCTGGGGAAGATCATCGCAAAGGAGACGGACTGCATCGACCTTTACGACCCCCGGCTTACCCTGAACGGGCTGAGGCTGATCTATGAGAGAACGAAGGAGAACTGACAGAGAGGAAACGATGAAGGGATTAAAGATAGGAAATGTTGAACTTGAAAACCGATATATATTAGGACCCATGGCAGGCGTCACAGACCTGCCATTTCGTCTGCTCTGCAGAGAACAGGGGGCGGGGCTTCTGTGCATGGAGATGGTGAGCGCAAAGGCGATTATGTACAACAACCGGAACACGGAACAGCTCCTCACGATCCATCCGGATGAGAGACCGGTCTCCCTTCAGCTCTTCGGCTCTGATCCGAAGATCATGAGCGAGATGGCGAAGCGGATCGAGGAGCGGCCATTTGCCATCCTGGATATCAATATGGGATGTCCGGTGCCGAAGGTGGTGAAAAACGGCGAGGGCTCCGCTCTGATGAAGGAGCCGAAGCTGGTGTACGAGATCGTCAGCGCCGTGGTGAAGGCCATCGGGAAGCCCGTCACGGTGAAGATCAGGAAAGGATTTGATGATGAACATGTCAACGCGGTGGAGATCGCCAGGATCATCGAGGAGGCGGGAGCCGCTGCGGTAGCGGTTCACGGAAGGACGCGGGAACAGTACTACAGCGGAAAGGCGGACTGGGACATTATCCGTCAGGTAAAAGAGGCGGTATCCATTCCTGTCATAGGAAACGGAGACGTGACGTCGCCGGAGCGGGCAGAGGAACTGGTACGCCGGACCGGATGCGACGGCGTGATGATCGCCAGGGGAGCTCAGGGGAATCCGTGGATCTTCTCTGAAATGATAAGCTATGAAGAAACAGGAGTCGTCCCGCCGAGGCCGGGAAAAGAGGAACTGAAAGAAATGATGCTGCGCCACGCCCGTCTGCAGCTCGAATATAAGGGGGAATATTCGGGGATCCGGGAGATGAGAAAGCATGTGGCATGGTATACAAAGGGAATACCGGGAGCGGCGAGATTACGGGAAAAAATCAACGCCGTGGAGTCCCTTGGAGAGCTGGAAAATCTCTTGACATCACTATAGGTTTTGGTTATAATATTGAAATTGCGAAATAGACTTAAAGAAAACAGACAAGACACAGAATCTTGTACCCGATAGAAAGAAAATTTAAGTAACAGAAAGGGAGCGTAACCAATGGCAGAGGCAAAGAAAAGATTACTTACTTATGCCGGATTGAAGGCACTTGAGGATGAACTTGAGAATCTGAAGGTAGTAAAAAGGAAAGAAGTTGCGGCTAAGATCAAAGAGGCGAGGGAGCAGGGAGACCTCTCCGAGAACGCAGAGTACGATGCGGCGAAGGACGAGCAGAGAGACATCGAGGCGCGTATCGAGGAGCTTGAGGGAATCCTGAAAAATGCAGAGGTCGTTGTAGAGGACGAAGTTGACTTCGATAAGATCAATGTGGGATGTACGGTCAAGGTATACGACATCACTTTTGACGAAGAGATGGAGTTCAAGATTGTCGGATCCACAGAGGCCAACAGCCTTGAGGGTAAGATCTCCAATGAGTCCCCGGTAGGGCAGGCGCTGATGGGCAAGAAAGTGGACGATGTGGTAGATGTGGAGACCCAGGCCGGAGTGATCCAGTATAAAGTACTTGAGATCAGCCGTTCAAAGTAAACAAAGGATTTCAGACAGACCTCTTATTTCAAGAGGTCTGAATTCGCTTATAAAGGAAGGAGAAAGAGAAAGTGGCTCAGCAGCAGAAAAACGGACAGGAACCAGATTTAAACCAGTTGAGAAAGGTGCGCCGCGAGAAACTTGCGGAACTTCAGCAGAACGGGAAAGACCCGTTTGTGATCACCAAGTATGATCAGACACACCACAGCCAGGAGATCAAGGACCATTTTGATGAACTGGAAGGAAAACAGGTGTCCATCGCGGGACGTATGATGTCCAAGCGTGTCATGGGAAAGGCATCCTTCTGCAACGTGCAGGATCTGAAGGGAAATATCCAGTCCTATGTGGCACGTGACAGTGTCGGCGAGGAGAACTACAAAGAGTTCAAAAAGCTGGATGTGGGTGATGTGATCGGTATTGTCGGCGAGGTGTTCCGGACAAAGACCGGTGAGATGTCCGTTCACGCATCCCATGTAACGCTGCTCTCCAAGAGTCTTCAGATCCTTCCGGAGAAGTTCCACGGACTGACTAACACAGATACACGTTACCGTCAGAGATATGTGGACCTGATCATGAACCCGGAAGTAAAGGATACATTCATCAAACGTTCCAGGATCATCAGCGCGATCCGCAAATATCTGGACGGACAGGGATTTATGGAGGTTGAGACTCCTATGCTGGTGGCAAATGCCGGAGGCGCTGCAGCGAGACCCTTCGAGACGCACTTCAATGCGCTGAATGAGGACCTGAAGCTTCGTATTTCCCTTGAGCTTTATCTGAAGCGACTGATCGTGGGCGGACTTGAGAAAGTCTATGAGATCGGCCGGGTATTCCGAAACGAGGGACTCGATACAAGACACAATCCGGAGTTTACTCTCATGGAACTGTACCAGGCATACACAGATTATAACGGAATGATGGACCTGACAGAGAACCTGTACCGTCATGTGGCACAGGAAGTGCTGGGGACCACAACGATCGTTTACAACGGCATCGAGATGGATCTCGGAAAGCCGTTCGAGCGTATCACAATGGTCGACGCCGTGAAGAAATATGCCGGTGTTGACTGGAATGAAGTTGAGACACTGGAGCAGGCGAGAGAACTTGCGAAAGAACATAATATTGAGTTTGAGGAAAGACATAAGAAGGGAGATATCCTGAACCTCTTCTTCGAGGAGTATGTGGAGGAACATCTTGTACAGCCCACGTTTGTCATGGATCATCCCATCGAGATCTCTCCGCTGACAAAGAAGAAACCGGACAACCCGGATTACGTGGAGCGCTTCGAGTTCTTCATGAACGGTTGGGAGATGGCCAACGCCTACTCCGAGCTGAACGATCCCATCGATCAGAGAGAGCGTTTCGCTCAGCAGGACGCCAACGCGGCAGCTGGCGATGAAGAAGCTGAGCATACGGACGAGGACTTCCTGAACGCACTGGAGATCGGCATGCCGCCTACTGGCGGTATCGGATTCGGAATCGACAGGATGTGCATGCTGCTGACAAACAGCGCTGCCATCAGGGATGTGCTCCTGTTCCCGACGATGAAGAGCCAGGGGGCTGCAAAGAACGAGGCAAACAATGCGGCCCAGTCTTCTGCACAGGAAGCACCGGCTGAGAAGATCGATCTCTCCAAAGTAAAGGTTGAGCCGCTCTTCGAGGAGTTTGTTGATTTCGATACATTCAGCAAATCTGATTTCAGAGCTGTGAAAGTAAAAGAATGCGTTGCTGTACCGAAGTCCAAGAAACTGCTGCAGTTCACACTGGATGACGGGACAGGTACAGACCGCACGATCTTAAGCGGCATCCATGAGTATTACGAGCCGGAAGAACTGGTCGGAAAGACCTGCATCGCGATCGTAAATCTGCCGCCGAGAAAGATGATGGGAATTGATTCCTGCGGTATGCTGATCAGCGCCGTGCATGAGTACGACGGAAAAGAAGCGCTGAATCTGCTGATGGTGGATGATCGGATTCCGGCTGGGGCGAAGCTCTACTAAGGATAAGAAATGATCTTCAGATTTGACAACAAAGACTGAAGCGAATACGAATTATTATGACGTATTGTAAAAAGTTGTTGCGCGTCCATTTCAGGCAAAACAGATTGCTTAGGGCACTTTTTGAAAGGTCCTTTTTTATATGGGATATGCAAGAAAAGACGTAGAAGCGACAAAGAAGTACCACAAGAGAATCAGGTACTACGTACGGATCCAACTGCTGTTCATTGATGATTTTGCTATAAGCAGGTATTCAGAAGAAGGGATCAAGATCCTGTATCATCTCATCAAACTTTGGGATGACCTTGGAACCTCCACACTCTTCAGTTGTCAGTATTCTCCAGATGAGTGGGGAAACCAGCTGATTGACGGAAAGCCTGCGACCCATCATTTTGCTGCAACGGAGGTTTTCCATAAACAGGGCAAAGAATGGAAACTGATTCAATTCACATTCACCGCATTAGTATATTAAAAATATAGGCAGGGGATCAGCTATGATGAAAAGATCAATCCAGATGCTTGCTGCGGCAATGGCGTTGATGCTTACGGCCTGTGGTTCCGGAGGGCGTGCTACGGGTATATGATGTGATCTTGACTACCGCCGATGTCGTTTTACGTGGAGTGGAAACTTTTATTTCCAGTTACAGTCCGGCAATATTAAAACTCCTCACTATCATAATGAAAGTGGGGAGTTTTTATATTGGTTCCTATCCGAGAAGTTTTTTCAAATCTTCTTCCGGCGTGCTGATCGATCCGATATTGTATTTCTCAACGAGGAAATTCAGCACGTTGGGAGAAAGAAATGCCGGCAGCGTCTGCCCAAGCAGGATGTTTTTGATTCCAAGGTGCAATAGTTTCAGAAGAATGCAAACCGCTTTCTGTTCATACCAGGACAGCACCATTGAAAGTGGAAGGTCGTTTATCCCGCAGCCGAATGCTTCCGCGAGAGCGGCGGCAACCTTAATGGCGCTGTAAGCGTCGTTGCACTGTCCCATGTCCATAATACGAGGCACACTGCCGATTGTGCCGAGATCAAGATCGTTGAAACGGTACTTGCCGCAAGCCAGCGTCAGAACCACGGTGTCAGCAGGAGTTTGCCGTACAAATTCGGTATAATAGTTTCGGCCTGCCCTTGCACCGTCGCATCCGCCCACAAGAAAGAAGTGCCGGACTGCGCCTGTTTTAACTGCTTCAATTACAGTATCGGCCATGGAAAGAACAGCGCTGTGGGAAAATCCGGTCATAACCCTTTTCCCGCCGTTAATTCCTGTAAATACGGTATCTTTTTCGTACCCTCTGAGTTCAAGCGCCTTTTCGATAACAGGGGTGAAATCTTTTTCGTCGCCGATATGCACTATTTCAGGATACGATACAACATCGGTTGTAAAAACTCTGTCCGCATAGCTTGCTTTGGGCGGCATCAGACAGTTGGTTGTAAACAGAACAGGGGCAGGGATGTCTGCAAACTCTTTCTGCTGATTCTGCCAGGCCGTACCAAAATTTCCCTTAAGGTGAGAATACTTCTTAAGTTCGGGATAAGCGTGTGCGGGAAGCATTTCGCCATGTGTATAAATGTTGATTCCTTTGTTTTCCGTCTGCTCAAGAAGCTGTTTCAGGTCGTACAGGTCATGACCCGAGATAACGATAAAAGGTCCTTTCTCTACGGTGAGGGATACCTCGGCAGGAGCAGGGAGGCCGTAAGTTTCGGTGTTTGCTTTGTCAAGCAATGCCATGCACTTCAGATTGACTTCACCCACTTCGAGCACAACAGGAAGCAGTTCATCTATCCCCCAATCCGTACCGATTGTAAAAAGCGCCTTGTAGAAAAATTTATTTACTTCTTCGTCGGTATAGCCGAGAACAGAAGCATGATAAGCATAAGCGGCAACGCCGCGGATCCCAAAGAGAATCAGAGACTTAAGAGAACGAATGTCCTCATCTCCATCCCAGATGGAACGCATATCATAATCCTCATTTCTTCCGCAGACGGAAGCACAGCTGAGACAACTCGGAACGAGACGGTCTTTCTCAGCATGAACTCTGTCAATCAGAGCAGAAATGGTTTCATCGTTGAAGTTTACATTAGTGATGGTTGCAAACAATCCTTCGATGATGAGTCTGTCAGTATCTTTTGTAACCATATCTCCGTTTCCCTCGGCGGCGCGGGCAAGTCCGACCAGTGCGCCTGTCAGCTTGTCCTGAAGTTCAGCCGTTTCGGCCCTTTTGCCGCATACCCCGGCGTTTCCGGTACAGCCGGTACACCCTGCTGTCTGTTCACATTGAAAGCAAAACATTTTATTGGTCATAAATTTATATCTCCTTTTATTCTAGAATTTCCCCATCGATTGAAATGGTAACGATCTGCCACGGGATAAACTTCCCGCTTTTTTGCAATGCCTGTCTGGCTGCATTCTCAATTCCGCCGCAGCAGGGAACCTCCATGCGGACGACGGTGACGCTCTTGATGTCATTGCCCGATATGATAGCAGTCAGCTTTTCCGTGTAATCTTCCATATCAAGTTTCGGACATCCGACAATACAGATTTTGTTTTTGATAAAATCATTATGGAAGTTTCCGTAAGCGTAGGCTGTGCAGTCGGCGGCGATAAGCAGATTCGCTCCGTTAAAATAGGAAGCATTCGGTGCAACTAACTTTATCTGCACAGGCCATTGGGAGAGCCTTGACGGATTGCGGCTCGCTGCAGACGCATTTTCGCCTTCTCCGGGAGTGCGGCGG
>ERZ1090862.217-NODE-217-length-25189-cov-6.651707_pt1 | contig 25189 bp, 26 predicted proteins | sample MGYA00478481_ERZ1090862 | MGnify/ENA primary metagenome ERZ1090862 (study PRJEB33644, sample SAMEA5815745) | chicken gut metagenome | biome: Chicken; feature: Gastrointestinal Tract; material: Caecum | place: Ireland | collected 2019-01-01 | study: A study of the... | reverse complement strand
CTGATCCTGGGACACAAGATCGACCTTGTCATCGATATCCCGGCACAGGGAGCAGAGCACTCCAAGGACGGATTTGTCATCCGTAGAAATGCTATTGAGACAGGGGTGAACGTGCTGACCGCCATTGATACGGCGGAGGCGCTGATCACCAGTCTTGAGAATACAGATATTAAGAAACTTACTTTGATCGATATTGCGACGATCTGAGGAAAACAGTCCGCCAGGACAGAGATTTCCATCGCAGGCACGCTTGCGCTCGGGCCGCAGCGCAACAGTACATAGGGCTGCAAAAGACGCAGCCCAAGTGCTGGCGCTGCTCTTCGGCCTTTGATGGAAACCTCTGTCCTGGCTTCTTTTTTCTCAGACGGAAGGATGTGGGCAGGTGCGGATCGGTCTCGGCGTATTTTTTGACAGTAACATAATAGAATTTGAAGGTGCATTAAAATTGTAATAGAAATGTATTTGCAGTATAATTGCAATATAAGATATCAAAAAATGTTTGTAAAAAGCAGGAGAAAGATCACATGAGCAAAGATACGGACATCAGACTTCATTATATTGAAAAAGGCACCGGTTCCCCGCTCATCCTTCTCCACGGAAACGGGGAGGACAGTGGATATTTTGTTCACCAGATAGATCATTTTTCAAAAGACCACTGTGTGATCGCTCTGGATACGAGAGGGCACGGGAAGTCCCCGAGAGGGGACAAACCATTTACGATCCGGCAGTTCGCGGAGGATCTGCATGATTTTATGGATGAGCAGGAGATCGAAAAAGCGGATATCCTTGGCTTTTCGGACGGAGGGAACATTGCCCTGGTATTTGCTCTGAAATATCCGGAGCGGGTGGACAGGCTGGTCCTGAATGGGGCAAACCTGTATGGAAGAGGCGTGAAACCGTCCGTTCAGATCCCCATCATACTGGGATATCATGCGGCATGCCTGTTTGCGGGGAAAAGTGAAGCAGCAAGGAAAAACGCGGAGATGCTGGGGCTGATGGTCAACGACCCGGATCTGACCCCGGAAGAACTGTCCGAAAACAGGGATCCGGATTTCCGGCGGATCCCGAAGCTGGTGCTCGCGGGAAATAAGGATATGATAAAAGACGAGCACACAAGGCTGATCTATGCCAGCCTGCCAAACGCGCAGATCCGGGTGATGAAGGGCAGTCACTTTATCGCAAAGGAGAACCCGGAGGAGTTCAACCGGATCGTGGAGGAATTTCTGAGGATGTCAGAGCGGCAGCAGGGTACGGATCAGATGTGACCGCGCTGCGGCGCACGATGCGAGAAGGGAGAGAAAGAGGATGCAGTATACATATCATTACGATTCTCCTCTGGGCGGGATCACAATGGCGTCTGACGGGGAGTCGCTTAGCGGACTGTGGTTTGACGGGCAGAAATATTTCGGTTCGGGGCTGGCTGCGGATGCAGAAGAACAGACCGAAAGCGGAGAGATTCTCCCGGTGTTTGAAGAGACAAAGAAGTGGCTGGATATCTATTTTGATGGAAAGGAGCCGGACTTTACTCCCAGGTTCCATCTCCAGGGAAGCCCTTTCCGGATGGAGGTGTGGGAGATTTTATTAAAGATCCCGTATGGGAAGACGACTACATATAAAGAGATCGCGGAGCGGGTCGCTGCGCAGAGGGGGATTCCTTCTATGTCCGCCCAGGCAGTGGGAGGAGCGGTGGGACATAATCCGGTTTCCATTATCGTCCCCTGTCACCGGATCCTTGGGACGGACGGAAGTCTGACGGGATATGCGGGAGGAGTGGAGAAAAAGAAGAGCCTTCTCTCCTTGGAGAACGTTTTACTGCCTGAAGCGGGGAAATAAAACAGAGAATAGCAGACAGAAATTAAGAAAAGAAGCCGTGCAGTTTCAATGCAGGGCCTCCTTTTAAGATAAATCACATTTTTCCGGTGAACAGTGTTCCGGCTTTCCCGCCCTTTACAATATCGTAGAGGGCTTCCGGGCGTTTTCCGTTGGTGACAATGGTGTCGATGCCGTTTGAGGTGGCGAGCTGGGCTGCCTGGAGTTTTGTCCGCATCCCGCCGGTGCCTCTGCGGCTTCCCGCTCCGCCTGCCAGAGAATAGACGCTTTCGTCGATCTCATCAATCTGATCGATCAGTTTTGCGTTGGGATGCAGACGGGGATCGCTGTCGTAGAATCCGTCGATGTCGGACAGGATCACCAGCTTCTTTGCGCGGCAGAGGACGGCGACGACGGAGGAGAGCATATCGTTGTCACCGAACAGCCGGTCCTCCGATTCAATCTCTGTGTAGCTGACGGAATCGTTTTCGTTTACGATGGGGATGACGCCCATTTCCAACAGCGCGTTGAAGGTATTGGTCAGATTTTCCTTCTTTTCTTCCTGCTCGATATCCTCTGCGTTCAGAAGGATCTGAGCCACAGTCTTGTCATAATCCCCGAAAAATTTATCATACAGGTACATCAGACTGCACTGCCCGACAGCAGCTGCGGCCTGTTTCATTCTCATGCTGTCCGGTCTGGCATGCATGTTCAGTTTATTGCGTCCCACGGCGATGGCGCCTGAGGAAACGAGGATCACCTCGTAGCCCATGTTGTGGATATCCGCCAGTGTGCAGACAAGGCGGTCTGTGGCGCGCAGGTCGCTTTTCCCTGAGTCGTTGGTCAGAGTGGACGTTCCTACCTTTACTACGATTCTGTTATTATAAAGTCCCATGATCTTCTCCTTATGTACAGTTATTTCAGCTTGATTCGCTCACCTGTATATCGTATCATAGACTCATGAATTACAAAAGTGAATATTTATCATAAATATCATGAGAAAACCAGATGGAAGGAGGCTTTATATATGGATATGAATCTGCAGAAATATATGGCGTTCGTAAAGACTGTGGAGTATGGGAGTTTTACAAAGGCGGCGGAAATATTGAATTACTCCCAGTCCGGGATCAGCCGTATGATCCATGATCTGGAGAAAGAATGGAAGGTGACGCTTCTGGAGAGAGGACGGGGCGGGGTCAGCCTGACAAGTGACGGGCTGAAGCTGCTTCCCTATGCAGAGAATGTCTGCAGGGAATACGAGAAGCTTCAGATGCAGGTGGACGAACTGAACGGACTGCGGTCCGGTCTGATCCGGATCGCAGCCTTTTCCAGCGTGGCGTCACAGTGGCTGCCCAATATCATAAAAGAATTTCAGAAGGATTATCCTGACATTGACTATGAACTCCTCCTGGGGGACTACAGTGAGATCGAGGAGTGGATCCTGGAGGGGAGAGTGGACTGCGGCTTTTTAAGGCTTCCCACTCATGCGGAACTGGAGACAGTTTTTCTGGAGCAGGACCGCCTGATGGTGGTCCTTCCCGAGGGACACCGGCTGGCAGACTGTGAAAGATTTCCGGTGAATGCTCTTGTGGAAGATCCCTTCATGCTCCTGGAAAAAGGAGCCAGGGCGGAGGTGTCGGAGATATTCGAGCGGTGCGGCCTGACGCCGAAGGTACATTTTACCACCTGGGACGACTATGCCATCATGGCGATGGTGGAGAGCGGGCTGGGCATCAGTATCCTCCCGGAACTGATCCTGAAGCGGATCCCCTACCGGATCGTCGTCAAGGAGCTTGAGATCCCGGCCTACCGGAGCATAGGCGTGGCATTGAAAGAAAAGAAGAGCGCGTCCCTTGCCGTGAAGCGTTTTCTGGAGTATCTGGATTACAGGGAGGAAAAAAGAGGAAGGTTATCCTGAAATATACTTCTTGTCAGGATGGAAGGCAGCGGTTACACTGGGGAGGTATTTTCCCGGAGGATTGAGACATACTGAAAAAAGACGTGGTCCGAAGGAAAATGAAATAGAAGCAGAAGAGAGGATATTACATGAAGAAATTATTTACAGGCCTTCCCTTTCGCCTTCTGGCCGGTGTTGTGACCGGGATCCTGGCAGGATGGCTGGCAGGCATGGAGCCTGCCGGGGCGGCGGGAACCGCATGGATGAATGTTGTTGTGACTGTGAGGTTTATCCTGTCGGAACTGATCAATTTCTGTGTGCCTTTGATCATCATCGGATTTATCGCGCCGTCGATCACCAGACTGGGGCGAACTGCGTCAAGAATGCTGGGGATCGCGCTGCTGTGCGCCTATGTGTCCACGATCCTGGCAGCCGTCCTTTCCATGGCAGCGGGATACGGGATCATTCCGCGTCTGTCTGTCGTATCGGAGGCGGAAGGACTAGGAGAACTTCCGGAGGTCGTATTTCAGCTGGAGATCCCGGTGGTCATGTCTGTCATGAGCGCGCTTGTGCTGTCGGTTCTCCTGGGACTCGCATGCACCTGGACGAAAGCGGTTGTCATGACGGAACTGCTGGAGGAATTTCAGAAGATCGTGCTGGAGATCGTGACAAGGGTTGTGATCCCGGTTCTTCCGGCATTCATCGGCTTTACGTTCTGTGCCCTTTCCTATGAGGGTATGATCACAAAACAGCTCCCGGTCTTTGTTAAGGTCATCCTGATCGTGATCCTGGGGCATTATCTCTGGCTTGCAGCGCTTTATATCGCAGCGGGGATCTATTCCGGGACCAATCCGCTGGACGTGGTGAAGAATTACGGCCCGGCGTATCTCACGGCGATCGGAACCATGTCTTCGGCGGCAACCCTGGCAGTTGCTCTTCGCTGCGCAAAGAAGTCCGTCCCGCCGCTCCGGGATGATATGGTGGATTTCGGGATTCCTCTGTTCGCAAACATCCACCTGTGCGGGTCGGTTCTGACCGAGGTGTTTTTCGTCATGACTGTGTCACGGATCCTGTACGGGAATCTGCCAGGGCTGGGAACCATGATTTTGTTCTGCGTCCTGCTTGGAGTGTTTGCCATCGGTGCTCCGGGGGTTCCGGGAGGAACTGTTATGGCGTCCCTGGGACTGATCACCGGTGTACTTGGATTTGACGGAACCGGGACTGCGCTGATGCTCACGATCTTTGCTCTCCAGGACAGTTTCGGGACAGCATGCAATATCACCGGAGACGGCGCGCTGACACTGATCCTGTCAGGGTACGCGAAGAAGCATAATATTAGCAGATAAAAGGACGTCCCCGGGGACTTGTTTTATCCATACTGGAAGAGCGCTGATTTCTGAGGACATGTTCCGGCTGGATATAAACGAGCAGGAAGGGAGCCCCTCTTCCTGCGTATGTCTTATATTATTTACCGGAACTTCGCATTAGGATAGATCTCTTTCATCCTCGCATCATCAAAATTCGTATCTATGACCTGTTCCCAGCCGCTTTTGGCAGGAGGGCCGCCCGCTCTCTGGTCATAACGGATCAGCGCCGCTGCGGAGACCATCAGATCCGCGGCCATGAACACGATCAGGATCCAGGAGGCTATGTATCCGGTCAGTTTCGGGATCTTCTCGATCCATTTTGAAAAATGAGGATACAGCCCTTTGATCCAGATAACGGCCGCAATCCCCCAGAAGAAACAGTACAGAAGGTTGACCCTTCCGCCCAGATTAAAGGGAATCTCGCTGTAATCCCAGAAGACCTGACCGAAGACAAGCTCGCCCAGAACACTGCACATATATTCATAGGCTCCTCCCAGGAGTGTGCCGATGAGGAAAATATGCCGGTCCGGTTTGTCCCTGTCTTTATAGAGGAGGATTGTTGCAAGGACGATGGCAAAGCCCCATACGATACTGAACGGACCCCATACCAGGCTGCTCCTGCTCATCCACACGCCGGCAGTGATCCGGCAGAAGATGGTCTCCGTGATATCGCCGAGAAGGGAGCCAATCAGGAAGAGCCAGAACAGCTTGTAGAAACCGCATCCCTCCGCGAAATGCCCCTCTTTCAGGATCTCTTCGGCACGTTCCTGAATGATCGGATAGGCCTTTTCCATACGGCGCTCCACATAACCGATGAAGGTTCGGGAAGCGCGGAAGAGCAGAACGGTAAATTTCCTGTGCTGACGGCCGGAAGGTCCCCTGCCGTGCTGCAGATGAAGTACAGCGGTAAAGGAGACCAGCGTGTCAGCCGCAAGATAGATCACCAGTCCCCATACGAGAATATCCCGAAGAGGCGTCGGGATCAGGCTGTACAGGAAGAAAAAGAACGTGTTCCCGTATCGGAGGGCAACAGCGCCCAGGACAGCCCAAAGCAGGGAGTACTGAAGACAGATATATCCGTCAAAATTCCATTTCTTTTTTGAATAATCCCACCACTTGTGATGGTTCAGCCGTTCCAGGACTTTTCCGGTGATCCATTCGATGATAGTTGCCTGAAGTCCGCACCCAATGAGAAGAAAGACCGGATTGTCCATCAGTTCGGACAGGGTCAGTTCCATGATGACAACGGCGACTCCGTAGACGAGACAGAAGGGGCCGGTGGAAAATCCGCGGTTGGTAAAATGTCTGTTTTTGATCGATCCGACCATCGCCTCGATGATCCATCCGATGAAGGAATAAACGAGGAGCAGCCAGAACAGTTGTGTAAAAGTATATTGCATAGATTCTCTTTTGTAAAATTCTCCTTTCAAATATTATCAGATACACCGGAACACACATGCATTTCAGTGTACAAAGAGTATGATAACATATCAGTTGGAAGATTTGTATAACGAAAGAATGAAAGAGAGGGAAAAAATGTAGAAAAATAAAATTGACTCTGACGATTCCTCTGGTGTATAATACGATTTGTGATTTTGATACTTTGCTACATTAAAGCGCAACGCTTTGGTGCAATAAAGCAAACAGGGAGGAATGATTGAAAATGAAAAAGAAAAAGGCAGCAGCACTTTTAATGGCAGCAGCAATGACCGCTTCTCTGGCGGCCTGTGGAAGTGATTCTTCTTCCACCAGTACTTCAGAAAGCGGAAGCGCAGATGCGGCCGGAAAATATACGATCGGTATCTGCCAGCAGATGGAACACGCGGCGCTGGACGCGGCTACAGAAGGATTTCAGGATGCATGTACTGAAAAGTTCGGAGAGGAAAATGTAGAATTTGATGTGGAAAATGCACAGGGAGAACAGAACATGTGCTCTACGATCATTAATAACTTTGTCTCTGCGGATGTAGACCTGATCCTTGCAAATGCTACGCTCCCGCTTCAGACAGCCGCACAGGCGACAGCGGATATCCCGATCCTGGGCACGTCTGTTACAGATTATGCGACTGCACTCGGGATTACGGACTGGACAGGGACTACAGGAGTGAATATCTCGGGAACCTGTGACCTGGCTCCCATCGAAGAGCAGGAAGATATGATGATGGAGCTTCTTCCGGATGTGAAGACGGTAGGAATCCTGTACTGTTCAGCAGAGTCCAACTCAAAATATCAGGCAGAGCTGTTCGAGGCTGAACTTGAGGCAGACGGAGTAGAATATAAAGAGTATACGGCGGCGGACTCCAATGAGATCCAGTCTGTTGTGACAAACGCGGTGGAAGAGTGCGACGCGATCTACATTCCGACGGATAATACGATGGCGGCAAACACGCAGATCATCAACAACATCTGCCTGCCGGCAAAGGTACCGGTGATCGCGGGAGAGCAGGGAATCTGCAGCGGATGCGGAGTTGCGACCCTGTCTATCAGCTATTATGATATCGGATACCGCGCAGGAGAGATGGCTTATGAAATCCTTGCAGAGGGAGCGGACATTACGACCATGCCGATCGAGACAGCACCGGAAGTGACAAAAATGTATAATCCGACCATCTGCGAAGAACTTGGAATCTCAGTTCCGGATGACTATACAGCTATCGAGACGGAATAGTATTTCAGCAGAAAGGCAGAGAGAAAAATGGTTTTAGATTATTTTATGTCGCTGGATCCCATGGCGCTGCTCCGCGCAATGCCGGGAACAGCGGCCCAGGGACTGATCTGGGGAATTATGGCCCTTGGAGTTTATATCACATACAGGATCCTTGATTTTCCGGATCTGACGGTGGACGGCTCTCTTGCGACAGGAGCCGCCACAGCGGTCATGCTGATCCAGGGAGGAATGCATCCCGCGCTTTCTCTTGTTTTCGCACTTCTCGCGGGAATGGCGGCAGGATTTGTGACCGGGATCCTTCACACTGCACTGGGAATTCCGGGCATTCTGGCAAGTATCCTGACTCAGGTATCCCTGTACTCGGTCAACCTTGTGATCATGGGAAAATCGAATCAGGGTATCAGCCTGACACAGCAGGGACTGGTTGCTTCTTCAAGATATGTAACAGCTGACGACAGCGTTTTCTTCTTTCTCAAGCTGATCCTGGCATGTCTTGTCCTGGTTGCTGTGGTTTACTGGTTCTTCGGGACTGAGATGGGGGCGTCGATCCGGGCGACCGGGTGCAATCCTCAGATGGCGCGCGCCCAGGGGATCAACACGGATTATGCGAAGGTGCTGGCCCTGATGATCTCAAACGGACTTGTCGGACTGTGCGGAGGCGTACTGGCTCAGTATCAGGGAGCGGCGGATGTCAATATGGGCAGGGGCGCGATCGTTATCGGGCTGGCAGCAGTCATTATCAGCGAAGTGATCTTCGGAAAACTTTGCGCAGGAAGAAAGATCGCATTTGCCTATACTCTGGCGGCTGTGTTTGTGGGCGCGATCCTCTATTATGTGGCGTATGCACTTGTACTGTGGTTCAAGATGCCTTCTGATTACATGAAACTGTTTTCTGCGCTGGTGGTGGCGCTGTTCCTTGCAGTTCCCTACCTGAAAGAGCAGAGAGCACTCAAAAGGAGGTCTTGACATGGGATATATGCTTGAGATACAGAATATATACAAAACATTCAACAGAGGTACGATCAACGAGAAGAAGGCTCTGGACGGTGTAAACCTGAACCTGAATCCGGGAGACTTCGTTACGATCATCGGAGGAAACGGAGCGGGAAAGTCGACTACCCTGAATGCGATCGCGGGCACATGGCTGGTAGACGAAGGAAAGATCATTGTGGACGGAACAGATATCACAAGACTTCCGGAGCACAAAAGAGCTGTGTATCTGGGAAGGGTATTTCAGGACCCGATGACCGGGACTGCGGCGACAATGTCCATCGAAGAAAATATGGCCATTGCATCCAGAAGGGGTGAGCACAGAGGTCTCGGCTGGGGAATTACCAGAAAAGAAAGAGAAGAATATAAAAGACAGCTGAAGACACTTGACCTGGGACTGGAAGACCGGCTTTCGTCCAAAGTCGGCCTGCTTTCGGGAGGTCAGCGCCAGGCCATTACACTGCTGATGGCTGCGGCGAAGAAACCAAAGCTGCTTCTTCTCGATGAGCACACGGCAGCGCTCGATCCGAAAACTGCCGCAAAGGTCCTTGCCATATCGGATAAGATCATTGAGGAGCATAATCTGACGGCGATGATGGTGACTCATAATATGAAGGACGCCATCGCTCACGGAAACCGTCTCGTGATGATGCATGAGGGGCGCATTATATATGATGTGTCCGGAGAGGAGAAGAAAAGACTTCATGTTTCGGATCTTTTGAATAAATTTGAGGAAGTCAGCGGCGGAGAGTTTGCCAATGACCGGATGATGCTGAGCTGAGAGCGGCTCTCAGGAAGAACTGAAATCAGGATTCTGCCGGAAAAGGTATTTGTGCCGGATCTGCGCTGTATTTTATGATACAGCATGGATCCGGTATCTTTTACTTATATTTAACGTTTCTCTTACCCTATCCTCCGGGTCTTTATTATAAAATAGTACTGATACAAAAATAACAAACCTGAGAGGAAACCGTATGGTAAAAATTTATGTTGTGGACACAAATGTCCTTCTCCAGGCGCCCTACGCCCTGGACAGTTTTGAAGATAACTCTGTTGTACTCCCTATGGTGGTCCTGGAAGAACTGGATCATTTCAAAAAAGCGGAAGGGGAGATCGGCGCGAATGCACGCCGGGTCATCCGGTATCTGGAACAGCAGAGACTGAAAGGAGACCTGCTCAAGGGCGTGGACCTGGAAAGCGGAGGAACGCTCCGCGTGGAGAAAAACTTTGTCAATGTGAAGCTGCCTGAGGATCTTTCCGCAGAGGTGATGGACAACCGGATCTTAAAAGTCTGTCTCGGACTTTCGGAGTCCAGGGAGGAACAGGTCATTCTTGTGACGAAGGATATCCTGCTTCGGATCAAGGCGCAGATCCTGGGGATCTGTGCGGAGGACTTTACGACGGATCAGGTGCTGGAACATGAGAACCAGTACAGCGGAAGATGCGAGGTGTATGTCCCGGAGGAACTGTTCAAGTCGTTTAAGAAGAAAGGAGTTCCCGCGGATCAGGTGTATGTGCTGAACGGCGAAGGGGAAAGCTATGTACCGGAACTGGAAGAGAATCAGTTTGTGATCCTGAAAGCTGATCAGTCCGCGAAGAAGACTCAGTTGGGACGGGTTGAGAACGGCGTGATACGGAAGCTGGATTACCGCAAGAGTTCTCCCTACGGGATCAGCCCGAGGAACGCAGGACAGTATTTTCTGCAGGAGGCGCTGATGCAGCCTGCGGACAAGGCTCCGCTGGTTATCGTGAAAGGGATGGCGGGCACCAGCAAGACCTTTTATTCACTGGCAGTGGGACTGGAGAAACTGCTTAATCATCCCACGGAGGAATACAGGAGGATCCTGGTCTGCCGTCCAAACGCCCAGTTTGACGATGATATCGGCTTTCTGCCAGGGGATGAGCAGGAGAAGATCTCTCCCCTCATGCGCCCCATCATCGATAACCTGGAGCAGCTCATCGACTCTAGCGAGGAGGAGCGCTACAAGGATGAGGAGGAACTGCAGGGAAAGCTGGATGAGATCTTCGGCAGAGGGATCATACAGACGGAGGCGCTGAATTACATCCGCGGACGTTCTATAGTGAAGACTTATCTTATCATCGACGAGGCGCAGAACACTACGCCGGACCAGATCAAGGGCATCATCACCCGTGCGGGAAAGGATACAAAGATCATCCTGCTGGGGGATCCTAACCAGATCGACCGTCCTTTCCTTGACGAGAGGACCAATGGGCTGAGTTACGCCTCGGAGCATATGAAAGGAAGCTCTCTCTGCTGGCAGATCACTATGACTACGGAAGAGTGCGAAAGATCCGCTCTTGCCATGGAGGCGGTGAGGAGACTATGAAGACAGACTACAAGCAGATCAGGACAAATGAGGAGATCAATCTCCTAATCGAGCAGGGAAACGCCACGCTCAACGAACTGGGGTACACGGAACATTCCAGAAAGCACGCCGCCAAAGTAGCGGAGACGGCTGGGAAGATCCTGAAGGACCTGGGATATGGAAAACATAAGATAGAACTTGCGAAGATCGCCGGATACATGCATGATATAGGTAATGCCATCAACCGACATGACCATGCTCACAGCGGCGCGATCCTTGCATATCAGATCCTGAAGGATACGGAACTTCCGCTGAAGGATATCCTTGTGGTGGCGACCGCCATCGGACATCATGACGAGGCCACGGGAACGGCGGTGGACCCTGTATCGGCCGCCCTGATCCTTGCGGATAAGACTGATGTCAGGCGGAACCGGGTGCAGAACAGGAACAAGGCGACATTCGACATTCACGACAGAGTAAACTATGCGGCCCTATCTTCGAAGTTGATTATTGAGAAAGAAAAGCGTATTATACAGATGGAGCTTGAACTGGACGACTCCATCTGCACGGTGATGGATTATTTTGAAATATTTCTGAAACGCATGATCATGTGCAGGCGGGCGGCGGAGCGCCTGAACTGCAAATTCAAACTGATGGCAAACGGAAGCAAACTGTGCTAGTTACGAAGGAGGAGAAAATGGAAAATATGGAAAATATTTATATGAACAGGGAACTGTCCTGGCTGAAATTTAATGAGAGGGTGATCGAGGAAGCGGAAAACCCGGAGGTGCCGCTCTGCGAGAGGATGAATTTTGTGTCCATCTATCAGAGCAACCTTGATGAGTTCTTCATGGTCAGAGTGGGATCTCTTCAGGATCAGATGCTGGTCAATAAAAAGATCCGCGACAATAAGACAAACATGACTTCCGAGGAACAGATCAAAGCGATCCTCAAGGAAGTAAAAAGGCTGAATAAAAGAAAAGACGCGGCTTATAAAGACCTTATGGAAAGAGTGGAGGAGTACGGGATCAAACTGATCGACTTCACAATGGCGAAATCCGATGAGAAGAAATATCTGGAGCAGTATTTCAACAATGAGATCGTGCCCTTAAGTTCCCCCACCATCGTCGGAAAGAGGCAGCCTTTCCCGTTCCTGAAAAACGAAAATATCTATGCGGTCGTTGTCCTTGAGACGAGGAGCGGAAAGGAGAGGATCGGTATCATCCCCTGCACCAACAATATGGTAGAGCGGCTTGTGGAGCTGCCGGGAGGAAAGGGAAGATACATTTTGTCGGAAAATATCATCCTCCACTATATCGGAAAAGTGTTCAAAGGATATAAGGTAAAAGGAAAATCCCTCATCCGTGTGGTGAGAAACGCGGATATCGATGCGGATGCGCTGTATGACGAGGATCTGGATTATCGTGAGTTCATGGCTGACCTGATGAAAGAGAGAAAGAAACTTTCTCCGGTTCGTCTGGATATGTCAAGGGAGATCGACGAGTCTGTGGTGGAGGCGCTGTGCCGTTATCTGGACGTTCTTCCGGAGCGCGTATTCCGAAGCGAAGCTCCGCTGGATCTTTCTTTTGTATATAAGATCCAGGATCTTCTGCGCATGAATCCGGAACTGTTCTATGAGAAGAGAGTTCCCCAGAAGTCGGCTTCTTTCCGGGACGGGGTGAGTATCCTGCAGCAGATCGAGGAGGGGGACAAGCTTTTGTCCTATCCCTACGAGTCTATCCGTCCTTTCCTTCATATGCTCAATGAGGCGGCGGAGGATGACAGTGTGATTTCTATCAAGATGACGCTGTACCGCCTGGCAAAACAGAGTAAGATCATAGAGGCGCTCTGCGAAGCGGCGGAGAATGGGAAGGAAGTCGTGGTCCTTGTAGAGCTGCGCGCCCGTTTTGATGAAGAGAACAACATCCGCTGGTCACGTATGCTTGAGAAGGCAGGATGCCAGATCATCTACGGGCTGGAGGGATACAAAGTACACTCCAAGCTGTGCCTGATCACAAAGAAGGGCAGGGACGGGATCGAATATATCACGCAGATCGGAACCGGAAACTACAACGAGAAGACGGCAAGGCTGTATACTGACCTGTCGCTTATGACGGCAGACGAACAGATCGGGATGGATGCGGCGAAAGTCTTCCAGGCACTGGCAAAGGGAGAGACCGTGGAGGAGTCCGGGCATCTGCTGGTGGCGCCGAAGTGTCTACAGTCACGGGTCATTGACATGATCGAGGAGCAGATCCGGATCAAAAAGAACGGCGGGGAGGCATATATCGGCCTGAAGCTGAACTCTCTGACAGACAAGAAGATCATGGATAAGCTTGTGGATGCATCCTGTGCCGGAGTACACATTGACATGATCATCCGCGGGATCTGCTGTCTGATCCCGGGTGTGAAAGGACAGACAGAAAATATCCATATCATCAGTATTGTGGGACGGTTCCTGGAGCACTCCAGGATCTATATCTTCGGATGCGGTGAGAAACGGAAATACTATATTTCCTCTGCCGATTTTATGACAAGAAACACGGTAAAGAGAGTGGAAGTCGCGGCGCCGGTTTACTCTCCGGCACTTAAGGAGAGGATCCAGGGGATCTTTGATCTCATGCTCAGCGACAATAAAAAGGCAAGAGTGGAAAACGCGGACGGAATGTATACTCTTGTGAAATGCGAGGGAGAGCCGGTGAATTCTCAGGAGATGCTCTATCAGGAGGCATACGACAGGGCGGCTGAGCGCGCACAGGCGAAAGAGCCTAAAGAGTCGGAGCAGGAATGATCTCCGACTGACAAAAGCAGATAACAGGGTGGTAGAATGATTTTTAAATTTGGAGAGCAGCTTCTTCCGGTGAGTCTGGAGGAATGGGAGGCGGATCAGACGCCGGCTGTCTTTATCACAGATTCCCGCCATGCGGATGAGACTCTGGCAAGGGCGGGGATCATCTATGAGAATGAGATCCAGATCGCAAAGATCGGGTTCTGTCGGCTGGAGAACCAGCAGGACTGTGTGGTCGGGACGCTCTGCATCCCGAAACTGCTGGATGTGCTGGGGAGCAGATACAGGATGTATTTCTTTATCAACAGGAGCAATGTTGTTATCGTCGATGATGAAGATTTTTCGGAACGTCTGGTCCGCAGGATCCAGCAGAAGAAGACACATCAGGGTGAGACAAAGGAACGGTTTATCTATAATTATATCTCGGAATTTATCAGCCGGGATCTGGAGATGCTCGTGGCTTACGAACGGCGCCTTCTCCGTATGGAGGAGGACGTGAGCCAGGAACATATCGCCAATTTTCAGAGCAAATTGATGCCGATCCGCAGGGAGCTTCTGAACCTGCGCAGCTATTATGACGAGATCATGGATCTGACCAAGGAGCTGGAGGAGAATGAGAACGGTTTTTTTCTGAAAAAGCAGCTGAAATATTTCGGGACGCTTACTGACCGGGCTGACCGGCTCATGAGCAGGACGAGCCATCTTCTGGAATACGCGCAGCAGGTAAAGGAGGCGTACCAGGCTCAGATCGATGCAAGGCAGAACAGCAACATGCAGTTCCTGACCGTGATCTCCACGATCTTCTTCCCACTGACCCTCATCACCGGGTGGTACGGCATGAACTTTCATGATATGCCCGGACTGGATGACGGATATCCGGGGGTTGTTGCGCTGAGTATCATTGTCATTGTCGGATGTATTATTATCTTTAAACGAAAACATATCATCTAAACACAATCTAAACGTGCGCAGACATAATATTATCACCTTCTTAATGAAAATTGTCTTATGATAGAGACAGGAAAAGAAGGTGATTTTTATGTTGAGAGATTTTTTATTACTTATTATCGTGGCAGGAGGATTCCTGTACGGACTGAAACTCATGGGCACGTTTGACAGCTTTCTGGCGCAGCAGCACTCGGAGAAAAAGCGGGAAGCGGAGAAAAAGAAAGAGTATGCTGTCATATTCGGCAGCAGGGAAGAACCGGAACTGAAACAGTGGTTTGAGTCAGCCGGATTTGAGGTGCTCTTTATCGATGAGATCCAGATGCAGAAGGAATGGAAGGACGTCCGGTATGTAGTGGCACTGGGCGAGTCTGATGTAGACAATCTTTCCCTTTGCAGTTTGTTCCGAAAGATCTGTCCAAAGGCGGAACTCTACTGTATCTGTAATGAAAGGGCTGTGAGAAAACTGTACAGACAGGCAGGCGCGATCTCCTTTTTCAGCAAGGAGGACCTGATGCAGCGGATGGAACTGGTCACACTGGGACATGAGGCGGGAGCGGCATGATGAAAAAGTGGATTCGTCGTCTGACACAGACGCAGATGATCGTGATCGGGTTCTGCCTGGTCATACTTACGGGAACGCTGCTCCTGATGCTTCCGGTCTCAGCCAGGGAAGGTGTTGTGACACCGCCTGTGGACGCACTGTTCACGACGGTGTCCGCTTCCTGTGTGACAGGGCTCGTCATTGCGGATACATATCAGTACTGGTCCACGTTCGGGCAGATCGTGATCATATGCCTGATACAGATCGGAGGACTGGGATTTATGACCATCGGCGTATTCTTTGCCATGGTTCTGAGAAAAAAGATAGGTCTCTGGGTGAGAGGGACGCTTCAGGAGAGTGTAAACTTCATGCAGACCGGCGGAATCGTACGGCTGGCGAAGAAGATCATTATCGGGACCGCCATATTTGAGGGGACAGGCGCCCTGATCCTGTCGATCCATTTCAGCCGGACTATGGAGCCGATGCAGGCGGTCTATTATGGGATATTCCATTCCGTATCCGCGTTCTGCAACGCGGGATTCGACCTGATGGGAAAGGACGGGGAGTATGTCTCCCTTACGGGATATTCCGGAGACTGGGTGGTCAATCTTGTAATCATGCTGCTGATCATCATCGGCGGTATCGGATTTTTTATCTGGAACGATCTGTCTGAACACAAACTGCATTTCTGGCGCTGGAGGCTGCATACGAAGATCACGATCCTGATGACATTGATCCTGATCTTCGGGGGCGCGGCTGTTTTATTTGTCCTTGAATATGATAATACGCTGGTGGGAAGACCGCTGGACGAGAAGATCCTCTGTTCCCTGTTCGGATCCGTGACGGCGAGAACCGCCGGGTTTAACACGGTAGACACGGCGGCGCTGACGGACAGCAGCAAGCTGTTTACTTCCCTGCTCATGTTTATCGGAGGAAGCCCCGGCTCCACGGCGGGCGGTATCAAGACAACAACGTTTGTGGTGCTCATCGCATATGTTTATTCCGGACTCTTTGAAAAAAAAGAGTGCAGCATGTTTGGTCGGAGGCTCAGCCAGGATACGCTGCACAAGGCGGGCACAGTGCTCTGTACAAACCTGGCGCTCTGCGTGGCGGCAGTGCTGGTCATTGTCACAGCTACATCGCTGGATGTGACAGACGTGATATTTGAGGTGTCATCCGCGATGGGAACGGTGGGAATGTCGGCAGGGATCACAAGGGATCTGGATACCATATCAAAACTTGTTCTGATCTTCCTCATGTTCTGCGGAAGAGTCGGAAGCATGACGTTTGCCCTCTCGCTGAAGGGGCATAAAGTGGAACCGCCGGTGAAGCTTCCGGAGGAACAGGTAATGATCGGATAATGATCGGATATGAACAGGATGAAGACAGTAGGAGGAGAAAAATGAAATCAGTTTTGATCATAGGAATGGGCCGGCTCGGACATCATCTGTGCATCAATATGGCCGAAATGGGAAATGAGGTCATGATCGTAGACAAAAATGAAGAATCCATGCAGGATCTTCTTCCCGTGGCAGTGATGGCAAAGGTCGGGGACTGTATGAAAGAAGAGGTTTTAAGGAGTCTGGGAGTGGGAAATTTTGACATCTGCTTTGTATGCATCGGTTCGGATTTCCAGAGTAGCCTGGAGATTACCAGCCTTCTCAAGGAACTTGGGGCGAAATATGTTGTCAGCAAGGCAAACCGGGATGTACAGGCAAAGTTCCTTTTGCGCAACGGAGCGGATGAGGTGATCTACCCGGAGCGTGATGTGGCAGAGAGATTTGCCGTGAAATACGGGAGCAACAAAGTGTTTGACTATATTGAGATGGCGGAAGGATATTCGATACTTGAGATCCCGCCGATGAAAGGATGGATCGGAAAAAGCATCGGACAGCTGGCGATACGCTCCCGGTATCATGTGAGCATCCTGGGGATCAAGGTGAACGGTCATCTCCAGTTCCTGCCTCATCCGGACCGGGTGCTGGAGCAGGAGGATCATCTGATGATCGTGGGGATGAAAAAAGACATAGAGCGTATCTTGGCAAGTATAGATTAAGATGCTAAGATGGGGTGTGACAGGAGTGCCGGCGCAGAATGATGCTGTGCCGGCGCCGGTGTGTGTTCATGGACAGGAGATGAGGAGTGTTATGAAAAAAATCGGCATTCTGGTCAGAAAAACGGAGTGGAAGGAACGGTTTGCGGACATCCTGTGTACATTTTTTATTGTTGCTGCGGCAAGCCTGTTCTGTCTGCTCCTGAACCAGGCAGGAGTGATGAAAGAAAATGTGCTGATGGTATTTCTGATCGGTGTCCTTCTCGTCGGTGCTTTTACATCAGGTTATGAGTACGGAATCATCGGGGCGGTGGTCAGCGTCTTGTTGTTTAATTACTTTTTTACGGTTCCTGTCCATACGTTTGCGATCATGAATCCGGATGATGTGGTTCTGATGGCGCTGTTCCTTGCCGTTTCCTGCATTTCGTCGGGGATGACCGCAAGGTTCCGGAAACAGGCGGCAATCGCGGAGGAGAATGAAAGAGCGGCGAGGCGTATGTCCGAGATGTCGGAAAAGTTTATCAATGTCACCGGAAAAGAACATATCATCGAACTGGGGATCCGGTACATACAGGAGAATACAGGATACCGTGCATCTGTGGAGATCTATGGGGATGATACCGGGCAGGAAGAGGATGAGACCGGCTATATCATCTTTCCGATCGGAGGTATCCTTCAGAAGATCGGGGAACTGAAAGTGTTTACGGATGACAACGGGCTTGGATCTGAACAGGAGATCTTTATACGGGCAGCGGCGGGACAGATCGGGATCGCTCTGGATCGTGAACTGATCTATTCCGAACAGGAAAAGACCCGTCTTGAGGTGGAACGGGAACACTTAAAGAGCAGCATGCTGCGCAGCATCTCTCATGACTTCCGCACTCCGCTGACCGGGATCATCGGTGACTGCGACATGATCCTGGCGAGCAGGGAAGCCGATAAAGATGAGAAGGAGAGTCTTGTAAAGGATATACGGGAACAGAGTATGTGGCTCACGAGGACAATGGAAAATATCCTGAGCATGACAAAACTGGAGAGCGGTACGGACTTCATCGACCGCAGGCAGGAAGTCCTTGAGGATCTCGTCTATGAGGCGGAGCGGCATATCACAGGGCTTCGGGAACACCGGAGATTTCAGAATTCCGTGCCGGAGGAAGTCCTCATGGCAGAGGTGGATGGCAGGCTAATCATACAGGTGATCGTAAATCTTCTTGACAATGCCATGAAAAATACAGAGGAAGGCGGTATGATCCGTCTGAGCCTTTCTTTTCAGGATCAAAAAGCGTACTTTGTCGTGGAAGACAACGGGAAGGGAATCAAACCCGGGATGGAGCAGCAGATTTTCGGGGAGTTTGTCTCTGTGAGTGAAAAAAGCCCGGACCAGAAACGGGGGATCGGCCTTGGACTTGCGATATGCAAAGAAGTGGTGGAAGCCCACGGTGGAAAGATCTGGGCGGAAAACAGACTGGAAGGAGGCGCCCGCTTTACATTCTGGCTGAAAGCGGAAGCGGCGGGCTGACAGAATCATGGAAAATAAAAAGACGATCCTTATCGTGGAAGATGACAAATATATCATACATTTTCTGTCAATGAGTTTTAAGGAAGAAGCCTATGCTTTTCAGGTGGCAGGGACAGTGAAAGAGGCGGTGAGCCTGTTCTATGCAAACCGTCCGGATCTTGTGATACTGGATCTGGGACTCCCGGACGGCGACGGAATGGAAGTGATACGCACCATCCGTGAGATCGCGGATACTCCGGTGATCGTTGTCTCCGCGAGACAGGAGGAAGAGGAGAAGATCCGTGCCCTGGATGCGGGAGCGGACGACTATGTGACAAAGCCCTTCTATATGGGAGAACTTCTGGCGCGGATCCGGGCGGCGCTTCGGAAGGCAGAGATCTATCCACAGGAAAAAGCGTCCCGTTTTGAACAGGGAGACCTGCTGGTGGATTATGAACAACGGAGAGTAGAGGTGGAAGGAACGGAAGTCCATCTGACTCCGATCGAATATAAGATACTGACCCTGCTTATTGCAAACCGGGGCAAGGTCCTGACACATCACTATATTCTCAAAGAGATCTGGGGATATGCAGAGGGAGTGGAGGCGGGGACGCTGCGGGTTTTCATGGCGACACTCCGCAGAAAGATCGAGAAAAACCCTTCCGACCCCCAGCATATCATCACGGAGGTCGGAGTGGGGTACCGGTTTAAATAAAAGCAAAACATGTTTTTATCTGCGGAGGGAATCCAGGATATCGGGAATCCCGCGGCTCTCTGCGAAGATCTGATGTTCCGGCTCATGGATGTCCGCCAGATAATGGGCGTCCGAGCAGCAGATCACATTGCATTTTTCAAAGTGGGGATGTTCCCGGCGCAGCCGGTGGAGATTTTTAAAATCATGGAACTCCGCGCAGGTAAAGGAGCTCTCCGGCGGGACAAAGCCCAGGTTGGAGATCACGCTGTTGGAAGATTTGTCCACATGTGCCGGGTAAGCGATCCCGCCAAAACTCTCCGTCAGGGAGAAAGCTTCGTCAAAAGGAATGGTGGTCGCATTGATCAGGAGATGTTCTTTGATCCCGACGACTTCGTCCCGTTCGTTCATGATCTGCTGGTTCCCGAAGATGTCCTCCCGGTTCGGGAAAGGAAGGAGGCGTCCGTATACGAGACGGTCAAACTCCATCGCCGCGTCCAGGGCGGGAAACAGACAGATGACGTGAACTTCTTCTGCCGTAGTCAGCTCCATGCCGGGTATCACGGTGACGCCGTAGTTCTTTCCGTGATACATGGCAGCAGGACAGTTGGCGCAGGAATTGTGGTCTGTCAGGGCGATCACGTCCAGCCCTTTTACCGCGGCCATTCCCGTCAGGTTGGCAGGAGTCATATCGTCATCCCCGCATGGGGACAGGCAGGAATGGATATGCAGGTCGTAGAAAAGGGGGATCATGGAGCACCTGCCTGGTAGATCTTTAATGCCGCGTCGAAGACCGGGAGATCTGTGGAGAGGACGGCGATCCCCTCCGACCCGGCTTTTTCAAGTGTCCCTTCATCCAGAGACACGCCTTCCGCCAGAACGATACATGCCGTGTCAGTCAGGGACGCAACGGCGAGGGTGTTCCGGTTCCCCATCACAGTCACCCAGACGCCGTCCGCAGGAGCTTTACTCATGGCGATGCTCAGAAGGTCGCAGCAGAAGATCCTGGAGATCTCACGGTCAGGATCCCCTTTTACGAGAGTCCGGAATCCGGGCAGTTTCAAAATCGTCTTTAATCTCATGACACAGGTTCCTCCTTTCCGGGAGTTTCGGGCACGCCGAAAGAGGCGAGTTCAGTGGTCAGTTCTTTAATGTATCTGTGGAGCAGTCTGTCCTCCTCTTCTGAGAGGGAGGTCCCCGGACCGGAAGAGTCCGTCAGATGTCCGATCTTCCGGGACAGGTCCGCGATGTTTGCGCGGAGCACATAGATGCAGTCGTTTTCCGTGGCGTCACCCCGCACAATATCCTCCGCCAGAGTCTGGCAGGTGGGCGCTCCGCAGGAGCCGCAGTCCAGTCCGGGGAATCTTGCTGTCAGTTCTTCTACTTTCCCCATCATCTGAAGGCTTTCCCTGAATGTATTGCCGAGGCGGAACACAGGCTCATACTCTACGTTGTCCGCCCAGCAGATGTTTGTAAGTTCCGGGTTGTCTGCCAGATGATTCTTGGAAACAGGCTGATAACGGACCAGCCTTTTCGTTTTTGCCGCGGCGATATAAGCGTTTTCAACAGTGAGGGTCCCGCCCACACATCCTCCGCTGCAGGCGTTCAGCTCCACGAAAGTCAGACCGTGAAGCTTTTCATCCTCCAACTCTTCCAGTACCTGGAGGATATTGACGATCCCGTCCGCTGCGAGATAGTTATCCACCAGCAGTCCGCCTGCCTCCCCGCCGGCATTGCTCCAGCCGATGCCGATCCGTCCGGAAGCGGAGAGGGGCTCGAGCTGAGACTCATCGTGCTTCATATGGGGCAGAAGGAGCGGGTAGACGTCCTTGATGGCCACCACATTGTCGATGCTGCTCTTCTCGATGCCCAGAGGAGCCTTGGCATAGGAAACCTTTGAGGGACAGGGAGAGATAAAAATGATCCCGATCTCCTCCGGTTTCAGACCGGTCTTCTCCAGGGCGCGGGCACGCGCGATCTCCGCAGCCACTTCCACAGGCGCTTTGATGGGAAGGAGACGGGACACAAGTGAAGGAAATTTCACCCGGATCAGCCTCACGACAGAAGGACAGGCTGAACTGATAAACGGGGTCTCTTCCGCATGTGCTTTGATGTATCCTCTTGCAGCTTCCGAGACAAGCTCCGCCGCTGCACTGACCTCATAGACGTCGTCGAATCCGAGTTTCAGAAGCGCGTTCAGCACGATGTCCGCATTTGTCAGATTGTTGTACTGGGCGTAGAGGGAAGGCGCCGGCAGAGCCACGGTATATCTGAAATTGTTGATGACAGAAAGAGGATCATAGACCGGGATCTTTGCATGATGAGGACAGTAGGAAATGCATCTGCCGCAGTCGATGCAGAACTTGTCTATGATATGAGCCTTTCCATTATGTACCCGGATCGCCTGAGTGGGGCAGTGCTTGATACAGTTGATGCAGCCCCGGCAGGCAGACTCCTTCAGCCTGACCGAGCGCATGAATTTATTCGTGTTCATAGGATAGACTGCCGCCTCCTTTCTTCGAAAGTCAGATGTATACCTTCATAGTGATCGTGGTCCCTTTCCCCACTGTGGTGTCGATCTGCATTTCATCCGTATATTTTTTCATGTTCGGGAGTCCCATGCCGGCTCCGAAGCCCAGAGAGCGGACCTCTGCCCGCGCGGTGGAGTACCCCTCCTGCATCGCCTTTTCCACGTCGGGGATGCCCGGACCGGTGTCGGAAAGGATCATGGTGATCTCCGTGTCGGAGACAGTGACCGTGATCTTCCCGCCGTCCGCGTGGATGACCATATTGATCTCACCTTCATACATTGCGATGGCGACTTTCCGGATCACATCGCTGTCAAGGCCGAGCTGCTTCAGTTTGTTTTTCATCGAACTGCTGGCCTCACCTGCCCTGGTGAAATCATCTCCGTCTATTTCATATCGGAATGTCAGAGCCTGGCTCATCTAAGCACCTCCTCTTAATCCGTGCTCATACAGAATGCCGCAGGCAGTGAACATATAGTGTTCGGTCGCGAGGATGGCGATCCCTTTGCCCACCGCCAGGGCGAGCATGTTCTCGTCCGGCATTTTCCCGCGTACAAAGATGATGCAGACAATGTCCAGTATCTCGGCGGTGCGCACGACCTGAGGGTTGCAAAGTCCGGTGATGAGTACAGAACATCTGGAACCGTATGCGAGCACGTCGCTCATCATGTCGGCGGAAAAAACAAACTCTACGTCCAGATCCGCCATTTCCTCGCCGTATAGGAATCTGGCATCAAGGACTTCCTGCATTTCTCTGATGGTCATAATTCCTCCTGATAAAAGAAAATCCAGAAATCTGTTTTTTGTTACAAAAAGTTATATTCAGTATATCAGCCAAATGTGCAAAAAGCAACGAAGGAGTCTGACAAAACAAGAACGCAATATGAAATATACACAAAAAATTAATATTATCCCGGTAGAAGTCTGTAATATTGTGTGATATCATATACAACATGACGACAGTTCAACCATGCATCGGCGGACCCGGGCTGCATGGCTGAGCGAAAGCGAATAGAAACGGAGGTTGAAGAATGGCTGATAAAAAAGGGACTGTTCCATTCGCGGGGACGAAGGAACAGGAGGAGGCGCTGAAGAAGGCGATCGATGAGCTTAAGGGCGAGAAGGGTGCTCTTATGCCGATCCTGCAGAAGGCTCAGGATATATATGGTTACCTTCCCAGAGAAGTGCAGAAGATGATCTCGGACGAGACCGGTATCCCGATGGAGAAGATCTACGGCGTGGCTACTTTTTATTCTCAGTTCACGCTGAGCCCGAAGGGAAGATACCGGATCTCTGTCTGTCTGGGCACGGCATGCTACGTGAAGGGCTCCGGAGATATCTACAATGCCCTGATGGAAAAGCTGGGGATCGTTGGAGGCGAGTGCACGCCGGATGGAAAATTTTCTCTGGATGCGTGCCGGTGCGTCGGCGCCTGCGGACTGGCGCCGGTCATGATGGTCAACGAGGAAGTCTACGGGCGTTTGACCGTGGACGACCTGGACGGCATCCTGGCAAAGTACGAGTAGGACGATGATGCCGGAGATTGCTCTGAATATTCTGGATATTGCGGAAAACTCTGTGCGGGCAGACGCTTCTCTGATCGGGATCACGGTTTCTGTACAGCCGGAAGAGGATACGCTTACCGTCAGCATAAAGGACGACGGATGCGGTATGACGCCGGAACAGGCAGAAAAAGTACAGGATCCTTTCTTTACGACGAGGATGACGAGAAAAGTGGGGCTTGGGGTCCCTTTTTTCAAGCAGGCTGCAGAGAGTGCGGGAGGCAGTTTTCAGATCGGTTCAGAGGAAGGAAAAGGAACTGAAGTGACGGCGGTGTTCCGGCTGTCCCATATCGACAGGATGCCGCTGGGAGATATCAGCTCCGTCATCCATACGCTGATCGTGTTCAACGAACAGATCGATTTCAGATATACATACGGGTACGGAGAAAAAAGTTTTGTGCTGGATACCAGGGAGATGCGGGAGATACTCGGAACGGAGATCTCATTCAGAGAACCTGAGGTATCGGCGTTTATCCGGGAATATCTGGAGACAAACAAGGAGGAGACAGACGGAGGAGCAGAAATTTGATCTGCCGTATAAGAGAGACGGACGGAAAAACAGGATATGGTCTGCGGCAGCCGGGAGCTGTAGATGAGCGCCGAGAACAGAAACGGAGGTAATATATGAAATCACTGGAAGAATTGCGTGCCATCAGGGCAAAAATGCAGGGGAAGGTAGGCGTACGCGCGGAGAATGAGGACCAGATCAGGGTCGTTGTGGGAATGGCGACCTGCGGGATCGCCAGCGGGGCGAGGCCTGTCCTTACCGCTTTATCCGATACGGTGCAGGAGCAGAATCTGTCGGAGAAGATCTGTGTGACACAGACAGGATGCATCGGACTGTGCCAGTATGAACCGATCGTGGAAGTAATGGAACCGGGCAAAGAGAAGGTGACGTATGTAAAGATGACGCCCGAGAAAGCACTGGAGGTGCTCCGCATGCATCTGCTGGGAGGCAAGGTGGTCACAAAATACACACTGAGCGCCGTTCGGGACGGACTGAAATAGAAAAGGAGGGAAAGCTATGTATCGTTCACACGTACTTGTCTGCGGCGGTACCGGATGTACCTCCTCGGGCAGCCAGAGGATCATAGACCGGCTGGAAAAAGAGATCGCGGCGAACGGCCTCGCTGAGGAAGTCGGCGTTGTGAAGACAGGATGTTTCGGACTGTGTGCTCTGGGTCCCATTATGATCGTCTATCCGGAGGGAACGTTTTACTCTATGGTCCGGGAGGATGACATTCCGGAGATCGTATCCGAACATCTGCTCAAGGGAAGAGTCGTCCGCCGTCTCCTCTATGATGAGACCACAAAGACTGACGAGATCATCCCCCTCAATGAGACGAATTTCTATAAAAAACAGCACAGGGTGGCGCTCCGCAACTGCGGCGTCATCAACCCGGAAGACATCGAAGAATACATAGGGACCGGCGGATATGAGGCGCTGGGTATCGTCCTGACGGAGAAAAAGCCGGAGGATGTGATCCGGATCCTTCTGGACAGCGGCCTGAGAGGGAGAGGC
>ERZ1090862.216-NODE-216-length-25282-cov-6.448567_pt1 | contig 25282 bp, 19 predicted proteins | sample MGYA00478481_ERZ1090862 | MGnify/ENA primary metagenome ERZ1090862 (study PRJEB33644, sample SAMEA5815745) | chicken gut metagenome | biome: Chicken; feature: Gastrointestinal Tract; material: Caecum | place: Ireland | collected 2019-01-01 | study: A study of the... | reverse complement strand
CCAACCCCTCATGAGTGAGGGGCAGGGGAGTTGAATAGGCGAAGCCTATTTTTTATCCGTGATGAGCCAAAGCACGGATTTGCAGGAAAACCGGGCAGCTGTTTTGAGGAGAATACACGTCGGAGTTTGGGAAATACTGTCTTTGAAGCAATGAGAGACACCGAACGTGCCTGACCGGATCCTATGTCAGCATTGTCCTGCTTTTTCCTCCTGGAGAGCGGGGACGTTGTCAAAAAAATGTGAAAATGATTGACATATCCAGGAAAATCATTTATATTTAACCTTGGTAAAAGGGAGTAACTGGCACCTGAAAAGGTGTTTGCGATATCGTCAGTACGATGGCAGATGCCATCCGTATCGCGATTAAATGGTGAGACTTTTATTGCATAATAAGAGAGTGCAATAAATGTCTCTTTTTTATTGCACGGGGAAAAACGGAGGTCAGAGAAATGAAAAACTATTATCAGTTGTCTGCAGAAGAGACAATGAAAGAGCTGAACGGTTCTACTGAGCCTCTCACCGAGGAACAGGTGAAGGAACACAAAGAGAAATACGGACCGAACGAGCTTGTGGAAGGAAAGAAAAAGACAATCCTCCAGATCTTTCTGGAACAGTATAAGGATTTCCTTGTCATCATCCTTATCATCGCAGCGATCGTGTCAGGTTTTATGGGGGACGCGGAAAGCGCGGCAGTTATCTTGATCGTGATCACGATGAATGCGATCCTCGGAACCGTACAGACGGTGAAGGCAGAGCAGTCGCTTGCAAGCCTGAAGAAACTTTCCGGACCGGAGGCAAAGGTGCTCCGTGGCGGGAGTGTGATCCAGATCCCGTCTTCTGAAGTGACGGTGGGAGATACAGTCATGCTGGATGCAGGAGACTATATCCCGGCAGATGGTCGTATCATCGAATGTACCAGCCTGAAAGTGGACGAGAGTGCACTGACAGGAGAAAGTCTTGGCGTAGAAAAACAGACTGATATCATCAATGCGGATGAAGTGCCGCTGGGAGACCGGGTGAACATGGTCTATTCCGGAAGTTTCGTCACTTACGGACGCGGTTCCTTTGTTGTGACGGCCATTGGTATGGAGACAGAGGTCGGCAAGATCGCAAGCCTTCTTAAGACAACGTCAGAAAAGAGAACACCGCTGCAGATCAATCTGGATCAGTTCGGACAGAAACTTTCTATCCTGATCCTTGTCTTCTGTGCGATCCTCTTCGGCATCAGCATTTTCAGAGGCGACAATATCGGAGACGCATTCCTCTTCGCCGTTGCTCTTGCAGTCGCGGCAATTCCGGAGGCTCTAAGTTCAATTGTCACGATCGTTCTTTCCTTTGGAACGCAGAAGATGGCGAAGGAACATGCGATCATGAGAAAACTGCAGGCTGTAGAAGGTCTGGGAAGTGTCTCCATCATCTGTTCGGATAAGACAGGTACGCTGACTCAGAATAAGATGACGGTTGAAGATTACTATGTGGACGGCCTTCGCATCAAGGCGGAAGACATCGACCTCAACGATCCGTCCCAGAGCAGGCTTCTCATCAGCAGCATCCTCTGCAATGATTCTTCAAATACAGACGGAGTCGAGATCGGAGACCCTACAGAGACGGCGCTTCTCAATATCGCGACAAAGCTGGGGCTCAACCCGGATGACGTCAAGGCAAAATACCCCAGGGAAAGCGAGAACCCCTTTGACAGCGACCGTAAGCTGATGGCAACAAAACACACGATGGAAGGTGTGCCGACCATGGTTGTCAAAGGCGCGGTCGACGTGCTCCTTGACCGGATGGTCAGCATCCAGATCGGAAACGAGGTCCGTCCGATCACGCCGGAGGACAGAAAGAAGATCGAGGATATGAACCAGGAGTTCTCAAGATCCGGGCTCCGTGTCCTTGCTTTTGCATACAAAGTTGTATCTGATGAACTTGAACTTTCTATTGAAGATGAGTATGACCTTATCTTCCTCGGCCTGATCGCGATGATGGACCCGCCGAGAGTTGAATCCCAAGCCGCGGTGGCAGAATGTAAACGCGCGGGCATCCGCCCGATCATGATCACCGGGGACCACAAGGTGACTGCCGCGGCGATCGCGAAGAGGATCGGGATACTCCAGGATGAATCCGAGGCATGCGAGGGTGCTGTGATCGAGAACATGTCGGATGAAGAGCTGAAAGACTTTGTCGAAGGAATTTCTGTCTATGCCCGTGTTTCACCGGAGCATAAGATCCGTATCGTCAGGGCATGGCAGGACAAAGGAAATATCGTTGCCATGACAGGAGACGGTGTGAATGATGCGCCGGCTCTGAAACAGGCAGATATCGGAGTTGCGATGGGAATCACCGGAAGCGAGGTTTCCAAGGACGCAGCTGCCATGGTACTTACAGATGATAACTTTGCTACCATTGTCAAGGCGGTGGAGAACGGACGTAATCTTTACAGAAATATCAAGAGCGCGATCCAGTTCCTGCTTTCAGGAAACTTTGGCGCGATCCTGGCGGTACTGTATGCGTCCATCACGGCGCTGCCGGTACCTTTCGCACCGGTGCACCTGCTGTTTATCAATCTCCTGACGGACAGCCTTCCGGCGATCGCGCTTGGTCTGGAACCTCACTCAATGGAAGTGATGGATGAGAAGCCGAGACCGATGAATGAGTCGATCCTGACGAAAGATTTCCTGATCAAGATCGGAACAGAAGGCCTTTCTATCGGCGTTACGACAATGATAGCGTTCCTGATCGGATATCACGGAGTAAACGAGCTGCTGGGCAGCACGATGGCGTTTGCAACACTTTGTTCGGCGAGGCTGTTCCACGGATTTAACTGCAAATCTGACAGACCGGTCGTATTCTCAAAAAGAGTGGTCGACAATAAATGGCTGATCGGCGCATTCCTTCTCGGAATAGTCCTGATCACATCCGTTGTGACGATCCCGGCGCTGCACAATATTTTCCAGGTACAGTCACTGACATTTACCCAGCTGCTCACCGTATACGGCCTTGCGGCAGTGAATATCCCGGTCATCCAACTCCTCAAGGCGATCCGGATGGCGCTGAAAAAAAGGAAATAGAAATAAGAGGGTGGGATCAGAGATCGGCAAAGGAGGAATAAAATGAAACAGGTACAGAAACCAAAGAAACCGCTGATCATATATTATCTGATCGCATTTGCAGCACTGATACTCCTGAACTGGTTTGTATTTCCAATGTTCATGGGGTCGAATGTGAAAGAAGTGGATTACGGGACCTTCCTGAACATGATCGAGGAACGGCAGGTCTCAAAAGTACAGCTTGAGGGCGACACGATCTATTTTATGGATAAGAGCGAAAACCCCCAGCAGTATGAAACAACGACGTTTGATGACCCGGAGCTTGTAAACCGGCTGGAAAATGCGGGATGCGAGTTCGGCAGGGTAGCCCAGGAACAGATGAACCCCATCCTGAGCATGCTCATATCCATCGTCATCCCGGTCCTCATCTTCTGGGCCCTGGGGCAGCTTCTCGCGAAGCAGATGATGAAGAAGATGGGCGGCGGAGCGGGAGGAAACCCGTTTATGCAGTTTGGGAAGAGCAATGCAAAAGTCTATGTAGAGTCTACGACAGGGATCACGTTCAACGATGTGGCAGGTGAGGATGAGGCGAAGGAACTCCTGACAGAGATCGTGGACTTCCTCCATAATCCGGGGAAATACCAGGAGATTGGAGCAGTATGTCCCAAGGGAGCTCTCCTTGTGGGACCGCCGGGAACCGGTAAGACGCTCCTTGCCAAGGCGGTCGCAGGAGAGGCGGGGGTGCCGTTCTTCTCCATCTCCGGCTCTGAATTTGTGGAAATGTTCGTTGGAATGGGAGCGTCAAAAGTCCGGGACCTCTTCAAGCAGGCGAACGAGAAGGCGCCCTGCATCGTGTTTATCGATGAGATCGATACGATAGGAAAGAAGAGGGACAGCCAGGGATACAGTGGAAACGACGAGAGAGAGCAGACGCTGAACCAGCTCCTGACGGAGATGGACGGGTTCGACGCTTCCAAAGGCGTTGTGATCCTGGCGGCGACAAACCGCCCGGACAGCCTGGACCCGGCGCTCCTGAGGCCGGGGCGCTTTGACCGGCGTATCCCGGTAGAACTTCCGGACCTGAAAGGCAGGGAAGAAATCCTGAAAGTACATGCTAGAAAAGTCAGGCTTTCCGATAATGTGGATTTTAATGCTATCGCGCGGGCGGCTTCCGGAGCTTCCGGGGCGGAGCTTGCAAATATGGTAAATGAGGCGGCGCTCCGTGCGGTCCGCGATAACCGAAAATACGTGACGCAGGAGGATCTGGAGGAGAGTATCGAGGTAGTCATCGCAGGGTATCAGAAGAAAAACAAGGTGCTTTCCACAAAGGAGAAACTTATTGTGTCTTACCATGAGATCGGGCATGCCCTTGTTGCTGCGCTGCAGACCAATTCAGCGCCGGTCACAAAGATCACGATCATCCCCCGTACATCAGGGGCCCTCGGATACACCATGCAGGTGGATGAGGAGGAGAGAAACCTGATGTCCAGAGAAGAAATCGAGAACAAGATCGCAACTCTGACCGGAGGAAGATGTGCGGAGGAGCTGATCTTTGATTCTGTGACTACAGGAGCTTCCAATGACATTGAGCAGGCAACAAAGCTGGCGAGGGCGATGATCACCAGATTCGGTATGAGCGACCGTTTCGGCATGGTAGCGCTGGAGACCCAGGTCAATCCTTATCTGGGCGGAGACAGCAGCCTGAGCTGCTCGCCGGAGACGGCCTCCACAATTGACGATATGGTTGTTGATACTGTGAAGCAGGCCTATGACAAGGCGATGAACCTTCTGAAGGAGAATAAGGGAAAACTGCATGAACTGGCAAAATATCTCTATGAGAAGGAGACCATCACAGGAGAGGAGTTCATGTATATCCTCAATAAAAAGGAAGATTCGGAGGAGAAAAACTAAAGATTTTATGAAGTCTCTGGAAAAGTTTCTCCTGTATGTTAGAATAAGGAATGAAAACAGGACAGCCCCGTGAAAAAACACGGGGCAGTGTCTTTATCTGCGGGGAAAATTCTGCACAGATTAACAGCAGGAAAAAAATAGGGAAGGATGTTTATATGCCAAAGAAAAGAAGACAGCAGGCTGTGGAAGAAAAGAAAGACAGAAGAATCCCGACGACGCGATACCGTCCGGACTATCATACCGGGCTGACCTCTCAGCAGGTCCAGGAACACCGGCTCCACGGATGGACCAACAAAGCGGTGGAGCCGCCGTCAAAGACGACCCGGGACATTATAAGGGAAAACGTATTCACATACTTTAACCTGATCTTTGCGGTCCTGGCGGTACTGCTCATTGTCGTGGGGTCATTCCGGGACCTGACCTTTCTTCCGGTCATCATCGCCAATACGCTGATCGGTATCGTTCAGGAGGTGCGGGCAAAACAGGTACTGGATAATCTGACCATGCTCAACGCTCCAAGGGCGACGGTGGTGAGAGACGGAAAGAAACATGTCGTAGACGCGGAGGATCTTGTGATCGACGATATCGTCATATTTAAGGCGGGAAATCAGGTCTGCGCCGACGCTGAAGTCTGCGCGGGGGAGGTGCAGGTGAACGAATCTCTCCTGACAGGAGAGGCAGATGAGATCACAAAGCGCAGGGGGGCAAAACTGATGTCAGGAAGCTTTATCATATCCGGTCAGTGCCATGCCCGTCTGGATAAAGTGGGAGAGGACTCTTATATCTCAAAGCTGACTCTGCAGGCAAAGGAGATGCAGGAAGGGGAACAGTCAGAGATGATCCGTTCTCTGGATAAACTGGTAAAATGGGTCGGCGTGGCGATCATCCCCATCGGTCTCGTGCTTTTTTCCCAGGCATTTTTCTTTCAGCATGATGGATTCCAGAGCAGTGTCACATCCATGATCGCAGCGGTTATCGGTATGATCCCGGAGGGACTTTATCTTCTCGCCAGTGTTGCTCTGGCGGTCAGCTCTGTGCGCCTTGCTCAGAAGAAGGTGCTTCTCCATGACATGAAATGCATCGAGACACTTGCCAGAGTGGATGTGCTCTGTGTGGACAAGACCGGAACGATCACGGAGAACACGATGAAGGTACAGGGAGTGATCCCTTCAGAGGAGTATGATCCGGACGAGATGGAATCTCTTGACGTACTGATCAGCGACTTTGCGGCGGCTATGACGAGAGACAATATCACCATGGCTGCGATCAAGGAGCACTTCAAAAAGGGAAGCGGGAAAAAAACTGTTTCAAAGACAGGATTTTCTTCAGCGACGAAATACAGCAGCGTCACATTTGAAGACGAAGCATACGTGCTGGGAGCGCCGGAGTTTGTCCTGAAGGAGAATTATGAAGACTATGCGGAAACAATCACAGAATACGCTTCGAAGGGAGCCCGTGTACTTGTGTTCGGGACTTATGACGGAGAAATCGACGGAAAGCCTCTGAAACATGCGGTGACACCCCTTGCCTATATTCTTCTTGCAAATCCGATCAGAGAAGCAGCTAAAGAGACTTTCGAGTATTTTGAAGAACAGGGTGTGGAAGTGAAGGTGATCTCCGGGGATAACCCGGTGACCGTCTCAAGAGTCGCAAAGCAGGCGGGGATAAGGAATGCCGGGAATTATGTGGATGCGTCCGAACTGGAAACGCCGGAACAGATGGAAAAAGCACTGCTTAACAATACAGTATTCGGGCGCGTTACGCCAAGACAGAAAAGAGAATTTGTACAGATCCTCAAGAATGCGGGCAGGACAGTGGCTATGACCGGAGACGGAGTCAATGATGTGCTGGCTCTCAAGGATGCGGACTGCAGTATTGCCATGGCTTCCGGAAGCGAGGCGGCAGCCCAGGCTTCCCAGCTTGTTCTTCTGGAGTCTGACTTCTCACGTATGCCGGAGGTCGTCCTGGAAGGAAGGCGCGTGGTAAATAATATCCAGCGTTCCGCCAGCCTGTTCCTGGTGAAGAACATTTTCTCCTTCCTGCTGAGCCTGATCTCGCTGGTGTTTATGTTTTCTTATCCGCTGGAACCGTCCCAGGTTTCTCTGATCAGTATGTTTACGATCGGGATCCCGGCGTTTTTCCTGGCGCTTGAGCCAAATAAGAATATCATCAAGGGACACTTCCTGACAAATGTATTCCTGAAGGCTCTCCCGGCGGCAATCACTGACGCGGCAGTGGTGGCTGCGATGGTCATTTTCGGACGGACATTCGGAGTGGATTCTGTGGATATATCTACAGCGGCGACCATGCTGCTGGCGATCGTAGGGTTTATGATTCTCTATAAGATCAGTGCCCCTATGAACAAGATCCGTGCCGCGATACTGGGAGGCTGTATTGCCGGACTGCTGTTCTGCAGTATCTTCCTGAATAATCTCTTTGCGATCACGGGAATGACCACGGAATGTGTGATGCTTTTTGTTGTATTTGCAATTGCCACAGAGCCTGTACTCCGGTATCTGACTTTGCTGGTCGAGAAGATCCGGGGGTTCTATATGAAGCTGAAAGGAAAGATGATAAAGCTGGTATAATTGAAATCTTCCTCCGTATTTGCTATAGTATTCCTGTAGCTTGTTGTCTGAAAAACAGGTGCAGCTCTTTGCGGAAGTCTTTCGGAAAGGGCTGCCCGGTGAGAATCTATTTTATTTAGTGAGGGAGATCATGATTACTTACGAAAACACAAAAACAATCTGCGACCTTGTAAAAAATGCAGGAAAAGAGCACGGGGAGAAGGTGTTCCTGCGCTATGAGGACAATGATGTTGTTTATGACGTTACTTACCGTCAGTTTGCGGAAGAGTGCGACGCCATAGCAGCCTGGACAAAAGAGCAGGATGCCGCTATCGGCCACAGGGCGCAGATCGGCCTCCTTGGAAGCAGCAGCCATCATTATCTGGCTGTTATGCTGGGCGTTATGGAAAACGGAAATACAGTGGTGCCTCTGGATATTCAGCTCGATGTACAGGGGTTGGCGGACTGTCTGAACCGGTCCGATGTAGACATTCTGTTCTATGACTGGGAACATCATCCTCTTGTGGAGGGGGTGAAAGAACTCTGCCCGAGAGTCAGATCTTATATCTCACTTCAGCATGGAAAACATGTCCCATGTTCTGACAATATTCTGAAAGAGTTTGCGGGGCGCACCGTCACTCCGAGCGTATCGGAAAATGACTGTGCGATGATACTTTTTACTTCCGGTACGACCGGACGGGGAAAAGGTGTCATGCTCTCAAACCGGAATCTGATCGACAATACATTTTCTTCTACCGATAACGATCACCCCGAAAATCAGGTATTTTTGAATATTCTTCCGATCCATCATGTGTTCTGTATCAACTGTGATGTGCTCGTCTCTCTGCGCTACGGGAACATACTCTGCCTGAACAGAGATATGAGCAGACTGGCGGACCATCTGCAGCTTTTTGAGCCTACGGCATTTCGTGTTGTGCCCATGGTGGCAAAAGCGCTGTATAACCGGTTCAGTCTCCTGCGTAAACAGAATCCGGAGAAGAGTGTGGATGAGATCAAGAAGGAAGTGTTCGGAAGCCGTCTTCGCAGAGTATCCTGCGGAGGGGGATATCTTACCCCGGAGCTGGCACGGAACTATATGGATCTGGGAATCCTTATCGGACAGGGATATGGAATGTCCGAATGTTCTCCGGTCATCTCCAGCGCTGCCTGGGACCGTCCGGACAAGATCGCATCAGTGGGAAGGATCGTGGACCGCTGTGAGGTGAGGATCGTGGATGGAGAGATCCAGGTCAAGAGTCCTTCGGTCATGATGGGTTATTACAAGGATCCGGAGAATACCGCGGAGGCCATCACAGAGGACGGATGGCTCCGTACAGGAGATATCGGGTATGTGGATGAAGAAAACTTCCTTTATCTCACGGGGCGTAAGAAAAATCTTATTATTCTGAGCAACGGAGAGAACGTGGCGCCGGAACAGATCGAGAATATGTTCGCCGATGAGATGATCGTGGAAGATATTCTTGTCTTTGAAGAGAATGATGTGATCACAGCGGAGATCTATCCTAACTTCAAGTATGCGGAGGCGTGCGGTATCACAGACATCGAGGGAGCGGTCGGAGAGAGCATCGCCCAGATCAATCAGAAACTTCCCTCTTTTAAGAGGATCCTGAACTTCCGCGTCCGCAGAGATCCTTTCGAGAAGACCAGCTCCAGAAAGATCAAGCGTTCCAATTACTTCAGCCAGAAAAAGGCACAGGAAGAAGAAAAGAAGAAACTTGTCATGCCGAAAACCGAGCTTCAGCAGAAACTTTATGATATTGTGTCAGGTATCCTCGGACATCAGGATTTTGGTACAGACACAGATTTCTACCGGGCGGGCCTGGATTCCATGGGGAGCGTCCTCCTTCTGACTGAGCTGTCTGACAGACTGAACTTTTCTGTCACTTTAGATGATCTGATGGCGAACTCTTCGATCGAGAAGCTGGAAGCGTATTACAACAAGATGCAGGGCGAAGAAAAGGTGGATTACTCTGTCCGTCCGGTCTATCCGTTGACAAATCTTCAGATTTATTTTGCCTATGTGATGAAAGGGAATACGACCGCAAATCTTCCTTCTCTGATCCGGCTGGATGACAGTATCGATCTTGAACGGCTGAAAAAAGCGGTTGAGGATCTGTTTGACATTCATCCCGGTTTAAAATCGATCATCCAGCTGGATGAGGGCGTGTATAAGAGTTTCCGGCATGATGAAAAGAGAGTGGAGATTCCGATCATCCGCCAGACTGACAAAGAGTTTGAAGAGACAAGGAAGGGACTTCTGGTTCCATATATGTATGAAAAGGATGAACCACTTTATCACGCCGGTATCTATCAGACGGACAGCGCGAAATACCTGTTCCTGGATATTGCTCATATCGTGGGCGACGGAATGACGCTGAAGATCCTGTTTGAAGACCTGAACGATCTGTATGCGGGGAAACAGGTAGAAAAAGAAAAATATACGCTGTTTGAGTATGTGCTGGATGAGAAAGCACAGGAAGGAAAAGGAAAGCGTGAACAGGATATCGCTTACTATCGTGAACTGATGAAAGACCTTAAGGTCAGGAAGAGTATCCTCACGCTCCGCGATTTCCACGATCTGGATCATGGGGAGAATGCATCGTTGAGAGGCAGATTTACGATCAGTCCGAACCAGTTGAATGCGTTCTGCCGAAGAAACCGGGTCTCCGAAAACGTTATGTTCCTGACTGCATATAATTACTGCATCAGCATTTTCAGCAATGAGAAAGATGTTGTAAGCACAAGCATCCACAGCGGAAGGACTGACAGCAGATGGTCCAGACTTGCCGGACCGCTGTTCATCAGCTATCTGTTCCGGTATACGAATGTGCCCCATGAGACAGTGCCTCAGCTCCTGGGAAGATCTGCCCGCCAGATTATGGAGACTATGCGCTGCCATATTTCCGCGCTTCACGCTGACGAAATGTTTTTCCAGTACCAGGGGGATATCCTGAACCTGGAAGAGATCGGCGGCGCTCCGGCGCACAGAGAATCAATCCAGCTCGATTCCCTGCCGTTCCATCTGCAGGTAATGTCCAACTCGGAAGGATTCTACTTCTATGAACTGAGATACTGGAAAAACCGGTTTGATGAACAGCAGCTCAAAGTGTTCATGGAATGTATGGATGTTATTCTGGAAGCGATGCTTACAGAACCGTCTGTGCGCCGTTTGAAGAAACATCTGCCGGAACATCTTTTCCCGAAACACTATATCCTGAAGGCCGGACTGGTCAATGACGCTGCGGGATTTGAACTCATCCATGACGTCTCACGCAACACACTTGTCAAAGCCTATGTTTTTGACGAGACCTGCCGCAAACAGCCTTATGGAGCATGGGGGTCCCTGTATATCATGGACCGTCCAACGAAAGGATGGTCGGACAAGATCACCAATCCCTACGGGGCAGGAGTCCTCTATCAGACGGGACTGCATGCAAGGATCCTTCCGGATGGAACACTGGATATTCTGGAGCGCTGCGGGCGTACGATCATGGTTGAAACTCTGACCGGACGGGAATTCCTGGATCTTGGAAATCTGGAGAAAGTCATCCAAAGTTATGACGGTATCGATCAGGCAGAGGCTTATACCTGCTGGGGACCGGATCACCGCCTCATGCTGTGCGCGGATATTGCGGGCAGCAAGGCCCCGGATTCAGAGAAACTTAACGCATACATAAGTGAAAAGGTGGAACCGGGGCTGGTTCCGAAAGAGATTCGTTTTACGGAAAAAGTATAATAAAAGAGAAAAACTGTAACAGGCGCTCTGCGGTATGGCAGGGCGCCTGTTACAGGCAGAGGGAGGAGAAGAGCGTGGAGAAGATCATGGAAATCTCAGATTTTTACGCTCCGGAACTGGATGTTTATGCCAGGCTTACCGAGGCACAGCTTTTAAATAAAGACAGGCCGGAAGAGGGGCTGTTTATCGCGGAAAGTCCGAAAGTGATCGGAAGAGCTCTTGACGCGGGATATGAGCCGGTATCATTTCTTGTGGAAAAGAGCCGTTTGGAAGAAGAGACAAAATGGCTTCCTGACCGGTGCGTGAACGTTCCTGTCTATACAGCGGAACATTCCGTCCTGATACAGATGACCGGATTCAGACTTACCCGGGGGCTGCTCTGTGCCATGCGCAGAAAACCACTCCCGTCAGTCCGGGAAGTATGCGGGGAGGCGAGGCGTGTCGCGGTTCTGGAAAATGTCATGAATCCGACAAATGTGGGAGCCATCATCCGTTCTGCTGCCGCGCTTGGCATGGATGCGGTGCTTCTGACTTCAGGATGCAGCGATCCTCTTTATCGCAGAGCCGTCCGCGTGAGCATGGGAACAGTCTTTCAGATTCCGTGGACCTTTTTTTCAGAGGAAGAAACCGGTGGATCCTGGATAGGATATCTGAAGTCTCTGGGGTTTCGGACAGCGGCAATGGCTCTGCGTGATGAGTCGGTGGAGATCAGGGATGAAAGGCTGAAAAAAGAAGAGAAACTCGCGATTATTCTGGGGACTGAGGGGGATGGGCTGGCAGAAGAGACGATACGGTCCAGTGACGACACGATCAGAATCCCCATGTCGCATGGAGTAGATTCACTGAATGTTGCAGCGGCGAGCGCCCTGGCATTCTGGGAACTCGGAGCGGGAAACTGATGCGGAAATAAAGAAAAATTAAGAATTTTTTACTTTTATTCCGGCAGACTGTATGATAGTATTAATACAATGAGGAAGAAACTTCATTGAAACAAAGTCTGCAAAGGAGTGGGAAAAACTTATGAAACTGGAAGTGAAAGACTTACGGAAAAGTTTTGGCGACAAAGAAGTGCTCCACGGTATTTCTTTTTCCATAGAGAGTGGAAAAGCTCTGGGGCTTCTCGGACGGAACGGAGCCGGAAAAACAACGACCATCCGGATCCTGATGGACGTCTTCCATGCAAATTCCGGGAGTATCACTGTAGATGGCAGGCCGTTTCGGCCAAGAGAGTTCCGGATCGGTTATCTTCCGGAAGAGAGGGGACTCTATCCGAAGAAGGGGGTAGAGGAACAGCTTATGTATCTGGCACAGCTCCGCGGGAGCAGCCGGGCTGATGCAAAACAGCAGACCATGCGCTGGCTGAAGAGGCTGGGGGTGGAAGAGTATGCACAGAGCAGGCTGGAAACGCTGTCCAAAGGAAATCAGCAGAAGGTTCAGCTGGCACAGACGCTGGTCTGCGATCCGGATCTTGTGATCCTGGACGAGCCGTTCAGCGGTCTGGATCCGGTCAATTCCCAGATACTGAAAGATGTGATCCAAGAACAGATCGAGGCGGGGAAGCTTGTGATATTTTCAAGTCATCAGATGAGCTATGTGGAGGAATTCTGTGAGGATATCGTACTAATTAACCGGGGAGAGATCGTGTTGTCGGGAGCGCTCAGCCAGATCAAGAGAGCGTATGGAAAAAACAGACTGATCATCGGAATGGGATACGGATATCAGGATCCGGGACAGGTACTGACAGATTATATGGGAGACCTGATCCGGGTTGTCGGAAGACGGAAAGAGCAGGTCATCGTTGAGATGAAAGCAGGATGTACCAGGGAGCTTCTCCTCAGAGAATTTCTGGAGAGAGAACTGGTCCCGGAAGAGTTCGGAAATTACGAGCCATCGCTGACCGAGATTTTTGTGGAGAAGGCAGGTGATCAGTCATGAGACAGTTTTTGATCGTGCTGAAATTTGAACTGGGGAATTATTTCAAAAATAAAAGTTTTCTGTTGACTACCATTGTACTCATGGTCCTGGCAGTGGGGATCATCGCGGTTCCGGGCCTGATCTTCGGATCCGGCGGCAAGACAGAGAAAAATGCTGGGCAGACCGTTGAACTTGCGGAAGAACAGCCCGGACAGGAAGATAAGATCCCGCAGGATACGGGAGAGCAGGAACGATACGCACTGTATGACATAAACGGAAGTATTGAGGACCCATCTGCCTTTGCCTCATCTATGGGACAGAATATTTCCTGGATCATGTGCGGCAGTGAAAACGAAGTGGAGGAAATGGTAAACAGCGGGGAGGCGGAAGCCGGTTTTATCGTGGAAGATCTCCTGCATTATACCTATGTGGTGGAGGATCGTTCCACATATGACACAGTTCAGGAAACATTCTCAGAGGCCGCTGCCGCGACATATCGGTCTCAGGTGCTGGAAGAGAAAGGACTGGATCCGGCAGAAATCGAGGCGCTTTATCAGACACAGCCGGAGAGTGAGACCCGGGTACTGGGAAAGGACAGTGCGGGAAGCTACGCATATACTTACATGCTCATCATGGTCCTGTATTTCCTGCTGATCTTCTATGGACAGATGATCGCCACCTCGGTCACCTCGGAGAAGAGCAACCGGGCGATCGAAATCCTGGTCACAAGCGTTGACAGCAGCAGCCTGATCTTTGGAAAGGTTCTTGCCGGGGCAATCTCAGGGCTGATACAGTGCGCTCTGATCCTTGGAAGCGCCGTGGGGGCATATCAGATCTTCCGGGACAGCTGGGGAGGTCTCCTGGACAATGTATTTGATATTCCGGTCCCGGTTTGGGCGACATTTGCCGTGTTTGGCATGATGGGGTATCTTCTCTACGCATTCTGCTTCGGGATGCTTGGGGCCCTGGTGTCGAAGACAGAGGATATAAGCAAGGCGTCTGCGCCGGTTCTCATGCTTTATATCATTTCATTCTTTATCGCGATCTTCGGACTCAATGACAGCAACGGACTACTTGTCCGGGCAGCGTCCTTTGTTCCATTTACTTCCAGCAATGGAATGCTGATCCGTGTTGCCATGGGAAGTGTGGAAATGTGGGAAGTCATTGTGTCGGGAGTACTGCTCGCTGCATTCTGCGCTGGAGCAGGAGTCCTTGCAGCAAAGATTTTCCGCTTTGGAACGCTGATGTACGGAAATCCGATCAAGTTTACGACAGCTCTGAAGAAGATACGGGAGAGATAAGAATATCAGGGAAACACAGAAAATATCGGAGAAAAATCTCCGGGCGGAACCTCTGCATGGCGAGAAACTGTGCAGAGGTTTTTGCGCATAAGTTTTGAAGGCCACATTCTCTTGTATTTGGAAAAGGAAAGGTATATGATGGTAATTGTCCGGTCAGTCGGTAAAAGCGTATAAAATTGATAAAAACGTATAAAAAAGAAAGCAGGAGAATATTTTAATATACACGGGAAATCCGGGGGAAGTATCCCGGCTGATCAGTAAGTCTTGCAGAAAGAAGGCGATAAAATGCGGCAGAAAATGTATCCGAAAGATATCATGCTGGTCCTTACGGCCACTTTTTTTTACATGTCAAGTCCCATGCTGGTAACACCTTTGATCACAGGATTTGCGGAGAACATCGGCGCAACGGCGGCAGTGATGGGCTTTGTGGGAGGCCTGATGAATCTGGTCTCTCTGTTCTGCAGGCCGCTGGCTGGAAATCTGGCTGACAGGCTCAGCAAATATAAGGTGTCTTTTATCGGCGGAGTGTTCATGACGGCTGCCTGTGTGGGATATGTTTTTGCGCCGAATGAAGCAGTCCTTGTGATCTCGCGGATCATAAACGGGTTTGGATTTGCGTGCTGTTCTGTGTGCATGTCCACCTGGATGTCCAATATGCTTCCGAAAGAAAAAGTGGGATCAGGCATGGGCGTATACGGAACCATGAATGCACTGGGAATGGCTCTGGCACCTGCCATTGGAGTCAGCGTCTATCAGAGATTTGGATACAGGACCGCCTTTGTCATTGCTCTGGTCTTCTCAGCTGCGATCATGATCGTGATTCAGTTTATCGGAGATAAAGGGGAACCGGAAGAAACTCTGACAGAAGAGAAAAAACATTTTGAACTGATCGATGTAAGGGTCATCCCGATTTCTTTTATCATTATGCTTTTTGCCATTCCGTACTGTGCAACACAGTCTTTTCTTGTGACTTATACAGAAGTGAGGAAACTTACTGTAACCGTAAGTATGTTTTTCCCATTCTATGCTGTAGTCCTGATCATACTGAGGCTGACGCTGAGAAATCTGTTTGACAAACTGCCCTTTGGCGTGTTCCTCGGGGCAAGTTGTGTCTGCGAGCTGATCGCGATCCTGCTGCTCGCTGTGATGCGGAATAATGTGATGATGTTCCTTGCCGCGGCTTTTCTTGCGGGAGGATATGGAATCATGAGTTCTGTGTGCCAGTCCACGGCTATCCTGCTGGCAGGAAAAGAAAAGAGAGGACTCGCTAACAGCACGTACTATATCGGACTTGATCTGGGAATGACGCTGGGGCCCATGATCGGCGGGGCGCTGTACGGAGGGCTCGATATCAGGCTGTTCTATCCGGTGCTGATGGTGACCATGCCGCTGGCTGCCGCGGTGCGGCTTGTGACAATGAGAATGAGAAACGGACAAAATGATACAGAATAAAGATAAAGAGATGGTTGAGAGATGAGAGAGAAAGTGAAAACTGATCAGGAGCAGGCATCATTCTGGGAGGAATCCTGATTTATTTCGGATGCGCAGACTATTGCAATGGCGTCCCGGTTTCTGAGAATCCGGGTACTCGCTACACCCCTCATGTTCCTGAGCTTTTTTACGGTCTATCTGTTTCAGGCGTTTGGAAAAGGAAAAATCTCGCTTTTCCTGGGGGTGACGAGATGGCTGGTGTTCAATATCCCAATGTTGTTTATTTTAAACGGGATCTTCGGAATGTATGGGATCGTATGGTCCCAGGTGACAGCGGATACGCTGACCGTGATCCTTTCCTTTTATGTTTTTTTCAGGTTCAGACCAAGGATGGAGGATGAAAGAGGTGTCGGGAAGTGAATTTATGGATAAGATGAAAACACTGAACCGGGACGAGATCAAATATATTGCCATGATGACCATGCTCCTGAATCATATCGCGAATATTTTTCTTGAGCCCGGAACACTTGTTTTTACGATCCTGCTGGATATCGGATATTTTACAGCTCCGGTGATGTGCTGGTTTCTTGTAGAGGGGTATCATTATACCCGGTCGAAGAAACGTTATGCTGCCAGGCTGGCGGTTTTTGCTCTGATCTCGGAGGTGCCGTTCTGCCTTGCTTTCTCAGAGGCGTACAATGATGTGGAGGGCATTTCCTTCTGCGGGATGAATATGATATTTACTCTGCTGCTCTGTTTCGGTGTTCTGGCTGTGCGGGAGCATGTACAGGAGGAAGGGCTGAAGCTTTCACTCTATCTTTTTCTTTTCCTTTTGTCTATGATCTCGGACTGGGCCGTTCTGGCTCCGATGTTTACTCTCCTGTTTGCATGGAGCAGAGGCGATGAGAGAAGGACAAAGAAATCCTTTCTCATCGGTGCAGGGGTGTTTGCTCTGATGAATTTTTATCCGGCAGCCTCTCCGGGAGCATTTCTTTACAGTCTCATTTATGCGTTTCTTTCCTGTTGCGGAATACTGCTGGCAGGTATCGCAGTTGTGTATCTGTATAACGGGAAAAGAGCAGAGAAGGGCAGAACCTTTTTTAAATGGTTCTTTTATCTGTTTTATCCGGTGCATCTGCTGATCCTGGGGATCATACGGCTCGTCTGTTAAAAAGGAGAACTTTTATATTATACTGAGAATGTGGGAAAAAGGATACGATCCAGAAAAGGAGGATCCCAGAATGAAGTTTTTTCATCTTTCAGATCTTCATATCGGTCTGAAGCTTATCAATCGAGATCTCAGAGAAGATCAGGAATATATCCTGCGCCAGATTATAGAACTTGCAGTCCGGGAACGGCCTGACGCGGTCGTTGTGGCGGGCGACCTCTATGACAAGGCGGTCCCGTCCGCGGAGGCAGTGGAAGTATTTGATCATTTTATCGCAGGACTGTCTGAGAACCTGCCTGAAACTTCTGTGATGCTGATCAGTGGAAATCATGACAGCGGTCCCAGAGTCAACTGTTTCCGCAGCGTGCTCTCCCGGCAGAATGTGCATATGATCGGAATGCCTCCCGGCAGCGGGGAAGAGTTCATTGAAAAAGTGACGCTGACAGATGTATACGGGAATGTGAATTTCTATCTGCTGCCATTTGTCAGGCCATCCATGGTCAAGCAAATCGTTGGGACAGACGAAAAGGGAAATAATCTGTCCTATGATGAGACGCTGCGCCGGCTGATCGGACGGGAGGAGATAAGGGAAACAGAGAGAAACGTCCTGGTAAGTCATCAGTTTTATCTCCCGTCGGGCAAGGACGCGGATGAGATAGAGCGAATGGATTCCGAGATCCGGACCGTTGGAAACATCGATGCAGTATCGGCGGATATCCTTGGGCAGTTTGATTATGCCGCTCTTGGACATATCCACAAGCCGATGAAAGTGGGAAGTGAATTCATACGTTACTGCGGAACACCTCTCGCCTGCTCTGTCAGCGAGGCCGGACAGCAGAAAGGGATCATCATGGTGGAAATGGGCGAAAAAGGAGATGTGAAGACGACTGTGCTCCCGCTGAAACCACTTAGACAGGTGCGGGTGATACAGGGAGAACTGGAGGAAGTGCTCCGTCAGGCATGTCAGGATTATGTGACGGTGATTCTGAAGGACCGGGCAGATCTGGACATCCTTGATATGCAGGACCGGATCCGCAGTGCTTTCCCGTATCTGCTGGAGATACGGAGAGAGAACCAGAGAAAGGCGGAGTATGGGAAAAAAACGATCTCTGAAAAAGAGCTGGATCCTTTTGAACTCTGCTGTTCATTTTTAAAGGATGCGGATGAGGAGGAGAAGCAGATCCTCCGGGATGTGATCAACACGGTACAGGAGGTGGACCAGGGATGAGACCGCTGAAACTTACCATGCAGGCATTTGGTTCTTATGGAAAACGTACAATCATCGATTTTGGGGAAACGAACCAGAACCTTTTCCTTGTGACCGGAGACACAGGTGCCGGAAAGACGACGATCTTTGACGCCATTGTGTTTGCGCTTTACGGGGAAGCCAGCTCAAATGCAAACAGAAAGGATGGAACAGAACTGCAGAGCCAGTTTGTTGAGAACAGCGTGGAACCTTTCGTAGAACTGAACTTTTCTGAGGGGACAGGAGACAGCCGGCAGGAATATACAGTCCGGCGCATTCCCCGTCATGTCCGTCCATTAAAACGCGGGACCGGGGAAAAAGAGGAGAGCGGATCGGTCGCCCTGACTATGCCGGACGGAACAGAGTACCCTCAGAAAGAGACGGACAAAAAGCTGGAAGAGATCGTCGGGCTGACTAAAGAGCAGTTTATGCAGGTCGCGATGATCGCCCAGGGGGAGTTCATGGAACTGCTTCGGGCAAAGTCAGATGAAAAAAAGGTGATCTTCCGAAAGTTGTTCCACACAGAACTTTACAGCCAGATCGTGGATGAACTGGGACGAAGAAGAAAAGAAAAACAGCAGGAAATGGGCAGGATCCGCACAATATGTCAGACCGAGGCTGCCCATATAAAAGTGCCCGCGGAAGGAGAAGTACAGGAAGAGGAAGATCCGGCGGCAGAGCTCATAGAGCTTAAGAGACGAATCCTGGAATCTGAGCGCCTTTCCATCGTGGATATGGAACAGCTTCTGAAGAAACTGCGGGATTTCTGTGAGATACTGGAAGAGCGGGCAAAGACTGCGGTGGAACTCCATGAGAGGGCGCAGCAGGCGTCTCTGAAGAAAAGGGATGAATACAACAGCGCCAGGGAACTGCTGCATCGGTTTGATGAAATGGAACAGGCCGGGAAAGACCTGGAAATATGCGCTTCGGAAGAGGGCAGGATAGAGGAATTGAACAGGCTGGCCGGTCAGATCACGGGCGCTTATGAGATCCAGGCGTTATGGCAAAGGTATCGGGATGCAGGAAAGACCGCAGATGATACAGAAAAGAGCCTGTCAGAAAGTCAGAAACTTCTTCCGGATCTTAGAAAGGCCCATGAAGCGGCGGCAGAAAAGGAACAGGAAGAGAAGAAGCTCCTGGATCAGGAAACAGAGTCTTTTACAAAAGTTTCTGAACGGGTGGAGAAGGCGCTGGATATCCTGAGAAAGATCCGGACAGTACAGAAAGATGTGGCAGAAAAGGAATTCTCGGCAGAACAGTCGGAGCGGGATGCGGAGAAGGCCAGAGTAAAGCTGGAAACTCTGGAGAAGAAGGAAAAAGAGCAGAGACAGCAGTCCGAAAAACTGGCACAGTCTGAAGTACTCCTTGCACAATGGAAAGTGGAGCAGGAAAAGGCGGAAGAGATCGACTTGGAGCTCAGAGACTCCGAAAGACTTCTGAAAGAGACCGAAACTCAGTATGAAAAGGCAGAGAAGGCAAAAACTGAGTTCCTCAGGTCAACCGGAGAATATGAACGGAAAAACAGAGAGTATGAGAGTCAAAGGAAGGTGTTCCTCAACACCCAGGCAGGATTTCTTGCCAGGGAACAGCTTCGGCCGGGAGAACCCTGTCCCGTCTGCGGTTCTCTTGACCATCCGCATCCGGCTCAGCTGCAGGAAGAACACCAGAATCTGAGCCGGGAGATGCTGGATGAAATGAGCGAAGCGGTGAGTGCTCTGCGTGATAAGCAGGAGAAAAGCGCATCCGCTGCCCAGACAGCATCAGCACTGTTCAGAGAAAAGGAGGAGAATCTTTCTTTTAAGATGAGTGCTCTCGGTGAGAAAGCAGAGGATTTTTTTTCAAAACATGGGGAGAAACAGGGAGAGGCTGAGCATACGTCAGGAAAAGAAGCGGCATCTGAAAAGAAGGATGGCATTTCAAAATGGGAGGAGAAAAAGGACCTGTGGCGGAATGAGCTGAAAGAATGGAAGGACAGGCTGTACTTCCGGAAGGATTTCCTGAAGACGGAAGGAAGGAGACTGCAGGAGGATGTACGGAACCTGGAAGAAATCAGGAAATTTCTTCAGGATGTCACGGAAGAGAAAGAGAGGATGAAACGGTATTCTGACGAAGCTGCTTCTGCATCAGTTCTTGCAAAAGAAATGCTTGCGGCAGAGAAGGCAAAACTGAAATCCTTGTATGATGCACGGGATTATGAAACGGAGGAAGAAGCGAACGCGGTGTTCCATGAGGCAAGGAATGAGAAACAGAAGAGGGAGAAGGCATACGGGAATGCCAGAACGGCAGAGCAGAAGACAAGATCCGCAAAAGAGAATGCAGAGACTCTGATCCGCCGGTATCTTCAGGAACTTCCGGGACAGAAGGACGAACGGGAGAGAAGAAGAAAAGCGTATGAGCAGATCATGGAGGAAAAGGATCTGGCGGAAGCGGAGTGGACGGGACTGACAGAACGATATCAGCGAAACGATCCGGAACTCATACAGAAAAAGGTGGATGCACACGGGAAAAAGAAAGCGGCAGCCGAGAGTCTGTACAGTGCTTCAAAGAAAGCGATAGACGGACGGGAAAAACCGGTACTGGAAGAGCTGGAAGCTGCGAAGATGTCAGCAGAAAGAAGGGCAGATGAAGCTCTTAAAGAACTGGAGGAAATAAGAGGATACTACAGAGAGAATACACGAGTATATCAGGCACTGGAACCTGTTATGGAAAAACGCGGCAGGATCATGGAGGAACACAGGAAACTGGATGATCTGTATAATCTTCTGGGAGGAAAGGTGTCCGGAGGCAGGATGGATATCGAGACCTTTGTCCAGCGCTATTACCTGGAACGGATTCTGTATGCTGCCAATCGCCGGTTCCAGGAGATGTCCGCCGGTCAGTTCGAACTCCGGATGAAAGACATAGACAAGGCAGGTGTTGGAAAGAACAGAGGACTTGATCTGATGGTGTATTCTACCGTGACCGGAAAAGAGAGGGAGGTCCGCACTCTGTCAGGAGGTGAATCCTTTATGGCTGCACTTTCCCTTGCCCTTGGAATGGCGGATCAGATTCAGGAGAGTGCGGCTTCGGTAAATCTGGATATCATGTTCATCGACGAAGGGTTCGGCTCACTGGATGATCATTCCAGGGATAAGGCGGTCCGGGTGCTCCAGGATATGGCGAACGGCTCAAAGATGATCGGGATCATATCTCATGTGACTGAGCTGAAGCAGGAGATCGAGGATCAGCTTATCGTGACGAAGGATGAGGATGGAAGTCATGTCCGGTGGCAGATCAGTTGATATTTCGAAATTTTTTTTGGGTGTTTCTGGCTTCTTTTTGAGAAGAAAATTATAGTAGGTACAGTAGCACTGAAAAAAATCGATAATACTCGATGCGAATTAAAGGCCTTATACTTATTAGAAAATTTTCAGGAAATGGGGCTGGGGAGGATGCTTCTGGAAACTGCGATAAATGAAGCGAAGAAACAGGGGTATTGCGAGTTGTTTTTTGATACACTGTCAACGAGCGAGAAAGCAATCAGACTGTATAAAAAGTCAGGATTTATAATGACAGAACGATATAATGAAAACGAATTTGCAGATGTGTTTATGGTCCTAAAGCTGAAACAAAATGGAAAGGATGCTGACCGTCTATGAATGAGGAAAAATGGGACAGGCTGCTGCATATCAGGACGACAGGCAGAGATGACTCTCACTCAGACCAGTACAGATATCCTTATGAACCGACACCTTACACCGTTCTGGAACGGCTTGCAAATTCCGGATATATTCGGAAAGGGAATACGCTGCTGGATTATGGCTGCGGGAAAGGACGGGTGGATTTTTTTCTGTCCTGGCAGACCAGATGTCGTTCCATCGGAGTCGAGTATGACGAACGGATTTATGAAAAGGCATTGGAAAATCAGAAGACGGCGGTCTCTTCCGGAAGATCGGTTTTTAAAGCTGAAAATGCAGAGCAGTTCGCGGTGCCTGTTGAAGTAGACCGGATTTATTTTTTTAATCCATTTTCTGTTGAGATTCTTCAGAAAGTGATCAGCCGGATCCGGGAGTCGTATTATGAAGTACCGCGGGAAATCCTCACGTTTTTTTATTATCCGTCGGATGAATACATCTCTTTTCTGATGACAGTGGATGAACTGACATTTGCAGATGAGCTCGACTGCACAGACCTGTTCGACGGTAAGGATAAAAGAGAGAGGATCATGATATTTAGATTGGAAGGAATGTAAGAATGAGCAAAGTCAGAATCATAAAAAAGAACGATGAATATACTTCTGAATATGAAGTCGGAGATATTTTTGAGATTGAGGGGACATGGTATGGCGGTGTACATATCACGGGGAAATCCGGAGTGCCGGTGTCGCTGGATAAAGAAGAGTACGCTGAGCTGGATACCGAACCGGAGACAGATGAAGATGCAGACAACACTGTGCAGAGGGATATCCGTGTCGGGGATATCGTGCGTCATTTTAAAAGAGAGTGGGTCTCTCAGGAAACATCGGAATATCTGTATAAGGTGATCGCCTTTGCACAGCATACGGAAACCGGGGAAAAGCTGGTCATCTATCAGGCGATGTATGCGCCTTTTAAGATCTGCGCCAGACCTTACGCCATGTTCATGAGCGAGGTGGACAGAGAAAAATATCCGGAGATCAGGCAGAAATACCGGTTTGAGAAGGTTGAGGTGTAAGAAAGATGGCATCGGAAAAAACAGATGAACTGTACAGACTCCTTCTGAGTAAGGGATACCCGAAGGAGTTCTGTGCAGAGATCGCATACAAAAATATGAATACGGATTACACTGCTACCAGGATGCTGGGGTACCTGTATCGTGTGACAGACCTCAGGATCGAAGATCTGGTGGACGAGATGCTGGCGATCTTAAGCGACAGGGATGCGATCATACAGAAAAAGGAGATGGAACGCGCTCAGTCCGTACTCAATGATATTTACGAAAACGGTCTGTAAGAGCTTTACGGCATGACCATTTCTTCGATCGCATCTGCGGTCAGCCGGATCTGTTCTTCGTTGGAAATCTCAGGAGTCCCGTCTCCGTCCTGAGGACCGTAGCATCCGAAATAAGCGTGACATCCTCCCGGAATGATGATCTCTGTGAAATCTTCCGGGAGGTTTTTCAGGTGTAAAGACGATCTGACCGTTATCAGATCTGGAGACTCTGACCCCATTTTCAGGGTCGGTGATCGCTTCTATGGCAGAGCTTTCTGCATGGTAATAATCACCCAGGTATACTCCGCATCCAACCCCGGCAGCAAGCAGGAGTACGGCAATCAGGATAAGTATTTTCTTCCATAATTTCATTTTATGCTTCTGTTTCAATATATCACCCCGTTTTGATTGATCAGCTTTACTATTATATAGCGGATAAATGATATGAACAACAGATTTTCAAAGGTGGTATTTATATCGGACCCCTGCGGAAGTATCTTTTTATCAGAAAATGAACATGGGAATTCTGATAAGAAGGAGAGGAGAACATGAAAGGATATAACACAGAGAACGGATACATGGGATATGTTGACGGAGGTTACAGACTTTTCGCGAGTGAGTCCGATTACAGAGAATATCTGGAAGATTAAGGCATAAAGTGTACAATAAATTTCCCATCTGTGATATAATGACCATACGATGTGCAAAGCAGACCGGCAGATTCGGTCTGTTTTGCTGTACAGAGATTATACACTACATCAGTTATCCAGGGAAAAGGGAAAGATGCTATGCCAAAGGGAACAAATCAGAAATTCAAACTATACCGCCTCGCTCAGATCATGCTTGAGGAAACGGACGATGATCACTATATCACAATGCCGGAGATCCGGTCCGCTCTGGAAGAATATGAGATCACAGCAGACCGCAAGAGCATTTATAATGACCTTAGGGATCTGGAAGTTCTTGGAATAGAAGTGGAAGGGGAACCGGTGGGAAACCGATATCATTATCATGTGGTGGACCGACCCTTTGAACTGCCGGAGCTGAAACTTCTGGTGGACGCGATCCAGTCTTCCAGATTTATTACGGAGAGAAAGTCAAATACGCTGATCCGGAAACTGGAAAAACTGGTCAGCAGATATGAGGCGATGAAACTGCAGCGTCAGGTCTATGTATCCGGCAGGATCAAGACGATGAATGAAAGCATCTACTACACGGTGGATGCGATTCATAATGCAATTTCGGAAAATAAGAAGATCCGGTTTCAGTACTTTCAGTGGAATGTGAAAAAAGAACCGGAACTGAGGCACAACGGACCCTATTACCATATCAGCCCGTGGGGCCTGGCCTGGGATGATGCAAACTATTATCTTGTGGGATATGATTCTGATGCAGAACAGATCAAGCACTACCGTGTTGACAAGATGCTGCATATCCGGATGTCCGAGGAGAGCAGAGAGGGAAAGGAAAATTTCAAAAAGCTGGATATGGCGGAGTATACGAAAAAAAGCTTTGGAATGTTCGGCGGAAAAGAACAGAAAGTGAAGCTTCTGGTGGAAAACAGGCTGGCTGGAGTTATCATAGACCGGTTTGGAAAAGACGTGATGTTCCTTCCTGTTGATGAGGAACACTTCACTGTAAATGTAGACGTCCGTGTCAGCGGGCAGTTCTTTGCATGGATCTTCTCTCTGGGGAACGGGGTGAAGATACTTGGGCCGGAAGAGGTAGTGGAACAGGTAAGGAATGAGATCAGGCGGCTGGAGAGCCAGTACAGTTGTTGAAGTATATCAGCATAAGTAAAATCCCATGACAGGGAAAAGAATATAAAGGTAAATTTTTCTGATGATGAGTTATACTTTACCTGCGAGAAAGAGTGAAAAAATGCCGGCAATGATCCGGAAAAACAGAAGCCCCGGGATACTGCAGAGTTCCCGGAGCTTACCTGCTGATGATATTGCTTTAAAGATACAGTTCGCATTCTATATTTAAGG
>ERZ1090862.214-NODE-214-length-25361-cov-6.745475_pt1 | contig 25361 bp, 18 predicted proteins | sample MGYA00478481_ERZ1090862 | MGnify/ENA primary metagenome ERZ1090862 (study PRJEB33644, sample SAMEA5815745) | chicken gut metagenome | biome: Chicken; feature: Gastrointestinal Tract; material: Caecum | place: Ireland | collected 2019-01-01 | study: A study of the... | reverse complement strand
AATCGAAATCGTAGGTCACGCAGAACGGAGTTCCGATCTCATCCTGACGGCGGTAACGTTTTCCGATATTTCCACGGTCATCGTACTCACAGTTGTAATATTTACTCAGTTCCGTGTAGATCTTCTCTGCACCCTCAGCCAGTTTCTTGGACAGCGGAAGCACGCCGATCTTCACCGGAGCCAGCGCCGGATGGAAGTGAAGCACTGTTCTCATATCCGGTTTCTCTTCTGTTCCGATATTTTCCTCGTCATAAGCACTGCAAAGGAACGCCAGTACCATACGGTCCGCACCCAGAGACGGCTCGATGACATACGGGATGTATTTCTCCTTTGTCTCGTCGTCAAAATAGGTCAGATCCTGTCCGGATACATTCTGATGCTGCGTCAGGTCGTAATCTGTACGGTCAGCGATTCCCCACAGCTCGCCCCATCCGAACGGGAAGAGGAATTCCACGTCTGTTGTTGCCTTGCTGTAGAAGGACAGTTCTTCTTTATCGTGATCGCGGTAGCGTACTTCATCGTCTTTGAGCCCGAGGGAAGACAGCCAGTTCAGGCAGAAGCTCTTCCAGTAATCGAACCACTCAAGATCCGTATCCGGTTTGCAGAAGAACTCCAGCTCCATCTGCTCGAACTCTCTTGTACGGAATGTAAAGTTTCCGGGTGTGATCTCATTTCGGAAGGATTTTCCGATCTGAGCGATACCGAAAGGAAGTTTCTTTCTGGAAGTACGCTGAACGTTCTTAAAGTTCACAAAGATTCCCTGAGCTGTCTCCGGGCGGAGATAAACAGTGTTCTTCGCGTCCTCTGTCACCCCCTGGAATGTCTTGAACATCAGGTTGAACTGACGGATATCAGTGAAATTATGTTTTCCGCAGGTCGGACACGGGATCTGATGCTCCTCGATGAACGCTGTCATCTGCTCCTGGGACCATCCGTCCACAGAGCCTTCCAGTTCGATGCCTTTCTCCTCACAGTAGTCTTCGATCAGTTTGTCTGCACGGAAACGCTCGTGACACTCCTTACAGTCCATCAGCGGGTCGCTGAATCCTCCCAGATGACCGGAAGCCACCCATGTCTGAGGGTTCATCAGGATTGCGCAGTCAACACCTACGTTGTAGGGATTCTCCTGTACAAACTTTTTCCACCATGCCTTTTTTACATTATTTTTCAGTTCTACACCGAGATTTCCGTAATCCCATGTGTTTGCGAGACCTCCGTAGATCTCGGAACCGGGATATACAAATCCTCTTGATTTCGCAAGTGCTACGATCTTATCCATTGTCTTTTCAACCATTTTATGTTCCTCACATTCTTTTTTCATCTCAATCGGTACTTATTATAACGGCTGTATGCTGTTTTTTCAAGGTATTTCCATTCCTCCGGAGCCGGCAGCCGTTTTTTCCTTTCATTCTCGCTTCACCGGATCCCTTTCCCTCAAACCAGAGTATCCAGGATTTCCAGAGATTTGAAATGCTTATCTACATAGATATCAATCAGCCTTTTCATCACTTTACCCAGTTCATCCATCACTTTGTCCGACACTGTAAATGTATATAATTTCTCTATTTTTGCGCTTTCAATATATTGCATGCTATATAATGTTGAATTATCCAGAAGAATTCCGTCTATCACGTCTCCGTTGCATTCCTCACAGACAAGCCCGCCTTTCACCGCACTGAACACAGTCGGCCGGTCGGCTGCTCCGCACTGCACGCACTGGAACACCTGCGGTCCCTGTCCGTTGATGCACAGCGCCTTCAGCTCAAATATGTACCGGATCAACAGATCCGGGATATGGGGATTGATCAGGGCTCTCAGAGTCTGGTAGAGAAGTTTCAGCATTTCTCTCTCATCATTGTATTCTTTTGTATAATAACTGGCAAATTCGAGAAAATAAAACCCATAGTAGGCGCCAACCACATCTTCCCGCAGTTCCGCAAAATAATTGGATATATTTGCAGACTGGATCGTGTAGGAAGTCCTGCCCTCATACATGGTAAACTCCCCGAAAGAAAACGGGTTTACCGCGCCCACAAGAGGGCTGTTCGGTCTTCTGGATCCTTTCGCAAAGGCGGAGATCTTCCCCTGTTCTTTCGTCAGTATCACGACCCTCCTGTCATATTCTCCAACCGGAGCTGTGGAGAGCACCATCCCTGTAAGTACGATCTGATTCACATTGTTCCTTCCTTCTGTCCGGAGAAGGGCTATCCTGTTCCTCCTCCATTTTATAATTGAGATAATCTTCTACGCTTCCTGTCAGCATGAACCGGTCCCAGTATGTTCCTCGCATCGTGTCACCTCTTCTTAAGTGTTAAAAGCTATACCCTTAGGTTCTCCGATTTCGAAAAACACTATACTTCGTAAAAAATACCAGTTCTTTTTCAGGAAGATGCCTTGACACCTGCAGCTTCCGCGGCTTTTTTCACTTCTTCCGGTTCCGCCCCGGTCATGAGGATGATCTCCTCCGGCGCCGCACCGCTTCGAAGCATATGGACGATCATGTCCTGTCTGCCCTGCTCTATCCCCTGTTGCATCCCTTGCTTCATTCCTTGTTCCATTCCTTTTTCCATCCCTCGCTGCATTCCTCGCCGGAGCGCGCTGCTCATCTGGGAATTGTAATCCCGGATTGCTTTCTCACGGGCTTCATATTCCAGTTTTGCTTTCTCGTCAGCGCTGAGTTTCTCGAGTTCTCTGTATGCTTCTCCGATATATTCATCTGTCTTTGCCATCTCTTCAAACTCCCTTCGGTTCTTTCCTCCAAGAAAACGCATCCAGTTGATAAGACCATTTCCATCTTTTTGATCTTGGGAAAGCTTTTGCAGTTCCAAGATCTGAATTTCCATAAGATCCGTGTACTCTTTTCCGGTCTTTCTGTCACAGAAAGTGATCTGTCTGTAACACTCCCCGTCATCTTCAAAATGAATAAAATCCAGAATACTCACATGGACACATTTCTTCAGGTTTTCGTATGGTTCTCCTTTCTTTTCTGCCTTGCAATGCATGAAAGGAAAGCCTTATATTTCTATCTTATCACATCTGTGCAACGTGTCAAAGTCATCCTCCCGATTCGTGCATTGCTCCAATATTAAATTGTTTATTTTCTATTCGTCATTGGACCAATGCCTGGAATTCAGGCTCTGAAAATGAGAATAGCGCCACAGCTGTCTGTGGCAAGATCAATAGATACCCGGGACGGCAAGAACACCGCCCCGGTAAAAATAGAATAGCATAGAACTTCCTGTACAGCAACCGGATTTTCTGATTATCTCTGAAACTTATTCATCTTCCCGATACCCGAAATTCTTCATCAGATAATCGCTGTCTCTCCAGTTTTTCTGCACCTTTACCCACAATTTCAGATTCACTTTGCAGTCCAGCATACGCTCGATCTCATAACGTGCTGTGCTGCCGATCTTTTTAAGCATACTGCCCTGCTTTCCGATAATGATGCCCTTGTGGGAATCCCTCTCGCAGATAATCGTGGCGTCGATATGCATGACTTTTCTCTCCATCTTCATCCGGTCGATCGCTACCGCAATGCCGTGAGGGATTTCTTCGTTCAGACAGTGGAGTGCTTTCTCCCGGATCAGTTCCGCCACGATCTGCCTCTCCGGCTGATCCGTGATCGTATCCTCATCATAGAACTGCGGTCCGTATGGGAGATATTTCAGGATCACTTTCACCAGTTCATCCGTGTTGTCCCCGCTGCGTGCGGACACCGGGACGATCTCCGCAAAATCATACTCTTTCCGGTAGACATCAATGGCAGGAAGGATTTCTTCCTTCTTCACCATATCGATCTTGTTGATCACAAGGATCACAGGTGTCTTCACTCTCTTGAGCTGATCGATGATATGGCGTTCTCCAGCGCCAATAAACGTGGTGGGTTCCACCAGCCAGAGCACTACATCCACTTCATTTAGTGAGCGTTCCGCAATGTTCACCATATACTCGCCCAGCTTGTTCTTTGCCTTATGGATGCCCGGGGTGTCCACAAAAACAATCTGTCCCTCTTCCGTGGTAAGAACAGTCTGAATCCTGTTTCTCGTAGTCTGGGGTTTGTTGGATGTGATCGCGATCTTCTGCCCGATCAGCCGGTTCATCAGCGTGGATTTCCCAACGTTTGGTCTGCCGATCAGCGTGGCAAATCCGGATTTATAATCTTCTCTCATGTATCCTCCTCGAATGAAATTTTCAATATTTTCTGAATATTTACCCTCGATGGTGCCGTGTACTTTGTCGAAGGTACACGGCACCTTATACGCAGGTACACGGCACCGTTCACAGTTTTTTCACATTTCTAGCTCAGTGTCCTCACTTCCATGAACATTTCTTTCTGTTCCTCGATCTTCTCCTCGCTTCCGATCACGCACAGAAGATGCTGATCCAGCATCGCCTGAAGCACATCCGCGAGTGCCCGGATATCTCCCTGGTCTGCATCCAGGATCTGGGCCCGCTCAGTGCGGATCATCTCTTCCGAGACATGGTTCATGTAGAGATTCATGGAACGGGAACCTTTCGCCGACGGGTTCATAGGCCGGTCGATATTGCTCATGGTACCGATGATAAATTTGTTCATGTCTCTGTCGCTGACGTCAAAGTTCTTCAGGTAATCCACTACATTCTCGTACACTTCCATGGTCTTCTCCAAATTCGGATCCCGGTAGGAGATAAGATACGCCTCTCCGATCCGGTTGAAATTGCTCATACACCCGTATGCTCCGCCTTTGACACGGATATTCTGCCACAGGTAATCGTATCCCAGGATCACCTTCAGGATCTGGAGCGCTCCGGTGTACTCTTCGCCTCCGTCAATGAAATTCCCGACCCGTGCCACATACTGCACTTTTGAGGAAGTCTTGAATCCTTCGTTCCGTTTCTTACAGTGGAGGATGCAGTTCTCCGCCGGAAGTTCTCCGCCGGCATTGAGTTTCCCAGTGATCGCCGCAAATGCCTTTTCCATGGGTTTCAGCCCATCCTGCGAGGACGTATAGCTCACCATCATATTGTCCTCACGGAAGATGCGCCGTGCGATCTCTTTTAAGTTCCTGATAAGCTCCTCTTTGTGCCCGTTGAAGTCCTCTTCGATCTTCCTGACCACCTCATAGAATCCGATGCCGTCCGTATCATCCTTGAATTTTGCCATGGGAGATGTATAGGACAGAGCGCGGAGTGCCGCCGTAGTGTGTCCGGAGGACAGGAAGGACATCTGAAGCCTGGATTTGAGCATGGCCAGGATTTCCTTCAGTCTCTTCTCATCATCCAGCCTGGATTCCATCAGGATCTCCCTCATCATGGAGAAGAGCACATCCATTTTCGGATAGAGGGCTTTGCCCTTCATCTCAAAGGTGGCGCGGAATGCCTTCTCTTTCACTTTCGTCACATCCGTATACAGTTCCAGAGATGTGCTGATCCCGCCGGTATGGACGTTGATCTCGTTGAACAGTTCTCCATATTCGTAATTGTTTGTATCAATGATCCCCAGCACGCTCTGCAGGATTCCCACATACGGCAGAAGCTCCTCACGAATGCCGGACAGGTCAAACATCAGCGTGGCATAGCCGATCCCGTTGGTCTCCACATCATGGTGGATCACCTTCACGCCGGCCACCTCTTTTTCTTCATTATAGATCGGCGCGATCTCCCTTGAAATGTCTTCCCGCTTCAGAACAGGAATCTTCGCCATATCTTCCGGACTGTCTTCCCCCTCCTGGTAGGCTTCCAGCTCTCTGGCTGCCTCCACCAGCTTTTCTCTCTCTTCCCGGGTCAGACTCTGTTTATAAGTCTCCAGCTTCTGAGCCAGCGCCTGGTCCAACTTCGCCGTGCGTCCCCGCTCCGGGCGGATAATAACGATCGAGCCGTGGGTATTGTCCAGAAGATATCTGCGGATCAGATCTTCAAAATACCCTGTCTCCACCTGACTCTTCAGGAACTCAAAAGTCGGGATTGCCTGCATGTGGATAAACGGTTTCTCATCGTCATAAAGCCAGCTGTCAAAAAGCTGGAGCCCGTACATGAGTCCCCGCGGATAATTCCCGAAATCCGCCTCCCTGAAACGGAATTCATGGTAGTTGATCCCTGCTCTCAGAGCCTTCTTATCGATGCCCTTGTCTGCGATCTCGCTCAGCGTATCCTCAATGACGCGGATAAACTCCTCTTTCTGCTCCATGTTCGCATTCTTGGAGATGACGGAGAAAATCGGCTGATAGATCCCGTTGTCATAGGAGCCCATAATGTCTTTTCCGATCCCCGCATCCACCAGTGCTTTCTTGAGAGGCGCTCCCGGTGCAGAAAGGAGGGCATAATCCAGGATCTGGAACGCCAGGTACAGCTTCTCATCCAGGGAGGTTCCGATCACCTTGTTCCAGGACAGGTAAGTATTGTCCTCCTCACTCTCATCACTGGTGATGGAATACTCCTGCATCACCTCTTTCATCTGGGCAAAAGGCTCCTGATAACGGATCTTTGAGTCCACCTCTTCCACATCAAAGTCGGAGAGATAATTTTCATCCAGCCAACGGAGTTTTTCTTCCATATCCATTTTTCCATACAGATAGATATAGCTGTTGGACGGGTGATAGTATTTTCTGTGGAAATCAAGGAACTGCTCGTAAGTCAGTTCCGGAATCACTTCCGGATCCCCGCCGGATTCATTTGCATAGGAGGTATACGGGAAAAGGGAGTTGAGGATCACCCGGTCCAGCACGCCCTCCGGGGAGGAGAACGCTCCCTTCATCTCATTGTAGACAACGCCGCTTATGGTCAGCTCCCCATCCGGATCGTCCATCTTATAACTCCATCCCTCCTGGCGGAAGATTTCGTCATGCTTATAGATATTCGGATAGAACACCGCGTCCATGTACACATGCATCAGGTTCTGGAAATCCTTGTCATTGCAGCTTGCCACCGGATACACTGTCTTGTCCGGATAGGTCATCGCGTTCAGGAAGGTATTCAGCGATCCCTTCACCAGTTCCACAAAAGGATCTTTCACAGGGAAGTCTCTGGATCCGCACAGAACAGAGTGTTCCATGATGTGCGGAACTCCCGTGCTGTCCGAGGGAGGCGTGCGGAAGCCGATGGCAAACACCTTGTTCTCATCGTCATTCTCCATGAGGAGTACTCTCGCCCCGCTCTTTTTGTGTCTTAAAAGGGTTCCTTTTGACTTCAGGTCAGAAAGGTCTTCCTTCTGTACTACTTCATATGCTGTCAGGTCATATATGCTCATACTTCAGTCAATCTCCTTGTCTCTGCTATAAATATTTTTTCATGTCTTTTAGTATAACACTAACTTTCACTCTTTAAAAGGCGCTGTTTCCTTCTCTGTTTCATTCGATCGTCTCCGAATTTTTACACCGGATTCCTTTCGTATCCCAGTTCGTGCACCCGAAGAAATACTGTCCGGTCTTCCGATTCTGCTTGACGATCATATAGCCTTTCCCGCAGGCACGGCATTTATGGATATCCTTCAGGCAGTCGCTCCTGTTTGCCATAAAATCACAGATTTCCGGTTCATTTGTACACATATAGAGAGTAAGCCCATAGTTCCGGTTATACTCCTTCTTTAAAGGGCTCCCGCAGACCGGGCAGTAAAGCTGCAGGCTGTTGCCCGCATGAGGCTGATATACCAGCTTTCTTTCCACGGGAAGGCCGTATTTTTCCACAAGTTCAAATACAAACCGGGAGGGATGGTTTTCCGGCGTAAGGATATAAGTGCGGTTTTTTGTCCTCGTCAGCGCTACATAGAAGAGCCGCCTTTCCTCTGCAAACGGCAGAGACCTGTCCTCCACCGTCACCAGTTTCATGATCGGATCATCCTCGATCTGGGAAGGAAATCCGAATTTCCCTTCCGCTCCGTTCAGTATGACCACGTTGTCATATCCCAGCCCTTTTGAACTGTGTGCTGTCATGTAGGAAATCTTCATCTTCGGATATCGTCTGCTGTATACCCTCGTTTTGTTATTGTCTTTCTGGCTGAACTCCCCTGTCTTGCAGAACTGATTGATCTCAAATCCGTACCTTCCGATCAGCAGCACCTCCGCCTCCTCACCGAATTCCTCGCCTATGGAACCGAGGACGCTGTTCAGGGCCTCTGCCTTATGCTGCATCTTTTTCTCCGAATCGTCATACAGTTTGATGACCACCGGGTCTTTGATATGCTTTGGAGACTGCAGGCGTTTCGAGATCTGGCTTTTGTTTTCCTGTATGAAATTCCCCGCAATATCGATCAGTTCCTGGGAATTCCGGTATGTCTTTGTGATCCGCAGCATCTTTCCGTGCCCCATCAGTTGTATGAACTGGGTAAACAGAGTGATGTCCGATCCGGAAAACGCGTAGATGGACTGCCAGTCGTCTCCCACCGCGATGATCTTTGCCCTGCATACCTCCGCCAGCCGTTTAGTCAGATTGAACCTCTGACGGGCGATATCCTGATACTCATCGATGATGATATATTTATACTTCAGTTCTCTTCCGGCATCAGAGTCCCTCAGTATCTCTTCCGCCCGGTTTATCATATCCTCAAAATCAATCTTTCTGTTCTGAATGAGCATGGCCTGATATTCCCGGTACACTTCTCTCGCGATATCAAGGAACAGCCGGCTCCTGACATTATCCGTCCGCTTCTTCAAGATATCGAAATCTTTCTCAACATACCCGTTTGTCTTAAACCGGCTGATAAATGTCTCCATAAAAATGGCAAAACGGAAGATATATTTGTCACTCTCCAGCTTCACAAGCTGTCTGTAAACCTCTTCGTCGTCCTTCTCGTTCAGTTCAAAGCCCTGTTCTCTCAGCAGTGCCTCCAGATGTTCCAGCAGAGTTCTCTGATCAGTGTATCCCGAAAAAGTGTAAATCAGCTTTGTACCGTATCTTCTGTGCAAAGCGATCTTGTCCCGCACGCTCTTCTTGTATTTCTCCAGTTCCTGTTCTGTAAAAAACGAAGATGTGCCATCCTCACGGATCCCGAAATGCTCCAGATATACTTCTTTATCTCCCTGGCGCAGAAAAAAGTCCGGAGTGTACTTTTTCCTTGCGTTCAAAATATCAAACTCATATACTTTTTCATACTCATAGTCGATATTGTGAAGATACAGGAAATTCGCGATCTGCACCTCCTGAACGGACCGGAGAAATTCTCCCTTTATGGTCCTCGTCTGTCTGGTCAGGTTATCGATCACTTCTTTTGAATAACTTCCCATAATGCTCTTCATGGACTCGAAATCTCTGGAGCATCTGTACATATGGTACTGAGCAAGATTGTCAAATTCCAGTGCTTCCTCCGGGATATCCATATAATACCCGAAAAACAGAAGGATATTTTTCAGAAGTACATGTTTGTCGTAAATACGGTTTTTGAGTATATCGATGAAGTACTTTCTTTTATATGTCTCGATCTCCGGATAGTCCTCTGAATTTCCTCTTATGATCTCGTTTCCAAATGCATGGAACGTTGTGACCTTCGCAGGGATACCGAGCTGCTTCTGTATCTTGTCCTGAAGTTCCTTTACCGCTTTCCGTGTAAACGAGATCACGATGATCTCCTCCGGATCCACATGTTGCTTTTCCACCAGATATTTTACCTTTGCGGCCATTGTGGTCGTCTTTCCGGCGCCTGCTCCCGCCACCACGAGAGAGGCATCGGAATCATCGATCACCACTTTTCTCTGCTCCGTATCAAGACGGATCTTCGGGTCGATGCTCTTTAGGATATCATCCAGATAAATCTTTTCCAGATCAAGTTCCGTCTCTGTATAGCGTTCATTGTGCTCCGCGAATTCTTCCTCAATGCGTCCCATCCTGTCCATGAAAAAGTCCAGTTTCTCCCCGGATATCCCGATCTGTTCCTTTACTTGCGAAAGGTCCCGGATCCTGGAAAGCCCCTCGAAACTTTCCCGGAAAGGAGCGAACGCTTCCTCTGCCTCATGTTCCGGCAGATACCGGTTTTCAAATTTCATCCTGACAAACGTATCGATAAAATCCAGGATTTCTTTTTTCAGTTGTTCTGTATCAAAAAGTGCGATCTGAGCCATTTTGTCCCCATCCTTTTATGGATCTGATGACAGTTTCCTGTCTTTCTGATATAATCTTCACAGAATGTTGTCCATACATTATGTGAAATCATTATATCAAAGACAGATGGAGGATACACATGTTTTTTCATTTATTTTCCAGAAAGAAGAAATCACCGGAAGAGCCCAAAGCTACATTCCGGGATTGTAAGCGGTCGCCATTGCAAAAAGCTGCCCCCATACAGCAGGAATATCTGGAACTGATCCGTTCCATACTGAACAGCCCTCTGTGGGACGGTACCGATGATGAAATCTACCGCTCTCTCCCCGCCGACCTGACCGAAGAGACTCTTTTGTATGCCAAAAAGGCGGACCATTCTGACTGATCCGCCTTTTTCTGCTTTTTATTCATTTGTCACAGAACTTACTCCACTGTCACGATCTTTCCATCCTCATCCCAGAGATCATGCCAGTCTTTTGCTCCCGGCCAGAGGAATACCTGTCCTTTTACAAGGCGGTTGTTCCGCTCCAGTGTAGCGATCTTCGCCATCTCTTCCTCTGTGAGCGGATCCTCTGTCATGGCCTTCAGATTGCTCACATAGTTCGCCTCATGGATCGAGAACGGGATCGGGATCTGCCCTCTCTGATGCGCCCACTTCAGTGCAACAAGAGCAGGATGGCAGTTATGTGCCGCCGCGATCTCACGCATTTCCGGCATCTCCATATCGGCGATGTCCTCCGGCATCATATCTCTCTCCGGTCTCTTGGGTGATCCGAGAGGCATGTAGCCGATTGGCTGAAGATCATGAGCCACCAGATAATCAAACAGTTCCTGCTGCTGGAAACAGGGATGGAGCTCCAGTTCGCATGCTACCGGCTTGATCTTCATGAGCGGCAGGACTGCCTCCAGCTTCGGGATCGTCATGTTGGAAATCCCGATATGGCGGATCAGCCCTTTCTCCACCAGGCTCTCACACTGTCTGTAGGTGTTCATGAACTCTTCCACACTGAACGGTTTGGAGTTTGGATTTCTGGAATCCACATCGCATCCCGGTGCGTGATAGTTCGGGAATGGCCAGTGGATGAAAAACATGTCAATGTAATCGCACTGGAGATCCGCAATGCTCTTCCTGCAGGATTCCTCCACTTTCTCATGCATGTCGTTCCATACCTTTGTCATGATATAAAGATCTTTTCTCTCTACAACGCCCTCGTCAAACGCCGCCTTGAATACTTCCCCGATCTGATGCTCGTTTCCGTAACATGCCGCGCAGTCGAACATTCTGTAGCCGCAGCGGATCGCCCCCGCCACTGCAGCGGATACTTCCTCCGCCGAGAATCTGTCGGAACCGAAGGTTCCCATTCCGATGCAGGGGATTTCTTCCCCGGTATATACTTTTACTTTCGGCACGATTGCCGGATCAATATATGTTCCCATAGTCTGCCTCCTTCTTTATTCCCCGCAATACTTGCATCGGGGTATTTGGCTTATGATATTTTTTCAATCTCTATCTGCGGAAGGATCCGCTCCATATCTTCCTTCACAAAAAATCCTGTCTCTTCCCGCAGAGCTGCCGCCGCGGAAATCGCGCTTGCCTTTCTCAGGGTCTCCTCCACAGACAACCCTTCGCTCAGTCCCAGAGCAAAACCGGCGATCATGGAATCGCCGCATCCCACAGTGTTCACCGCGTCGATCTTCGGCACTCTTGCCCGGAAAATACCGTCTCTGCACACAACAAAGGATCCTTCTCCTCCCAGGGATACCGCAACGATCTCCACTCCTTTTTCGTGGACCACTTTTGCCGCCTCGATCATATCTTCCATATGATCACACTGTTTTCCGGTAAGCATCCGGATCTCATCCAGGTTCGGCTTGATCATGGTGGGCTTTGCCTCAATCCCCATCTCCAGCAGTTTTCCACTGGTATCCAGGATTACTTTTTTCCCGGCGTCCCGGCAGATCTTTACCAGCCTCTGATAGGCGGTTCCATCCAGTCCTCCGGGCACGCTTCCTGACATGGCGATCACATCTGCTCTGCGTACCAGTCCGGAAAAATGTTCCTCGAATCTGGCGAAGTCCTCTTCCGTAACCGTAAATCCGGGTTCCAGGAACTCGGTCTGTACATGATTCTTCTCATCCCAGATATTGATGCAGGACCGGCTTTCCTGTTCCATATGATAAAAATCACTTTTGATCCCAAAGGGCTTCAGGGCATCCTCAATGTAGTGTCCCGCATGGCCGCCCACAAATCCGGTGGCGGTCACTTCCGCTCCGGCAATAGCCGCCGGCTTGGATACGTTGAGTCCCTTCCCGCCTGGCGTGTAGGCACATTCCCTGACACGGTTCACCTCTCCAACCTGGAATCCGTCCACAACATATCTCTTATCAATGGCCGCGTTCAGCGTCACTGTCAGTATCATATCTCTCCTCCTCAAGGTCACAGCCCACACCTGCTCAGAAACAGAAAGATGCCGCGTCAGGTGTGTATGCTTCACTCAGTCTTCATTGACCAGCATCAGTTTTCCTTTGACCAGTCCCGGCGTCTTGAACATCTGGAATGCTTCCTGCGCCTGGCTCATGGGCATCTTTTTGTAGATAAACCCAGGATCAAACTGAAGCTGTCCCGTTGCAAAATAGTGAGCAGTCAGATCCCACTCTTTTCCCGGAAACGGAGAGCTGTAGGACATCCAGGAACCGGTCAGCTTGAACTCCTTGCGGTTCATATTCTCCCACTGTGCCGGTGTGAAGGACAGTTCCTCATGAGGAGTTCCGATGAAGCATACGTGAGACTTGTTTGCCGCCAGCTCAAATGCCATGTGCATGGTCGGAACCTGTCCCGCTGTCTCAAAGACATAGCCGTATCCTTTTCCTCCGGTAATGGCAAGGGCTTCCTCCATATAGTTTTCTTTTGTCGTATTGATCACTTCGTCCGCGCCCAGTCGTTTGGCAAGCTCCAGTCTCGCATCGCTGATGTCGAACACGACTACCTTTTTGGAACCGAAAATCTTTGTCCACTGCATAGTGAACATTCCAACCGTTCCGCCACCCAGGATAGCCACATACTGTCCGCCCTGGTAATCATTCTGATACACTCCGTGGAGCGCCACCGTGGCAGGCTCAAACATTGCCGCCTGCTCGTAGGGAATAGACGGATCGTAGACAACGGCGTTCTGTTCCGGGATCACAACATAATCCGCATTGCTTCCCTGCTCCCTGGAACCGATAAAACTATAGTGCTTGCACAGAGAAAAGTTTCCGTTCTGACAGTCGTCGCATTTCATACAGGGTTTCAGCGGAGCTCCGGATACATGATCCCCGACTTTCACTTTGGTAACTCCCTCTCCCACTTCCACAACATCGCCGGCGAACTCATGTCCCAGCACGATAGGATAAAAGTGTACCCCGTGGTTCAGCACTCTGGGAATATCGGACCCGCAGATACCGGAAGCCTTCACTTTTACCTTGACTTCTCCCGGTCCCGGGGTGGGCTCCTCATAATCCAGGTACTGTACATCTTCGTTTGCAACTACAACAGCAGCTTTCATGTCATCTTCCTCCTCTTTTTTTCATGATACCCTTTAACTGTTGATAAAGTTCTATGTAAGTCTCATAATCTTTCTCGTACAGGGCGGCCTTTTCCGGGTCTGGTTCATGACGTCTCTTCTCCCGGACTGTCAGCCCCACTGCCTCGTCAAAATCTTTGTACATCCCGATCCCCACGCCTGCCAGGAGCGCTGCTCCCAGGGTAGTGGCCGTATCCGATGACGGAACAATGATCGGTTTGCCCGTGATATCCGATTTGATCTGTGTCCACAGAAGAGAATTTGCAGCTCCTCCCATGGCACGAAGCACACTTACCCCGGCGCCTGCCTGAGCCGCCACATCCAGGTTATGCTTCAGGGCATAGGCTGTACCTTCCATGGCCGCCCGGATAAAGTGGCCTTTTGTCTTGCCAAAATCGATTCCGTAATAGACCCCCTTTGCGTCCGGATCCCAGATCGGTGTCCGCTCCCCCGCCATATACGGAAGAAAGATCAGCCCGTCACTTCCCGGCGGGACTGCCGCCGCTTCCTCGTTAAAAAGGTCCAGAGAACTCTTTCCCTGCCTCTTTCCCTCTTCTCTCTCAAAAGCTCCGAATTCCTTCTCCAGCCAGCGCATCACACCGCCGCCTCCGGTAGTGCCGCCCTGTAAGAGCCAGTGTCCGGGTACTACATGGAATCCTAGGATCAGTCTCTCGTCCGCCCGGTATGTATCTGTACAGATACTCATACCGCCTGCCTGACCTCCCTGTTCCTGAGTCTCACCGCTGTGGATGACTCCTGCCCCCAGGGTCCCGCAGGCCGCGTCAAGCCCGCCTGCCGCCACCGGGATTCCTTCTGCAAGCCCCGACTGAGCAGCCGCTTCCGGCGTCACGGTTCCGATGATCTCATGGCAGGGACAGATTTCCGGAAGGATCTCCTCCGAAAATCCCAACTCCCGGCACATTTCACTGTCCCAGACTCCTTTCCGCATATCAAAGCAGTGAAGTCCGTATCCCTGAGAAAGATCCTGGCTCACCACTCCGGTCAGCCTGAAAGCGATATAACTGTTAGACTGAAGGATCTTCCAGATCTTTTTGTACATCTCCGGGAAATTCTTCCGATACCAGATGATCTTCGCCGTGGTATAGGACGGCTGAAGAGAATTGCCGCACAGATCAAAGATCCGTTTCTCCCCGATCTTCCTGTTATATTCCTCACAGATGTCCGCCGCTCTGGTATCCATCCAGATCGGCGTCTTCGCCAGAACGTTTCCCTCTCTGTCAACCGGGATCGCTGACCAGCTCTGTCCGTCGATTCCGATCCCTTTGATCTCTTCCGGCTCGATTCCCGCTTTTTCCAGCACGGAAGGGATCGTCCTGCAGATCGCATCCCACCATTCGTCCGGATCCTGCTCCGCCCATCCGGGATGCGGATAATATACGGGATAATCTCCGCTGCCCGCTGCCATCACGTGTCCTTCCCTGTTGAAGACAGCGATCTTGCAGGCGCTTGTCCCGATATCGATTCCCAATAAATATTCTCCCATCACGCCCTCCTCGAAACGTTTCGGTTCAAATGTGTCTTCCGGTGCGGTATGACTTGTCCCGCCCGTTTACAGATATTTCACAGATCTGCCTTCCACAAATCCGGTCTTCAGCGTTACCGTCTCCGGCCGCTCTGATTCCAGATTCCCAGGCTGCTTTGCCGCCGTCTCTCTCTCCAGCCTTCCAAGGAGAAGTTCCGCAGCCCGGCGGGCGATCTCTCCGCTGGGCTGCGTCACAATGGAAAGCCTGGGCCGCAGCGCCCTTGCAAAATCCTCATTGTCAAACCCGATAACAGAGAGTTCTTCCGGGACGGAAACGCCCAGATCATTGAGTTCCATCATGGCTCCCACAGTCATCTCATAGTTGGAGATAAACACTGCTGTCATCTCTTTGTTCTTCTCCATCAATTCCCGCATGGCTCTGGCGCCTCCGGCGATGGTATAATCACCTCTTGCGATGAACTCTTCCCCCGGTGTCATTCCTTTCCCGTAAAATGCCTTCCGGTAACCGGAAAGTCTCTCTTTCGCCGTATAGATCTTATCTGGTCCGGCAATGATCCCGATCTTCCGGTGACCGGCCGCAAACAGCCGCTCCACCGCTTCTTCGGCAGCGCCCTTATTGTCCACAAGCACACAGTCACAATCCGTCTGCTCCATCTTCCGGTCGATCAGCACCACCGGCTTTCCCGCGCGCAGAAACCGCTGGATTCCTTTCTCTCCATTTCCTGTGGGCATCAGGATCAGACCATCCACCCTTCTATGGAAGAGAAATTCCTCGGCTTCCTCCTCCCGCTTCTCGTCGGAGCGGCAGTCGCAGATCATAGTGGCATACCCGTGGTTTCTCAGAATATCCTCAGTCTCTGTGATGATCTCCGCAAAGAAAATGTTGTTCAGCTCCGGGATGACGATCCCGATAGTCTTTGTCCGGTTTGTCTTCAGCCCTCTGGCGACCTCATTTACTTCAAAATGGAGTTCCTCGATTGCTTCTTCGATCTTGATCCGGTTCTTCTCGCGGACATTTCCTCCGTTCAGATAAGAAGAAATTGTTGCCAGTCCGAGCCCCGTTCGTTTCGCGATATCCTTCATCGTTGCTCCCATGTACGTCTGCTCCCTTCTCCTTCCATCTTCTTATCATGCCTCAGATCTTTCTGCACCGAAATTCTTTTCTCTACTCTGCCTTTCCGTCGCACCCGCACATCTTCATACGGAGTTTGACCTGCTCTTTGACCGCTTCCATTGCCACAACGCCGTATTTCTTCGGGTCGTAAGTCTCCGGCTTCTCCTCCAGCAGTTTCTTGACCGCATCTGTATAGGCTGCACGCAGTTCTGTCGCAAAATTCACCTTGCACATTCCCCGCTGCACGCACTCTCTTACATCTTCCTCGCTTAAACCGGACGCGCCGTGAAGCACCAGCGGCACAGAAACCAGTTCTTTGATGGCGCTTACTCTTGGCTTGTCGAGAACAGGCGTTCCAACATAGAATCCGTGAGCCGTACCGATAGCCACTGCCAGAGAGGATACTCCCGTGCGCTCCGCAAACTCTTTTGCCTCTGCGGGATCTGTGTTCGTGTCCGCATCCGCTTCCAGATCATCCTCTTTTCCGCCGACTTTTCCAAGCTCCGCCTCGACCGGGATGCCGATTGCCTTCGCCACATCGACAACTTTTTTGGTCAGAGCGATATTGGTCTCAAAATCCTCTCCGGAACCGTCGATCATGACAGAAGTATATCCTGCTTTCATTGCCTGGACTGCCAGTTCAAAGCTGTTCCCGTGATCCAGGTGCAGGCAGACCGGCACAGAAGCTCTCTCAGCCTCTGATCTTACGATCGCCGCGTAGGTCTCTACAGTACCATACTTGATCGTAGAAGGCGTGGTCTGAAGCATGACCGGTGCTTTCAGCTCTTCCGCTGCCGCGATCACGGCTTTGACCATCTCCATGTTCTCCACATTGAACGCACCTACGGCATAGCCGCCTTTCTGGGCGTCCAGAAGCATTTTTTCCGATGTAACTAATGGCATATTTTTCTCCTCCTTATTCTCAAAACCGAAACGTTTCGGTTTTTGCTATGTATTCATCTTAATACAATCCCGAATGAATGTCAATATAACAGATATGGATATTTCACTTTTAGCATATGGATATTCTGTTACCACACGACAAAGCCCCTATGAACAGCTTCAAATCCACACTGCTCATAGGGGCCGCGATTACAGGTCCCGCTCTACAGGCCCAGCATTCCCTGCCGGATCCGTTCATGTTCATTTCCTTTAAAATACGGAATCCCGTGAGATGTATTCGCCGAAGAGGCGAGGAGATGGATCTCTCCTTTTCGGATGTCAAAGGCTCTGGCGATAAAATTCTGTCTTATCTCCATATACTGAATCTGACCGTACCTGACAGAGATATAATTTTTCCCGAAATAACCGTGACAGATTTTCAGGAAAGTCCCGTCGCTCCCGCTGCCGTCCGTCAGATATTTGAGCAGCATCCCGATCAGAAGGATAAGGATCAGTCCCGCTGCTCCCAGCCAGATCAGGACCGTGTACTCTTCCAGAACCGCTGCACACACTGCCGCCGATGCACAGACCACGGCCGTATAGATCACACCAGGAACAGCCCAGGCAGCCCAGACAGCAGCGGGGAGACGCTCTACCTTCTGATCCGCTGTAGGCGCAAATTCCGGAAGCAGGAGTTCCAGTTGTTCTCTCATTTTCTTCTCCGATACATAAAGTATAAGGAATGAATTCTGCTCCTCTTTTTCATCCCCCATTCCTACATTCACGATCTCCGCCATATATCTGTGGAATATCCGTGCGACAAAAGACTGACGGATCTTGAGAGCCTGGATCTTATCCACCGGGATCGTATATTCCATCTTTTTCAGGAATCCGTATTTGATGTAGATCTTATCTCCCCGGCGCTTTGCCCGGAAATCATAATACCGGATAAAATCTTTCACCGTATCCCACAGAGCGGACAAAACGATACCCGCTGCCACGATGATGCCGGCCGCCGCTCCAAGAAGAGAACTCATCAGTTGAGGCTGCTCCAGAAGCCGGAGAACAGTTATCACAGTCCCGATGACAGCCCCGATCAGAATAAGCAGAGAAAATATATTCACGGAAAAAACTCCATGTTGAAAGACATCGCCAAACTCCGCCCGGATGTCAAACACCTCATCCGGTTCGTCAGCAGTGCTTCCGGACCATCCCTGATCAGCCAGCTCCTGTTCAGGCTTCCCCTGCAGCTTCCGTGTGATCTCCGCCTTAAATTTTGCAGCATCCGCTTTTTTCAGCACGATCTTTACGTCAGTACTGTCCGCCGTGGACCGGCTGTTTGTATCCAGCTTCACCTTACACGTTCCAAGAATCATCTCAAACAGATTCTGTTCGATATTGATATTGGAGATATTCCGGATCCCGATGGTATTTTTCTTTTTGTTGACTTTGCCCCGTTCTATGACGACCGCGTTCTCTTCAATACAGATGTATGTATTCGCCCATGCAAAAATCCGATTTCCCACGGAAAGCACCAGAAAAAGAGCCAGCACCAGGAAAATGATCATTCCTTTGCCCTGCAGAAAAGACATGTCCGTCTCCGTCATCTCTTCCACGTTCTGCACCACAATCGAGACCGCCAGTACTGCCAGGGCAACAATTCCTGCTCCGATCTGTTCAATAATGATCGATATATGATTTCGAAACTTTTTATCTTTTTCCATCTTCTGATCTCTCCTCTGCCCTCTGATCCTTCACGATTTCATTGATCCTCCTGCGCAGGCTCTCCGCGATCTGTTCCGCTTTCTCTTCTTCTACGAAAGAGAGCGTCACATCTCCGCCGCCGGTAGTCACGATCACTTTCGCCACTTTGAAGATCTGGTCAAACGGTCCCTTTGCAGTCTGAAGTTTATGGATCCGCTCGATCGGCACGATACTGCGCTTTACAAACAGATATCCTTCTATAATGTCAATGCACTCTTCATTGATACTGTAACGGTAGCGGTGGTATCTGAAGTAAGGACTGACCAGAACCTCTATCAGGAGAACAGCGGCAAGCCCGAGGGAAATCCATTTTCCTGCCGTAATGTCCTCCGGAAAGATCCAGAAAACATTGACCGCTCCGATGATCGCAAGAAGAACGACTCCTCCCGTCACACCTGCAAGATACATACAATAAAGCGCCCGTTTTGAAAGTTTCTCGTAAGTCACATCGCCTGATCTTTTTGCCGTTGCTTCATATTCTTTTCCCATAATCTCCTCCTGAACAGCAGCAATAGATATCCGCCGCCATCTGTATTATCATTTTAATACAATAGTACATATAACCTGATCTTTTGTCAATAGGAAAAGGACACCTGAAAATATCATATATGTAAAAGAGGCCAGGTCCATGCATGCCTGTTTCTGACCTCCTGGATTTCTTTCTCTAAACCGGTTCCTCCCCCAGTTTCTCCTCGATCCGGAGCAGCCTGTTGTATTTCGCCACCCGCTCCGAACGGCAGGGGGCTCCTGTCTTGATCTGCCCGGCATTGAACGCCACTGCGATATCTGCGATAGTGGTATCCTCAGTCTCCCCGGATCTGTGTGAGATCACCGTGCGGAATCCTGACTCCTGTGCCATCCGTATGGCTTCAAATGCTTCTGTGAGCGTACCTGCCTGATTGACCTTGATCAGGACGGCATTTCCCGCCCCTGTCTCAATTCCCTGTTTAAGCCTCTCCGTATTTGTGACAAAAAGATCATCCCCTACCAGTTGGATACGTTCTCCCAGGCGGGTTGTGATCTGCCGCCATCCCTCCCAGTCCTCTTCGCCCAGAGGATCTTCAATTGAGCTGATCGGGAACTCGGATACTAGGTCCTCAAAATAGCTGATCATCTCCTCCGCTGACCGCTCCACCAGTCTTCCCTGAATCCTGCTTTCCCCGGGAAACCGGTATTTTCGCGTCTCCGAATCATAAAGTTCTGATGCCGCAGCATCCAGAGCGATCGTTATATCCCGCCCCATCCTGTATCCTGCCTTTTCCACCGCATCCCGGATCGCCCGGAGTGCCGCTCTCGTATCTGGAAGATCCGGCGCAAATCCTCCCTCATCCCCTACCGCCGTATTAAGTCCCCGGCTCTTCAGCACGTCTCCCAGGGAGTGGTAGACTTCAGCACAGATACGGAGCCGCTCCCGAAACGTTCTTTCTCCCGCAGGCATGATCATAAATTCCTGGATGTCCAGAGAATTGTCCGCATGGACGCCGCCATTTAAGATATTCATCATGGGAACCGGCATCTGGCTGCTGCGGACACCGCCCAGATAGCGGTACAGCGGAACGCTCAGGGCAGCTGCCGCCGCATGTGCCGCGGCCATGGATACACTCAGGATCGCATTTGCTCCAAAGGCGCTCTTATCCGGCGTCCCGTCCGCCCGGATCATTGCCCTGTCAATTTCCTCCTGCTCAAACACATTCATGCCGATCACCACCGGCGCGATCCTGCTGTTCACATTTTCCACAGCCTGTTCCACGCCTTTTCCCCCATAGCGCTTCTCTCCGTCCCTTAGTTCGACCGCCTCGTATTTTCCGGTGGACGCGCCGGAGGGAACCGCCGCCGAACCAACCACCGTTTCTCCTGCCAGCACTTCAGCCTCCACCGTCGGATTTCCCCTTGAATCCAGGATTTCCCTGGCATATATATCGCTGATCTTCAGATTTCTGTCCATATGTCTTCGCCCTCCATTTAATATCAGTCAGCCCCAAAACCGCTGACTGTAACTGGTAGTTTATTATTTCCTTCTGTCAGCCTGTTAATGCGTTGACTTTTTATATTCCAGAGATTACAATTCGTTTAGGCGTATGTAATAACAGGGGGAACAGACAAATGAAAAGCAAAATCAAATACTTTTTTCTTCTGACCGGAAGCACACTCATCATGGCGGTCGGAACCTATTTTTTCAAATTTACCAACAACTTTACATTCGGCGGCATTACCGGTCTTGCTGTCCTTGTGGCAAAGACCGGAGTTATCTCTGCCAGTGATTTCAACCTGATCGCCAGCATGATCCTGCTGGTGATAGGAATGTTTGTACTCGGTAAAAAATTCGCTGCCAAAACAGCATACTGCAGTATTCTGCTTTCCGTGGCCCTTTCCGCAATGGAACGTATCTGGCCTCTGGACGGACCGCTCACAGACCAGCCCATGCTGGAACTGTGTTTCGCCATCGCTCTCCCGGCACTGGGCTCCGCTGTTCTGTTCAATATCGGCTCTTCCAGCGGCGGCACCGATATTATTGCCATGATTCTGAAAAAGTACTCAAGTTTTGATATCGGCCGCGCGCTTCTGGTCACGGACGCTGTGATCACTGCATTCAGCTTCTTCGTATTCGACGTTGAGACAGGTCTCTATTCTCTTCTCGGACTGGCGATCCGTTCCTTCATGGTGGATACCTTTATCGAGAGTTTTAACCTGTCGAAATATTTTACTGTCGTGTGCGACCATCCGGAGCCGATCTGCGACTATATCGTCCACACTCTCGTCCGCAGCGCCAGTGTATTCGAGGCCCGCGGAGCTTATTCCGGCAAGGAGAAGCACATTATACTGACCGCTCTCAACCGGGTTCAGGCAGTGCGGCTGAGGAACTTTATCAAGCAGAATGAGCCGGATGCATTTATCCTGATCTCAAATACAAGCGAGATCATCGGTAAAGGTTTTCACAGCGTATAGCCCGGCTTACCGTACTTTCACCTTATTCCGGAATTGACAGGAATTGAATAGAAACAGACATCAATCTGACAGACAGGAGAATTATCATATGAAACATCTTGTGATCGCGGAAAAACCGTCCGTGGCAAGGGACATTGCCCGTGTTCTCGGCTGCGGAAAGAAAACCAGTTCATACATGGAAGGAAAAGACTATATCGTCACATGGGCTCTGGGGCATCTGGTGACCCTTGCAGACCCGGAACAGTACGGAGAGCAGTATAAAACATGGAACATGGATACTCTTCCCATGCTGCCGAAGCACTGGAAACTGGTCGTCATCAAACAGACCTCAAAACAGTATCATGCAGTAAAAGAGCAGATCTTCCGGAAAGATGTATCTGACATCATCATCGCCACTGATGCCGGAAGAGAAGGTGAACTGGTGGCCCGCTGGATCCTTGACAAGGCGGGAAACCAGAAGCCTCTGAAACGACTGTGGATCTCCTCCGTCACAGACAAGGCGATCCGGGAGGGATTTGCCCATCTCCGTCCGGGAAAGGATTACGAAAATCTCTATCACGCGGCAGTTGCCCGGGCTGAGTCCGACTGGGTGGTTGGCATCAATGCCACCCGTGCGCTGACATGCAAATACAATGCCCAGCTTTCCTGTGGAAGGGTGCAGACTCCAACCCTCGCCATGATCGCGGCGCGGGAGGATGAGATACGGAAGTTCAGGCCACAGACCTATTACGGATTAAAGGCTTCCGCCGGGAAAATCACATTCACCTGGGCAGACAGTAAAACGAATTCCGGGCGTACCTTCGACAGGGACCGGATCAACGCCATTTACCGAAGCTCAGGAAATAAGCTGCATATCACAGAAGTGAAGAAAAAAGCAAAGAAAACCTTCTCTCCCGCTCTCTACGACCTGACAGCACTTCAGCGGGAGGCAAACCAGAGATATGGTTACTCCGCAAAAATGACTCTGAACATCATGCAACGGCTGTACGAAAACCACAAAGTCCTGACCTATCCCAGGACAGATTCCCGGTACCTCACATCCGATATGGTGGGAACTTTAAGGGAACGGCTGAAGGCATGTGCCGTGGGACCGTACAGAAAAACAGCCGCCCGCCTCTCCATGCAGGAGATCCGGGCAAATAAATCTTTTGTTGATAACTCAAAAGTTTCAGATCATCATGCCATCATCCCGACAGAACAGTATGTTCAGCTGGAGCACATGAGCAGTGACGAGAGAAAGATCTACGACCTGGTTGTCCGCCGTTTTCTGGCAGTCCTCTCCCCGGCCTGTGAGTACGAGGAGACGTCCATCACCGGGACAATGGGGACAGAACAGTTCCATGCAAAGGGAAATGTGATCCTGAAAGCAGGATGGAAGGAAGTATATGAAGCAGGATGGCAGGATATGGAAGAGGACGATGACATGGACGGGTCATCCGGATTTTCTTCTGATCTTTTCGCAGGCCAGGATCTGCTTTCTTCGTCTGATCCGTCCAACGCCGGTCTTTCCGTGATCCGGGAGGGTGCGGATCTTACCGTCACCTCTCTCAGGATCACAGAAGGGAAGACAAAGCCGCCGGCATATTTCACAGAAGGCACGCTCATCGCTGCAATGGAAAATCCGGTAAAATATATGGAACATAAAGATAAGAAACTGGTCCGCACCCTGGGTGAGACCGGAGGGCTTGGAACCGTCGCTACCCGGGCAGATATCATTGAGAAACTGTTCAACAGTTTTCTCATGGAAAAGAAGGGAAATGAGATCCACATCACGTCCAAAGGGCGCCAGTTGCTCTCCCTTGTACCTTCCGATCTGAAGAGCCCGGAACTGACCGCCCAGTGGGAGCTCCGTCTCCAGGCGATCGCAAAGGGAAAGGAATCCGACCGGAAGTTCATGTCTGAGATCGAGGACTATACCAAATCTCTGATCCAGGAGATCCGCAGCGCCTCCGGCACCTTCCGCCACGATAATCTGACCCGGCATAAATGCCCTCAGTGCGGGAAATTCATGCTGGAGGTCAACGGAAAACACGGGAAGATGCTGGTCTGCCAGGACAGAGAATGCGGATACCGTGAGACTATCTCCCGGCGCACCAACGCCCGCTGCCCGGTCTGCCATAAGAAAATGGAACTGGTGGGAAAGGGCGACGCTCAGCGGTTTGTCTGCTCCTGCGGTCATAAAGAAAAGCTTTCCGCTTTCCAGGAACGGCGCGAAAAAGAAGGCCGTGGCGTCAATAAACGTGATGTTGCCAACTACATGAAAAAACAGGCTAAGACGGCAAACGAACCGATCAATACCGCGTTTGCGGATGCATTTAAGAATATAAAATTGTGATTTTTTTAACGGGTGCCGTGTACTTTGTACAAAGTACACGGCACCGGACACAAATCGGACACAATTTACAAAACATAGTAATGTGGAATGATATCTTCATAATGCCCATCCTTCATCCGGAATCCCCCCGGGATGACCCCAAGCTGCACAAATCCAAGCTTTTTATAAAGGTTCAGGGCACGGGTATTACTGCTCACCACCGCATTAAACTGCATGATTCCAAATCCCATCTCCTTTGCAGTCTTCAGACAATGTGTGACCAGTGTCTCACCGATCCTGTTTCCCCGCAGATCCCGCCTAACCGCATAGCTTGCATTGCAGATATGCCCGCATCTTCCTATATTATTGGGATGCAGAATATACAGTCCTGCAACTTCTCCTGTTTCACTGTCATACGCAATACCGGTAAAAGACTGCTCTTCAAAAAAAATCTTTCCTGTTTCCTCTGTCAGCTTGTCTTCCTGAGGAAATGCAACCCCCTCTTCGACAACCTGATTCCATATATTTACGGCCGGAATTGTATCAGAGGCTTCATATTTTCTCATTTTTACCGTCATTTCCGTTTCCTCCTAATAAAAAATAAACTCAAAATATGTTCTACATAGCTATATCTTATCCAGTATATCACACACAGAAGCTCCTGATAAGAGACTGACGGTTCTTATCAGGAGCTTCTTCGCGCTGTCTATATAGAATCTTATGATTTATAATTATTGCTTATTATATTAATGGAAGAAATGATCTCCGATCTGTATCCCCCAGCCGCCCGTGCTGAAGTAAAGACAGTCTCCCACCGGATTGCTGCCCGCGAGGGCGTCTTCCGCAGCCTGCATAGCTGACTCCGTATAACCTCCATTTGCCAGAACAGAATCAAGCCATCCTGTCATCGCCGGGGTAAACTGCCCGGACTGATAAATAACATCAGCAATCGAATCCGGATAGGATCCGCTCTTCACACGGTTCATAACTACCGCGCCGACTGCCACCTGTCCTTCATAGGGCTGATTTCCCGCTTCACAGAATATCAGAGACGCCAGAAGTTCTTTATCTGCCTGCGCCGCTGCTTCTGCCGCTGCTTTCTCCGCGGCGATGCGGGCAGCTTCTTCTGCCGCTTTTCTTTCCTCTTCCTGCTTTTTAATATATGCCTGGCGTGCTTCCTCTGCTGCATTCTTTGTATCCGTAAGGACTTCTTCATGCATCTCCCCTGCAATATCGGAAAATCCCCATTCCGCTGTCTCCTCC
>ERZ1090862.213-NODE-213-length-25362-cov-6.042557_pt1 | contig 25362 bp, 23 predicted proteins | sample MGYA00478481_ERZ1090862 | MGnify/ENA primary metagenome ERZ1090862 (study PRJEB33644, sample SAMEA5815745) | chicken gut metagenome | biome: Chicken; feature: Gastrointestinal Tract; material: Caecum | place: Ireland | collected 2019-01-01 | study: A study of the... | reverse complement strand
AAGAAATATGGGGCAGAACAATTTTTTTTGCACTAAACTGATAATTTTTTGACCACCAAAATGAAAAACTATCTTTAGCCCGGGTAAGATTCATGATATACTAGGAAAAGCGTTTAAAATGAACTGATATTCCGTTGCGATGATATCGGCGGCAATGTGAAGAAACCGGTCAGGAGTCTTTCCACATCTGACCGATCAGTCATAAATATCAAGAAGGAGGTTGTAGAGTTGAATACAGCAAAATCAGAAGAGCTTTATAAAATTGCGTTGGATTTAATGCCGGGCGGCGTCAATTCGCCGGTGCGTGCCTTTGGTTCTGTGGGACGGAATCCTCTGTTCATCGACCATGCCAAGGGAGCGTATGTCTACGATGTGGACGGCAATAAGTTTATAGATTACGTGTGTTCCTGGGGACCGGGGATTCTCGGTCATGCCCACCCGGAAGTCATTGAGGCGGTGGTGAAGGCATGTTTTGACGGTCTGACTTTTGGTGCGCCGACCGGCAAAGAAAATGTGCTGGCAGCTATGATCCGGGAGCTGATCCCTTCCATGGAGATGGTCCGTATGGTCAACTCCGGTACGGAGGCAACCATGAGCGCCATCCGCGCGGCCCGGGGATATACCGGAAGAGATAAGATCATCAAGTTCAAGGGCTGTTATCACGGACATTCCGACGGACTGCTGGTGCAGGCAGGTTCCGCAGCCCTGACCCAGTCGGTGCCGGACAGCGCCGGCGTGCCGGCGTCTTTTGCCCAGCAGACGCGGGTGGCTCTTTTCAATGATAAGGATTCCGTGCGGGAGCTTTTTGAGAATAACAAAGATCAGATTGCCGCACTCATCGTGGAGCCGGTGGCTGCCAACATGGGCGTGGTTCTGCCGGAGGAAGGCTTCCTTCAGTTCCTGCGGGAGATTACAGAGGAGAACGGCACCGTCCTGATTTTTGACGAGGTCATCACAGGATTTCGTCTGGGCATCGGCGGTGCGCAGCAGTGGTTTGGCGTGAAGCCGGATATGACCACTCTCGGCAAGATCGTCGGCGGCGGTATGCCGATGGCTGTTTACGGTGGTAAGAAGGAGATCATGAAAAATGTGGCTCCGACCGGTAAGGTTTATCAGGCGGGCACCCTGTCCGGCAATCCAATTGCCACTACGGCGGGGATCAGGACCCTGGAACTTTTGCGGGACAACCCGTCCATTTACGATAAAATCGAGACCAACACGAAGAAACTGGCGGCGGCTTACAAGGCAAGGGCGGAGAAGTTTGGTCTGAAAATGCACATCAACCAGATTGGTTCCCTGATGAGCGCCTTCTTCACCGATGAAAATGTAAAGGATTACGCCGGAGCGTTGTCTTCGGATACCAAGGCGTATGCTGATTACTTTAACTATATGCTGGAGCACGGCATCTATGTGGCGCCGTCCCAGTTTGAGGCAATGTTTATTTCCGGCGCGCACTCTGATGAGGATATTCAGAAGACCATCGATGTGCTGCTGGCAGAGTAGACAGGTGGCGGACGAGCCGGAGAAGAAGCCTGCATAATTTTAGAACAACACCTGTAGAAAAGGAGAATATAAATAATGGTACATTTCATAGGAGCCGGTCCTGGAGACCCGGAATTACTGACGATAAAAGGAAAGAAACTCATCGACCAGGCGGACGTGATCATCTATGCGGGTTCCCTGGTCAATAAGGAAGTGCTGGCGGGAGCAAAAGAGGGCGCAAAGATTTACAACAGCGCCACCATGACCCTGGAAGAGGTCATTGATGTGATGAAGGACGCCGACGCCAGGGGACTGGATGTGGCGAGAGTACATACCGGAGATCCGGCGATTTTCGGCGCTCACCGGGAACAGATGGACGAGCTCAGCCGTCTGGGCATTGAGTACGAGGTGATTCCGGGCGTCAGCTCATTTCTTGCCACAGCGGCAGCACTGAAGAAAGAATACACCCTTCCGGGAGTTTCCCAGACAGTCATTCTCACGAGAATGGAAGGAAGAACGCCGATGCCGCCGAAGGAGAAGCTTCGGGATCTGGCGAAACACAATGCAACCATGATCATTTTCCTGAGCGTCGGTATGATCGATCAGCTGGCACAGACCCTTCGGGAAGAGTACCGGGAGGATACGCCGGTGGCGGTTGTCTATAAGGCGTCCTGGGAGGATCAGAAGATTGTCATCGGCAACCTGACCAATATCGCGGAGAAAGTAAAAGAGGCGGGCATTACCAAGACAGCCCTCACCGTGGTGGGAGATTTCCTGGGAGATGAGTACGAACTGTCCAAACTGTACGATAAAACATTTACACATGAGTTCAGGAAAGCAAAGGAATAAAAATGGGTATTCAGATAATCAGTATCAGTCATAAGATCGCGCCCCTGCGCATAAGAGAAATGTTCGCGTTTACGGAAGAACAGCAGGTGGACATGATGCGCAGGATGACCGAATATCTGGAAGTGTCCGAGTGTGTGGTGCTGTCCACCTGCAACCGGACGGAGATGTACGTATATTCGGAATCCGGCAGCGAGGGCGTGGTGTACAATCTTATGGAGGACGTGCTTTTGCAGTGCGCAGGCGCGGAGGAAGAAGAGGATATCGGAAATTATCTGCTGTTCTTCCACGGAAAAAAGGCCATCCAGCACCTGTTTCAGGTGGCGGCGGGTCTGGATTCCATGGTGATCGGTGAGGACCAGATCCTCGGGCAGGTGAAGACCGCCCACAAGCAGGCGAGAGCCGCCGGGACCACGGGCGTGTATCTGAACACGTTTTTCCGCATGGCGGTGACCAGCGCCAAGAAGGTGAAAACCGATACGGATCTGTCCAGGACTTCGGTGTCCACGGCCACACTGGCCATCAAGGTGGCGGAGGAAGCCCTGGGAAGTCTTCATGATAAAAAGGTGATGATCATCGGGGCCACCGGCAAGATCGGCGGCATCGTGCTGATGAATCTGCTGTCTCTGGATGAGGCGGAGGTCTATGTGACCACCCGGAGCAACAAGGTCATCAGCACCAAACATGGGCAGGATAATTTCATGACCATCGAGTATGAGGACCGCTACGATTACATAGACGCCATGGACGTGGTCATCAGCGCCACCTCAAGTCCTCATTACACGCTCACCGCCAGCAAGATCAGGAAGAATATCCGGACGGAGAAGCCGAGAGTTTTTGTGGATCTGGCGGTGCCGATGGACATTGAGTCCAAGGTGACGGCCATTAATGGAGTGGCCTACTATAATATCGATGATTTCACCCGCATTGCCAAAGAAAATAATCAGAAAAAGCTGAGGGAGGCCCAGGCGGCCACCAGTATCCTGGAGGAGTACGAACTGCAGTTTGAGCAGTGGATGGTCTTCCAGAAATCTCTGCCGATCATGGCGAAGGTGCGGGATAATTTCATGAAGGTTACCGAGCATAAGGGCGTGGAGAAAGCCTTTGATCATCTCTTTTACTGGGTGCGGGAGAACAACGATCCGGAAGATCTGGAGATGTTTTTCCGGTGCCTGAATCACTGACGGCGGCAAAATGAGAAAATTTGCTGCAGCAGGAAGTTCCTGCGTGAAGGAAATAAAAGAAAGCCGGGCAGCGTCCGGCGGCAGATAATGGAGGAAAACAATGGGTAAATTATACGCGGTGGGCTTTGGCCCGGGCGGTTATGAACATATGACGGCGAAAGCCATTGATGTGATAAAAAATGCAGATATCATTACGGGATATACCACTTATGTGGAGATGCTTAAGAAGTTTTTCCCGGATAAGGAATATGTGGCGACGCCGATGACCAAGGAGATGGACCGGTGCCGGATGGCCATTGATCTGGCCAGCGAGGGAAAGACCGTTGCCATGGTAAGTTCCGGTGACAGCGGTATTTACGGTATGGCGGGCATCCTGCTGGAGATCGCCAACGAGAAGAAAGCCGACGTGGAGATTGAGACGGTGCCGGGCGTGACGGCTGCCAGCGCGGCGGCTTCGGTGCTGGGGGCTCCCCTGATGCACGACTTTGCGGTGATCAGCTTGAGCGACCTGATGACGCCGTTTAACCTGATAATGAAGCGGGTGTACTGCGCCGGACAGGGAGATTTCATCGTCTGTCTCTACAATCCAAAGAGCAAAAAGCGTGTGGATTATGTGGAGAAAGCGGCGGATATTTTGATGAAGTACCGGGATGCCGATACGCCGGTGGGCGTGGTGCGCCACGCGGGCCGGGAGGAGGAATCTTCCTTTATCACCACCCTGGGAGAATTAAAAAATGCGTCGATCGATATGTTTAGTATTGTCATCATCGGCAATTCCAACACCTACGTGAGAGACGGTAAGATGATCACTCCGCGGGGGTATGAGGATAAATACGGATTTGCCAATATTGACTAGTCGGAGGCATTTATGAAGAAAAACATTAGAATTGGAACCAGAAAGAGCCTGCTGGCGCTGGTTCAGACAGAAATTGTAAAGGATGCGCTGCTTCGTGCCTTTCCGGAGGCGGAGATCGAGATCGTCAAGATTGATACCAAGGGAGATCAGATGCTTGACCGTTCTCTGACTTCCTTTGGAGGCAAGGGCGTGTTCACGGTGGAGCTGGAGGCGGAGCTTTTATCCGGAGCCATTGACATCGCCGTGCACAGCGCAAAAGATATGCCGATGACATTTCCGAAGGGGCTGGGCATCGGCGCGGTGCTTTCCAGGGCGGACGCCAGGGATACCTTTGTCACCCTGGATGGAAAGAAGCTTGCTGAGCTGGCGCCGGGCAGTGTCGTGGGAACCAGTTCCCTGCGGCGGGAGCTGCAGATTAAGGAGATCAATCCGGAGGTACAGGTCCGGATGCTCCGGGGAAATGTACAGACAAGGCTGCGGAAGTTAAAAGAGGGCCAGTACGACGGCATCATTCTGGCAGCGGCCGGCATTGAGCGTCTGGGTTATGAAAAGGAAGACGGATTTTCCTATGAATATCTGGATCCGGAAAGATTTCTGCCGGCGGCCGGTCAGGGAATTCTGGCGGTGGAGAGCCGGACGGATGACGCTGAGATGGCGGAAATGCTGGCGGCCATCCATGATGATGAGGCGGCCTGCCTGCTGGCGGCGGAGCGGGAGTTCCTAAAGACCATCGGCGGCAGCTGCAACGCGCCGGCGGCGGCTTACTGCCGCAGGGAAGACGAACGTTTCATCATGGACGCCATGTTTGTAAAAGAGGGCGTACATATGCGCCGGGCCCATCTGGAGACGGCGGATGCGCGGGACAGAATGGACGCGGCGAGACATCTGGGAAGGGATATCGCAAAAGAAGTGAATAAAGGAATTGTATATCTGGTGGGAGCCGGCCCGGGGGACGAGGATCTGATGACCAGAAAGGGTCTTAAAGTACTCCGGGAAGCCGACGTGGTTGTCTACGACAGTCTGGCGTCCAGTTCCCTGTTAAATGAGGTGAGAGATGACGCGGAGCTGATCTTTGCCGGCAAACGTTCTTCTCATCATTTTAAGAAACAGTATGAGACCAATCAGCTGCTGATCGATCTGGCAAAGGAAGGAAAAAATGTCGTCCGTCTGAAAGGCGGCGATCCGTACATTTTCGGGCGCGGAGGCGAGGAAGGTCAGGAACTTCACGCGGCAGGCGTGGATTTTGTGGTGGTGCCTGGCGTATCTTCTTCTTATTCGGTTCCGGCCTACTGTGGAATTCCGGTGACTCACCGGGATTACGCTTCTTCGTTCCACGTGATCACCGGCCATGAGGGCAATCACAAAAACGGCGCCACGGTGCTGGATTACGGCACGCTGGCAAAAGAAGAGGGAACGCTTATTTTCCTCATGGGTCTTAAGAATCTGCCGAATATCGTAAAAAGTCTTATGGAGAACGGCAAAGATCCGAAGACGCCGGCGGGCGTTCTGCAGGAGGGAACCACCGCGAGACAGAAGATGGCGGTGGGAACTCTGGATACCATTGTGGAGATCGTGGAGCGGGAAGGCATAAAGACCCCGGCCATCACCGTGGTGGGTGATGTGGTCCGTCTGGCCGACGAGCTGCAGTGGTATGGCGGCAGACCACTGTCCGGAAAGCGGGTGCTGGTGACGGGAAGCCGTTCCATGGTGGACCGCCTGTCTCCACTGTTAAAAGAAGAGGGAGCTGAGGCCATTTCCTTCAGTCTGATTCGGACGGAAACCATGGATACGCCGGAGTTCGGCCGGGCCATGGCGGACATTGACAGTTACACATGGATCGTGCTGACCAGCGCCAACGGCGTGGAATGTTTCTTTGATAAATTAAAGGCCATGCGGAAAGACATCCGTGATTTTAAGGATGTGCATTTTGCCGTGATCGGCGACGGTACGAAAAAAGCCCTGGAAGACCATGGTATTTACAGTGACCTGATTCCGACCGCTTATTCTTCCAGGGATATGGCGGCGGCCATGGTGCCGCACATGAAACCGGAGGATAAGGTGCTCTTACTGCGGGCGGAGGAAGCCAACGCGGTGCTGCCGGATGCTCTGGCGGCGGCGGGTATCGATCATACCTGCGTGTCTCTCTACCACACGGTGGTGGACGAGCGCAAAGCCGATGAGTTGTCGCGGCTTGTGGGAACGGTGGACTACATTACATTTGCCAGCTCCAGTGCCGTCCGGGCCTTTGTGTCCATGGCGGAGAATCCGGAAAATGTGACGGCGAAATATATCAGCATCGGCCCGGTGACCACGAAGACGGCAGAGAATCAGGGACTGCATATGGATAAGACGGCGGCGGTCTATACGGCCCAGGGTATCGTGGATACGATTATTGAAGATGTCAGGGAAGAAAAAGCCGCGGCAAAAGGAGATGCAGCTCGATGAAAACACAGATAAAACGATTTTTGCTGACCCTGGGATTCATGACCCGGATTCCGGTCAATGTAAATCTGGGAGAGGTCAAAGATGAGGATATGCACAAGGGATTCCTCTATTATCCGGTGGTGGGCCTGATCATCGGACTCATCGACATGGTGGTGTACCTGCTGGTGTGTCTGGTCCTGCCGGAGATTTACGGTATTATTTTCGCACTGCTGGCCAACTTCTTCGTGACGGGAGCCTTCCATCTGGACGGCCTCTCGGACACGGCGGACGGTATCTATTCCGCCAGAACGAAGGAGCGGATGCTGGAAATCATGAAGGACAGCCGCATCGGTACCAACGGCGGTATCGCCATGTGCTTTGATATCATGTTGAAGGTGGTGGGACTGGCCTGCTGCGATATGAGATGGCTGATGATCCTCATGATGCCGATTGCCGGCAAGATGGTGCAGGGTGCCATCGTCTATAAAGCCATTTATCCGAGAAAGACCGGCATCGGTATCTACGTGGGCACCGTCAGTCTGGGCACGGTCATCGGCACGGTGATTTTGGGACTGATCGCCATGACCGTGGCCTTCTCCTGGTGGGGAATCGTGATGTATGCGGTGCTGTTTCTGCTGGCCTATCTGTTCCGGGTTTATATCACCGGCAAGATCGGAGGAATCACAGGAGATGTCATGGGAGCCGGCAGCGAGCTGGCGGAGATATTTCTGCTGATACTGGTACTCATCATTACCAGATTCGCCGGATTCCCGGCGGGACTTTATGGAATATGGTAGGCAGATGTGAGTATCGGGAAAAGCGCCCGCATCTATGGGTGGAAACGAGAGAACGGAAACATTGGAAGGGATGATAGAATTGACGCTGGAGGAAGCAATTAAGAAAATACAGCCTCTGGATAAAGAGGCCATGGCATATACCCATGCCCGGTGGAACACGCTGGGCAAGCCTCTTTACAGCCTGGGACGGCTGGAGGAGATGGTGACGCAGTTTGCCGGGATCTATGGTGATAAGAATCCGCACCTGAACAAGAAGGCGGTCATCGTCATGGCGGCCGACAACGGCGTGGTGGCGGAGGGCGTCACCCAGACCGGGCAGGAAGTGACAAAGACTGTCACGGAAAATATGACGAAGCACAATGCCACCATCTGTATCATGTCCGCCATGAGCGGCGCCGACGTGATTCCGGTGGATATCGGCATCGCCACGGACTGCGATAATCCGGGAGTGCGCAACTGTAAGATCAAATACGGTACCGACGACATGTTAAAAGGTCCGGCCATGAGCCGGGAGGAAGCCGTCCGCGCCATCGAGGTAGGCATCCATATGGTGGAGGAGCTCACAGCCAAAGGCTATAATCTTTTTGCCACCGGAGAGATGGGCATCGGCAACACTACCACCAGCAGCGCGGTTTGTTCGGTTCTCTTAGATCAGCCGGTGGAGAAAGTGACCGGCAAGGGAGCGGGCCTTACCAGCAGGGATCTGGAGCATAAGATCGAGGTCATCAAAGAAAGCATTGCCTTCAATCAGGTCGATGCCGGGGATCCGCTGGATGTGCTGTCCAAGGTGGGAGGCTTAGACATCGCCGGTCTGGTGGGATGCTTTATCGGCGCGGCGGCGTGCCGGGTTCCGGCCTTTGTGGACGGCTTTATTTCTTCCGTGGCGGCGCTTCTTGCAGTGCGGATCGCGCCTCAGTGTGACCCGTACATTTTCCCGTCTCACTGCTCCAACGAGCCGGCGGGCCGGCTGGTACTGGACGCTCTGGGCAAAGAGCCGTATATCCTTGCCAATATGTGTCTCGGCGAGGGAACCGGCGCAGTCATGGGCTTTACCATCGCGGACTACGCTTTCAAGGCTTACTGGGAACTGCCGAGCTTTGAGCAGACCAATTTTGGAACCTACGAAGATTTGAATGATAAATGATGATATCGCGGATATGAAATGGGGAGAAACCTGCGGTATCATGAAGAATATCAAGAAAGGAAGAGGAGAAAAATGCTGGATAAGATTACGATCGTAAAACCGGAAGATATCGAGAAACGCAGCATGGAGATCATCACCAGCGAGCTTGGCGGCAGGACCTGGCCGGAGCCGGAATTTTCCATTGTAAAGCGATGCATCCACACTTCTGCGGATTTTGATTATGCGGACAATCTCTGCTTTTCAGAAAATGCCGCGCAGCTGGGCGTGGAAGCGCTGAGAAGAGGCGCTCATATTGTGACGGATACCAGAATGGCGTGGTCCGGCATCAATAAAAAGAAACTGGAGTCCCTCGGCGGCAGAGCATATTGTTTTATGTCTGACGATGATGTGGCGGCTGAGGCAAAAGAAAGAGGATGCACCAGAGCGGCCATCTGCATGGAACGGGGTGCGGCTCTGCCGGGCGAAGTGATTTTTGCCGTGGGCAATGCGCCGACGGCTCTGATTCGTTTGTATGAGTTGATCCAGGAAGGAAAGACAAAACCGGCTCTCATCATAGGTGCGCCGGTGGGCTTTGTCAACGTGGTGGAATCCAAGGAGCTGATCATGGAAATCGGAAAGAAGGCCGATGTGCCTTTCATCGTGCCGAAGGGCAGAAAGGGCGGCAGCAACATCGCAGCCACCATCTGCAACGCCATGTTATATCAATTATGAAGAAATTAAGAGAAGGGGTCTCCACCGGCTCCTGCATGACCGGCGGCGCGGCGGCTGCGGCGCTGTGGCTGGTTACCGGGAAGTGTCCGGATGTCATTGAGGTGGAGACGCCCATTGGAAAGACATTATATCTGGATGTGGTGCCGAAGGAAAAGGGAGTCTGCGGTATCGTCAAGGATGCCGGGGATGATCCCGATGTGACAAACGGCAGCGAAGTGATCACGAAGGTGGAGATTCTGCCGGATGACGGCGGGATCACCTTTGTGGGCGGCGACGGGATTGGAACAGTCACCCAGGAAGGACTGAAGCTGCCGGTGGGCGAGCCTGCCATCAATCCGGTGCCGCGGCAGATGGCTGAGAAAGCGCTGCGAAAGATTATCGGAAACCGGGGAGCCGTCGTGACGGTATCCATTCCCGGCGGGGAAAATCTGGCGAAACGTACTTTTAATCCGAGACTGGGAGTGCTGGGCGGTCTGTCGGTGCTGGGCACCACAGGGATCGTCCGGCCCATGAGCGAGGAGGCCATGAAGGATTCGCTGCTGGTGGAGCTTGATATGTACGCCAGACAGGGACACCGTTCCATCCTGTTTGTCCTCGGCACCACGGGAGAAAACGCCCTGAAGGCCAGATACGGAGAATTTCAGTGTGTGCTGCAGGTCAGCAACTACATTGGACTTATGATAGAGGAAGCGGTGGAGAGAGGGTTTACCGATATTCTGATCGGCGGTTTTGTGGGCAAACTGGTGAAGGTGGCTTCCGGAACCATGAATACCCACAGCCATGTGGCTGACGGAAGACTGGAAACCATCTGCACCCACGCGGCTCTCCACGGGGCGCCCCGGGAGGTCATAGAGAGGATTTATTCCTGTCTGACCACCAAGGCGGCCATGAAGATCGTGGAGGAAGAAGGATTGATGGATATCTGGAAAGATATGGCGCAGAAAGCATCCTTCTATTGCGAGAAAACTGCCCACGGCATGGCCCGGGTGGGGATGATTTTTCTGGATGGAGACAATCAGGTGCTGGCAGAAAGTGAAAATGTGCCGGACATTTTAAAGAAAGTTTTAAAACAGGAGGAGTAGCATGAGCCGTTTGACAATTATAGGAATCGGCCCGGGGAGTGCCGAATATTTTATGCCGGCGGCCCGGAACCGGATGCGGGAGGCCCATACGGTCATCGCCGCCAGAAGAATTCTTCCCATGCTCCGGGAAGTCTGCGGCGCCGTGGAGACAGAGTTTCTTCCCATGGGCAAAATAAAAGATACGCTGGAGATGATCGACGGCCTGCTTCGGGAAGAAAAGGAAGTGGCGCTCATCGTCAGCGGCGATCCTCTGATGTACAGTCTCTACAAAACCATTCTGAATCAGGAGATCAGCGCGGACTGGGAGATGGAAGTGATTCCGGGGATCGGTTCCATGCAGATGCTGGGAGCGGCCTTCGGGGAGACCATGGAGGATGCCTGCTTGGTGAGCGTTCACGGAAGAAGCCGCACGCCGGGGTCCGTGGCTCTCTGTGTGACGGAGAATCCAAAGGTATTTTTCCTGTGCAGCAAGGAACAGGGACCGGCGTGGCTGTCCCGTATCATGCTGGACTATCATCTGGACGATGTGGAAGTGTTTGCGGGAGCGAATCTTTCCTATGAAGATCAGATCCTTGAGTCAGGCAGTCCGGCGGAGATGGCAAAAAAAGAGTTTCCGTCCCTCTGCGTGGCTATGATCAAAAATCCGCATCCCCGTCCGGTGACCCGTCCGTGCTTTTTGTCCGATGAGGACTTTGAGCGGGGCAGGACTCCTATGACGAAAGAGGAGATCCGTGTATTGATCCTGCACAAAATGAAGATCCATCCGGACGACGTCATCTGGGATATCGGTGCCGGCACCGGGTCGGTGTCTGTGGAATGTGCCAGACAGGCGCCGTTTGGCCAGGTGCACAGCGTAGAGCGGGATGAGGCAGCGGTACATTTAATAGAAAAGAACCGGGATAAGTTTGAACTGGACAACCTGTTTATCTATCAGGGAGACGCGGCGGAGCGCACGGCGGATCTTCCGGTGCCGGATAAGGTATTTATCGGCGGCAGCGGCGGAAAGCTGGGCGAGATCATGAAAAATATCGCCGCCTTTGACCGGGAGATTCGGGTGACGGTGTCGGCGGTGACCCTGGAGACCATCGCGGAAGCCGGGGAGATTCTTGGAAACTATGATGCGGATTATGATGTGATCCAGGCGACGGTGGGCCGGGGAAGAAAGATCGGCAGTTACCATATCATGGACACCAATAATCCGGTGATGATATTTACAGCGACCATACATGGTCCGGGAGGACAAAAAATACATGAGTAAAAAAGCATTGATGATCGTCAGCTTTGGAACAAGTTTTGATGAGGCCATGCCAGCCATTGTGAATATTGAAGAGACCTGCCGGAAAGCATTTCCGGATTATGATTTTTACCGCGCCTTCACTTCCGGCATGATCATCCGAAAGCTGAAAAAAACGAAAAACATTGTCATTGATAACCCGCAGGAAGTGATGGAGAAACTGGCGGCGCAGGGCTATGAGGAAGTGCTCTGCCAGCCGACCCACATCATCAACGGGATGGAATACGAGAAAATGATGGGAATGCTGGCGCCTTATAAGGACAGGATTCCGGTGATCCGGGCGGGCAAACCTCTGCTCACCGAGGAGGAAGATTACAGAAAGGCCTGCCAGATCGTGATGCAGGAGCTGTCCCGTCCGCTGCATAAGGATGAAGCCTTTGTGCTCATGGGACATGGTACCGAGCATTATGCCAACAGCGCCTACTGTCAGTTTGAAAATATGCTCAGAGACCTGGGATATGAGAATACCTATGTGGGAACTGTGGAAGGTTTTCCGGGTCTTGACTATGTCATCCGCCGTATGAAGATCCGGGGAATCCGAAAAGTGTATCTCATGCCGCTGATGATCGTGGCCGGCGACCACGCCAGAAATGATCTGGCCGGCGCCGGGGCGGATTCCTGGGATTCTCTGCTGCAGGCTGAAGGGTTTGAGACAGAAGTATTCTTGAAAGGTATGGGTGAGATGGACGGCATCGCGCAGCTGTTCGTGGAGCATCTAAAAGCGGCAAAGCAGGTATAGGAGGATATTTATGAAGGGAAAATTATATGGCATCGGCGTGGGCCCGGGCGATCCGGAGCTCATGACCCTGAAAGCTAAAAGACTCATAGAGGAATGTGACATTGTGGCAGTTCCGGTAAAAAGAGAAGGGGAAGAAAGCGTGGCGTTACATATCGCCAGAGGCGCCGCGAAAGTGCCGGAGGAGAAAGTGCGCCGGGTGCTGTTCACCATGAATAAAGATAAAGAAAAGAGAGAAGCCTGCCGGCAGGCGGCGGCGGAGACCATCATGGGGTACCTCGATGAGGGACATTCTGTAGCTATGCCGGTTCTGGGCGACGTGGGTATTTACAGCACGTATTCTTATGTACACAAACGGCTCATCAAGGCCGGTTATGAGGTGGAGATGATCTCCGGCATTCCGTCTTTCTGTGCGGGAGCCAGCCGGGCAAATATTTCCATCGTAGAAGGTAATGAAGGCTTCGGTGTGATCCCGTCCTTAAAGGGCGTTGACCAGGTGGAAAAAGCCATGGAAGTGTTTGACAATCTGGTGATCATGAAAGTGGGAAGCCACGTGAAGGATGTCTATGAGATTCTGAAAGCAAAAGGAAAAGAAGACCACGCGATCATCATCAGCAACGTGGGCATGGAAGGCGAATATGTGGGTCCGCTGCTGCCGGACAGAGAATACGGATATTTTACGACCATGATCATCAAGTCGGAAATGTAAAGTTATGAAATATGATGTGATCGTCATTGCCGGAACCACGGAAGCCAGAGAAGTGATCGAGCGGCAATTAAAAGAAAATAAAAAAATACTGGCGTCGGTGGCCACAGAGCTGGGCGCGCAGATGCTTGAAGAGTATCCCATTGACGTCCATACGGGACGGCTGGACGAAGCGGGCTTTGTCCGGCTTCTGGAGGAGAATCCCTGTGAGAAGATCATCGATGCCTCCCATCCTTTCGCTCAGGTGGTATCGGAGACGGTGCAGGCAGCGGCAAAAACCGTGGGGATTCCCTATGAGCGGTACGAGCGGAGCCGTCTTCATTATGATTATGACCGTATTATTGCTGTGGCAGATGCCGGGGAGGCGGCGGAGTATCTCAATCAGCTGGAAGGAAATGTGCTGCTGACCACCGGAGTCAACACGGCGGCCGTCTACGCGGAGCATGTGAAAAATGCGAAGGAAAGGCTCTATATCCGGGTATTGGATACTCCGGCCTCCTACGAGGGATGTGCGAAGGCAGGCTATCCGGAAGATCATGTTTTCGGGGAAATGCCTCCGTATACGGTGGAAGATAATCTGGCATTGATTGAAAAAACGAAAGCGTCCGTTCTGGTATCCAAGGACAGTGGAAAGACCGGCGGCGTGGATATCAAGGTGGAAGCCTGCCGGCGGGCGGGGATTGCCTGTGTTCTGATCCGTCGTCCGGGACAGGAATAAAGGAGCAAAATTTAATGACAAACATGGAAACACTTCCCCGGATTCTGCTGGCGGGAATGAACAGCGGATGTGGCAAGACCAGCATCACCTGCGGCATTCTTAAAGCACTTACCGACCGGGGAATTCGGATACAATCTTACAAATGCGGTCCGGATTACATTGATCCCATGCTGCACAGCCATATTACCGGGCAGCCATGCCGGAATCTGGACCCGTTTTTTTCCACGGAAGAGGAACTGCGGGAACTGATGGCGAAGGACAGCCGGAAAGCAGATTTTTCTGTGGTGGAAGGAGTCATGGGCTATTACGACGGCATCGGCGTGAGCTGCGAGAAAAGTACCCATACCGTATCGGCGGCCACAAAGACGCCGACCATCCTGATTCTCAACGCAAAGGGCATGTCACACACCATGATCCCATTGATTCAGGGAATCCTTTCCTACCGGGAGAATCCTGTCTGCGGCGTGATTCTGAACCGGTGCTCCAAAGGCCTTTATCAGATGATAAAGCCGGAAATCGAGCGGGAGCTGCCTGTCAAAGTGGCAGGATATTTCCCCAATGATGACAGCGTCCACATCGGCAGCCGTCATCTGGGCCTGATGACCGCCGCGGAGATAGAGAACCTGGATGAGGTGATCGCCCGGCTGGGCGCTCTGGCGGAGGAATGTATTGACCTGGATCTGCTTCTTCGTCTGGGAGAAAAGGCACCGGTGCTGCCGGAGAAGAGCCCATTGCGGCCGGATACCCTGTCGGCAAAATCCTCAGAGCCGAAAACGGCTGATGACAAAACGGTCACGCCGGCAGTGCAGCCGGCGCCGGTCCGTATCGCCGTGGCCTGGGATAAAGCTTTTTGTTTTTATTATCAGGAGAATCTCGATATCCTCCGGCAGGAAGGAGCGGAACTGGTGTATTTCAGTCCGGTTTCTGACCGCCATCTGCCGGAAAATATCGGAGGTATCTATCTGGGCGGCGGCTATCCGGAGACTTACCGGAAGGAATTGTCGGAGAATCTGTCCATGAAGGAAGATATCTGCCGGGCGGCGGCGAAAGGTATGCCGGTGCTGGCAGAGTGCGGCGGATTCATGTACACCTGCGATCAGCTGGTGGAGACCGACGGCAGCGCCATGCCGATGCTGGGACTGATTCACACAGATGTGCAGATGACTCCCCGGCTGTCCATGGAATTTGGCTATGTGACCATGGAAGCGCTGCGGGATACGCCGTTTTTTGATAAAGGGACGCAGATCCGGGTCCATGAATTTCATTATTCCAAGGCGGCCGAAAAAGGCAATGTCTGCCGCATGGAGAAATCCACCGGGAGAAGCTGGACCGGCATGTATGTGGAAGGAAATGTGATGGCGGGATATCCGCATCTATATTTCCATAACTGCCGGAGTGTGGCCAGACGGTTCGTGCAGCTGGCGGCGGAGCACATGGAGAATGTACGCTGAGTACGAAAAAGAACTGTCGGTGCCGGCCTGGCGGCCGCATCGGATGATAGAAAAAGAAACTGCGAGGATGAGACATGAGTTTAATCGTTTCGATGATACTGGGATTTATCATAGATCTGATCGTGGGGGATCCCCATGGTCTGATTCATCCGGTACAGATAATCGGATGGTTTATCACAAAAATAAAAGAAGGGCTGCAGCGGCTGCTTTACGGCTGTTCCTATGAGGAAGCCGTCAGCCAGGGGCTGCCCCGGAAAAAAGACGGAGAGCTCATCGCCGGATATGTGCTGACGGTGGTCATTGTACTTGGTACATTTTTTGTCATATCAGGTATTCTGTATGTGGCGGACCTGATCCATCCGGCGCTGCGATTTGTGCTGGAGACCTTCTTCATCTATCAGATCCTCGCCACCAAAAGTTTGAAGCGGGAGTCCATGAAAGTGTACGCCCGTCTGAAAGAGGGGGATCTGGCAGGGGCCAGAAAAGAAATCTCTTATCTGGTGGGCCGGGATACCCAGGAGCTTGATGAGAGCGAAGTGGCGAAAGCAGACGTGGAGACCATCGCGGAAAACACGGCGGACGGCGTCATCGCACCCCTGTTTTTTATCGCCATCGGCGGCGCGCCTCTGGGATTTGCCTACAAGGCGGTCAATACCCTGGATTCCATGGTGGCTTACCGCAATGAGGAGCTCATTGATATCGGTCACGCCTCGGCGAAGCTGGATGATATCTGTAACTTTATCCCGGCGCGGCTGGCGGCGGTGATGATGATCCTCGCGTCGGCAATCCTTCGGTTTGACGTGAAAGGAGCCGTGCGGATTTTCCGGAGAGACCGGTTTGCGCATCTGAGTCCCAACAGTGCTCAGACTGAGGCGGTGGCTGCGGGAGCCCTGAATATCCAGCTGGGCGGTACCCACAACTACTTTGGGAAACCGGTGGAAAAGCCAACCATCGGAGATGATATCCGGCCGGTGGAATACGAGGACATCCGGCGGACCAACCGTCTGCTCTATGTCAGTGCGTTTCTCACTCTGGCGGTGTGCTGCCTGCTGACCTACGCCCTGGTATTCTGGCTGGGCAATCCGCTGACCATTGTGTGATGCGGCCGGACGGACAACAGCGGCATGAAATAAAAGGACAGTATGTAACAACAAATATTCATATCAAACATTTATTAGTACACTTGAAATAAGACGAGGACAAGATCATGAAAAACAGCACCCACGGCGGAAATATATATAAGAAGGCAAAGGAGCTGGGCATCAGCGAACATCAGATTCTGGACTATTCCGCGAACATCAGCCCTCTGGGAATTCCGTCCCACATCAAAAAGGCCATGGTGGACGCCATCGAAGGAACCATCAATTATCCGGATCCGGACTGCACCGCGCTGCGGGAGGCCATCGGCCGGCAGGACGGCGTGGAGCCGGACTGTGTGACCTGCGGAAATGGCGGGGCGGATCTGTTGTACCGGCTGGCTTTCGGTCTGAAACCGAAAAAGGTCCTCCTGCCGGTGCCGGCTTTTGTGGAATATGAGGAAGCTATGACGGCGGCGGGCGCCCGTATGGTCTATGAGACCATGGATGAGGATTTCCATATCCGGGAGGATATGACGGAGCGGATCACGGAAGACACAGATCTGGTCATCCTCTGTAATCCCAATAATCCTACAGGTCTTCTGACACCGCGCCGGCAGGTGCTGGCTGTTTTAGAACGGGCAAAAGAAATGCACTGCCGGGTTCTGGTGGATGAATGTTTTCTGGAGATTTGCCGGGAAGAAGAGCAATACACGGTAAAATCGTATCTGAAAGAGTATCCGAATCTGATGATTTTAAAGTCTTTTACAAAGCTCTATGCCATTCCGGGCGTCCGGCTGGGCTATCTGCTCTGTGCAGACAGGGAAGTCATCGCTCAGGTGAACCGTGCCGGACAGGCGTGGTCTGTCAGCCATATTGCCCAGTGCGCGGGCGTGGCGGCATTGTCACATCCGGAGTACAAGGCGGCGGTGATCGACGCCGTGGAAAAAGAACTCATTTATATGAAGAAAGAAATGGCAAATCTTCCGCTGACCCTTTATGATGGCAGAGCCAACTATCTGTTTTTCCGGACGCCGGGCGTGACAGATCTGGACAGGCGGCTGGAATCCCGGGGAATCATGATCAGAAACTGCAGTAATTATGTTAATCTGGGAAATGATTACTGGCGGATTGCCGTAAAGACCCATGAAGAAAATGTGATCCTGCTGCAGGAGCTGCGGCAGGCACTGAGACAATGACAGAAAATGATGAAATGACAGCAGGAAAAGAACAGTCCGCCAGGCGGAATTCTTTTTAAAAAGGCAGGAAGGGAGAATGACTATGGCAAAAGCAATCATGGTGCAGGGAACTATGTCAAATTCAGGAAAAACATTTGTGACAGCCGGGCTGTGCCGGGTGTTTAAACAGGATGGTTATAAGGTAGCGCCCTTTAAATCCCAGAATATGGCATTGAATTCTTATATCACAGAAGAAGGTCTGGAGATCGGACGGGCGCAGGCCATGCAGGCGGAGGCGGCCATGATCCCGCCGACCCACTGGATGAATCCGATTCTTTTAAAACCCACCAGCAATATGGGTTCTCAGGTCATTGTAAACGGCGAGGTATATGATAACCTGAGCGCCCAGGATTATTACAAGATCAAAGACAACCTGGCACCGGAGGTGATGAAGGCTTTCCGGCATCTGGCCGATGAAAATGATATCATCGTCATAGAGGGAGCCGGTTCTCCGGCAGAGATCAATCTGGCGGAAAATGATATCGTCAATATGGGAATGGCCAAGATGGCAGACGCACCGGTGATCCTGGTGGCGGACATTGACCGGGGCGGCGTGTTTGCTTCTGCCTATGGCACTATCAAGCTTCTTCCTCAGGAGGACCAGGATCGTTTCTGTGGTATCGTGATCAATAAGTTCCGGGGGGATGTGGAGATTCTGAAACCGGGCCTTAAAATGCTGGAAGATCTCACCGATAAGCCTGTGCTGGGTGTCCTCCCTATGGAGAAAATCGATGTGGATGATGAGGACAGCCTTTCTGACCGCCTGAATCAGCGGACGTTCACAGAGGGGATTGATGTGGCGGTCATCCGTCTGCCGCACATTTCCAATTTTACGGATTTCAGTGTGTTTGAGCTGATCGACGGCGTTTCGCTCCGGTATGTGACTGACAAGCGGGAGCTGGGCGAGCCGGACCTGATTCTTTTACCGGGAACCAAGAACACCATGGCTGACATGGAATGGCTCATTGAGAGCGGTCTGGAGAGCAAGATCATCCGGGCAGCCAAAGACACCCGGATCATCGGTGTCTGCGGCGGTTTCCAGATCCTCGGAAAGGAACTTCACGATCCGGAACATGTGGAACACGGCGGAGACATGCGGGGACTGGGGCTTTTGGATACTTCCACTGTTTTCCAGGGAGGAAAGACCCGGACCAGGATCCACGGCTGTATCCGGGAAGAGCACAATCTTTATGGCCTGGAGAACCGTCAGCTGGAAGGCTACGAGATCCACATGGGAGCCACCACCAATCTGGGCGGTGCTGTACCGATGATCGAGCTTTCCGATGGAAGGACCGACGCCTACATGACGCCGGACGGCCGCATCTGGGGCAGTTATCTCCACGGAATCTTTGATAATGAAGAGCTGGTATTTGGTCTTGTCCACGATATCATGCGGGAAAAAGGAATAAATCCGGGAGAAAATCATCTTAGTGTGGCAGAATACAAAGAGATACAGTATAATAAGCTGGCGGATTTAATCCGGAATCATCTGGATATGGATCAGATATACCGTATCCTCTTTGACGGAGAGAAGCCGCACGAAAATAAACAGAACGATTTCGAAGATAAAGTGACAGGAGAGACAGCCGCCGGCACAGATAAAGCCGACAGCCAGGCAAAGGCGGCCACCGGCGCAGACAAAGCCGACAGCCAGGCTGAGGCGGCCAAAGCCAATGAAAAAGTTTCCGGAGCGGCAGCGGCAGAGACCGGCTGCGGTGGTATGAAAGACGATACTTCAGGTGTCGGCTGCGTGCACATTTACTGCGGAGACGGAAAAGGAAAGACCACCTGTGTGATGGGACTTCTTGTCCGGGCGGCGGGAGCCGGCAAAAAGGTGCTGCTCCATCAGTTCCTGAAGGATGATTCTTCCAGCGAGCGGGCGGTCATTGACAAGCTGCCGGGCGTGACGGTGATCCCGGGCGCAAAGATGGATAAGTTTACTTTCCAGATGAGTGAGGAAGAACTGGCGGCGCTCCGGGAAGAAAATAATGCCCGGCTGGATCGCATTTTTGCCATGGCGAAAGACTATGACATGCTCATTCTGGATGAGAGCGTTTACGCCATGGATATGGGGCTTCTCAGCGAAGATAAGGTCATTGATTTTCTGGAGAACAAACCGCGGCATCTGGAGGTTGTCATGAGCGGAAGGAATCCGTCCGGACGTTTGAAGGAACACGCGGATTACATTTCCGAGATTAAGAAGATCAAACATCCTTTTGATGAGGGCTTGAGCTCCCGCATCGGCATTGAGAAATAACAGAGGCAAAAGCAGCTGGTGGTTTTCCCGTTTTTGGAAAAGGCAGGATTCCCGGCACGCGCCTGAAAAAGAGGTGAAAGCATGGCGTATTTTCCCATATTCATAGAGATTGAGAAGAAAAAATGTCTTGTGATCGGCGGCGGAAAGGTCGCCCTGCGAAAGATCGAGACCCTCCTTCGCTATGGAGCGCAGGTGCAGGTCATAAGCCGGGAAGTCTGCGGGGAGATACGCGCGCTGCTTACGCCGGAGAATATATATGAGGGAGAGCTGACCGCCGTCCCGGCGGAGTATTTTTCCGGCGCCGTCCTGGTCATCGCTGCCACCGGCAGCCGGGAAGTCAATCATCAGACCGCTGTCTGTTGCCATGAGAACGGTATTCCGGTCAATGTGGCAGACGCGCCGGAGGAATGCAGCTTTTTCTTTCCGGCGGTGGTGAAAAAAGGCGATATCAGCATCGGCATCAATACCGGAGGGAAAAGCCCGTCGGTATCCAGTCAGGTGCGCCGGGATATTGAAGAGGCCGTGCCGGATTATTATGGAGACATTGCCGAACAGCTGGGGCATCTGCGGGAATATGTGAAATCCCACGTGGAGCGGGAAGCCGACCGGAGAGCAATCCTGAAACAGGCGGCCGCGGCCGCATTCCGGCAGGAAAGAACCCTGTCACGAAGCGAAATCAATACGATGATAAGGCAGGTTTTAAATCATGGTACAGTTAGTGGAGGACCAGTTGGACATTGACACCTACATGGAGCTTCGGGCAGCGGTGAACTTCCGCAAGCTCTCCAGAGACCAGGCAAAACGGGGGCTGGATAACAGCCTTTACACCCTGGTGGCCTATAAGGACGGAAAGGCCGTGGGCATGGGACGGATCGTGGGCGACGGCGCCATCATCTGTTATGTGCAGGATCTGATCATCCGTCCGGAAGTGCAGGGCGAGGGCATCGGCGGACTGATTCTGGAGAGCCTCAAATCCTTTGTGATCAACACGGGTTTTGAGGGAACCACGATGATGTTTGATCTCATGTGCGCCAAGGGAAGAGAACCGTTTTATAAAAAGCACGGTTTCATCGCAAGACCCACAGACGATCTTGGGCCGGGGATGATACAGTATCTGGAACTTTAGCAGAGGATGTCAGTTCCCTGAACACAGAAACTTTCACGCGGCGGCATTGGATTTTCGGTGCGGCGGGTGTATAATATGTCATTAAGAATAGAAGTTTTGTAAGGACAGCCGGACGGAAACAGCAGCTTTCCACAGGAGGCTGTCAAAAAGGAGGAGTTGGCGATGATTCGCAGAAGACGTTTACGTGCAACAGAAAATATGCGGGCGCTGGTCAGAGAGACTTCCGTCAGTATCTCAGATCTGATCTATCCGTTATTTGTCATTGAGGGAGAAAATATCAAGAATCCTATCGATTCCATGCCGGGGATCTATCAGTATTCCATTGACCGGCTGGATGAGGAACTGGACAAGATCCGGGAAGCGGGCATCAAGGGCGTGCTGCTCTTCGGTATCCCGGCCCATAAAGATGAGTGTGGTTCTGAAGCTTATAATGAGCATGGTATCATTCAGGAGGCAGTCCGCTACATAAAGAAAGTATTTCCGGAATTGGTGGTCATCACCGATATCTGTCTGTGCGAGTACACTTCCCACGGACACTGCGGCGTCATCAAAGATGGTATTATTTTAAATGATGAGACTCTGCCGCTGCTGGCAAAGACCGCTGTCACCTGCGCCCAGGCAGGCGCTGACATGGTGGCTCCGTCCAATATGATGGATGGCCATGTGGCTGCCATCCGGGAAGCGCTGGATGAGGCAGGACTCCAGAATACTCCGATCATGGCCTACAGCGCCAAGATGGCATCCGGCTACTACGGCCCGTTCCGGGATGCGGCTCACTCCGCACCGGGATTTGGTGACAGAAAGACCTATCAGATGGATTATCACAATCCGAGAGAGGCCATGCGCGATATCCAGGACGATATTGATGAGGGAGCGGATATCATCATTATAAAACCAGCTCTGGCTTATCTGGACATTTTAAAGACCGCTTCCATGGAAACGAACATGCCTCTGGCTGCCTACAATGTCAGCGGAGAGTACTCCATCGTAAAAGCTGCTGCCCAGCAGGGATGGATTGATGAGAAGAAGCTGGTCATGGAAAATATGATCGCCATCAAACGTGCCGGCGCACAGATGATTATCACTTATCATGCCCTTGATGTGGCGCGCTGGCTGAAGGAAGAACAGTAAAAAAGATTTTGGCAAATATGGGGGACGGCAGATGTAAGTGTTGTTTCCTGCAAATATCGATAGAAAAACATCGGCACCGGACACAGAATTTTCTGCAATCAGACATATTCTCTGTGATTGTGGAAAACCTGTGCCGGTGTTTTTGTTTTGCGCCGCTTTCGGGGAGAATTTCTGTGCAAAATGCTTATTGATTAATTTTATCATTTAGACTATACTAACATTGATTAAAATATTCTAACTTATAAATGATGCGGTCACGAGAAGATATACCGGCCAGGCCGTGTGATCTTCATAAAAATGTGACTGCGGCGTACAGATACAAAAAAGGATGATAAGCATGGAAGAAAAAAAGACAATGAAGCATAGAACGCTTGCGGATCTTCCCATCGGAAAGGAGGCTGTCATTAAGACAGTGGGCGGAGAGGGTAATCTCCGGTGCCGTTTCCTGGACATGGGTCTGATTCCCAGAACGAGGGTGAAGGTCATGAAGGTAGCTCCCATGGGAGATCCTATTCAGATTCATCTTCGTGGATATGATATGACCATTCGTAAAGAAGACGCGGCAATGATTGAGCTGGAAGACGAATAAAACAGCGAAGGACAGAGAGGATGTAGACAAGATGATATTTGCATTAATCGGCAATCAGAATTGCGGAAAGACAACACTGTTTAATCAGCTTACCGGTTCCAACCAGCATGTGGGGAACTTTCCGGGCGTGACTGTTGACCAGAAAATGGGAGAGATTCACACAAAGTCCGGACAGGAAGGTTCAGTAGTGGACCTGCCGGGAATTTATTCCCTGCGGCCTTACACCAATGAGGAGATCGTGACAAGAGATTTCCTCCTCAATGAGAAACCGGATGGAATCATTAATATTGTGGATGCCACAAACATAGAGAGAAATCTTTATCTCACTTTACAGCTGATTGATTTACATATTCCTATGGTGCTGGCATTAAATATGATGGACGAGGTCAGAAACAACGGCGGCTCCATCAATATCAAAAAAATGTCGGAGCAGCTGGGTATCCCGGTCATTCCCATCAGCGCCATAAAAAATGAAGGTGTGGAAGAGCTGGTACACACGGCTTTTCGTGTGGCCCAGAATAAAGAGTACCCGAAGGTATATGATTTTTGTGAACCGGGCCCTATTCACCGGTGTATCCACGGCCTGTGCCATCAGGTGGAAGACCATGCCAAAAAACTAGGTATGAACGCCAGATTTGCGGCCGTAAAATTGATTGAAGGTGACGAGGGAGTCATCTGGCGGTTGAAATTGTCCCAAAATGAGATGGACATGATCGAGCACAGTATCATTGAGATGGAAAAAGACAGCGGTCTGGACCGGAACGCCGCCCTGGCGGAAATGCGCTATACATTTATTGAGAAGCTTTGCAAAGATACGGTAGTCAAATGTCAGATCAGCAAAGAATATCTCCGCAGTCAGCGTATTGACAGCGTGCTGACCAACCGGTATCTGGCTCTGCCGGTGTTTGCTGCCATCATGATCTTTATTTTCTGGATGACTTTCGGCAGCGTCGGAGCGTTTTTAAGTGATTATCTGAGCGCCGGTATCGACAAGCTGGCCGGATGGGTGGACTACGGACTGACCGTTTACGGCATCAATCCGGTGGTAAAAAGTCTCGTCGTAGATGGCGTGTTCTCCGGCGTGGGCAGCGTGTTAAGCTTCCTGCCGATCATCCTTGTGCTGTTTTTCTTCCTGTCTATCCTGGAAGATTCCGGCTACATGGCAAGGATCGCTTTCGTCATGGACACGCTCCTTCGTAAAATCGGACTCTCCGGCCGGAGCTTCGTGCCGATGCTCATCGGCTTCGGATGTTCCGTCCCGGCAGTCATGTCGAGCCGTACCCTGTATTCAGAACGGGACCGGAACATGACCATCATGCTGGTGCCTTACATCAGCTGTTCGGCAAAGATCCCGATCTATACGGTATTTACCGCGGCTTTCTTTCCGAATCACGGAGTTCTTGTGATGGCCCTGCTGTACTTTGGCGGCATGGCGGTGGGCGTTCTCATGGCTCTGATTTTTAAGAAATTATTATTCCGCGGCAAACCGATGCCGTTCGTCATGGAGCTGCCAAATTACCGTTTTCCGTCTGCAAAGAGTGTCCTGCTCCTCATGTGGGAAAAGGCCAGAGACTTTATCGAGAGAGCGTTCACCATCATCTTTGTGGCAACCATCATCATCTGGTTCCTGCAGACCTTTGACGCACAGCTCAATGTGGCCGCAGACAGCGCTCACAGCCTTCTGGCCATGATCGGACAGTGGCTGGCACCGGTATTTGCACCGCTGGGCTTCTCCGACTGGAGGATTTCCACTGCGCTGATTACCGGTATCAGCGCCAAAGAGACGGTGGTTTCCACTCTGAGTGTTCTCCTGGGCACCAGCGCCTCAGGAGTGGCCGGCGCCATCGGACAGCTCTTTACTCCACTGTCAGCCGCCAGCTTCCTGGTATTCACTCTGCTTTACACCCCGTGCGTGGCAGCCATCGCAGCCATCCACCGGGAGATGAATTCCACTCTTCGTACTGTGGGTGTGGTAGTCCTCCAGTGCGTAGTGGCCTGGATCATGGCGCTGATCGTGTACCACGTCGGCGGACTGTTCTTCTAACGGAAATAACCGGTTAGAGAGGAAAGCGGCAGGAAAGAAAACGGACAAGGACAGCGATCTGCCCTTGCCGCTTCACTGAAAATCTGTCAGACAGTTTTACAAAACAATGGTTGGGAGGGGAAAAATGTCACTGGGCGATATCATCATCCTTGCCGCCCTGTTTCTCTGGCTGCTCCTGTCCCTCCGCTATATGCGAAAACGCCGGAAAAACGGAAAATGTATCGGCTGCGGCGGAGACTGCAGCGCCTGTCACGGCGGCTGCCATCCGGCATCCGGCATGCAGAAGCAGACAGGCGGAAGAAGTAAAACAACAGCAGAAACAGAGAACAGAACGTAAGGAAACACAAAAAATAGATATAATCTGATCATAGAATCTCCGGCAGCAGGCCTTGCAGGCAGGCTGTCCGGGGATTTTTTGCTTTATCAGGAAAAACATACCTTCTGTCGGAAAATGACAAAAAAGGAAGAAA
>ERZ1090862.205-NODE-205-length-25932-cov-6.268037_pt1 | contig 25932 bp, 28 predicted proteins | sample MGYA00478481_ERZ1090862 | MGnify/ENA primary metagenome ERZ1090862 (study PRJEB33644, sample SAMEA5815745) | chicken gut metagenome | biome: Chicken; feature: Gastrointestinal Tract; material: Caecum | place: Ireland | collected 2019-01-01 | study: A study of the... | reverse complement strand
TTTCTTCATACCCTCACTTTCCTTTCCATTCTTTTCTGCATAAAAATAAGACCGGTTCACGGTCTGTCTCTGATGCCCATATATATCACCTGCCTTTAATCGTCTTCCCAAGCACCTGGATATTCATCCGGACTGAAATTGGTATCCTGAATACATTTCTTCACAGTTCCATCCTCCCAGATCATGTACTCGCCCGTCTTGTACATATCATGCGCCCCGGTCGGAGCTTCCCATGGCAAGGCGTATTCCGGTTTCCGGCTGTGCCAGGGTTTCCAAAGGGTCGCCGTATCAATCGTCCAGTCCTGCTGCGCTGATCCATCATAAGCAGTCATGCATTCTCTTGGGTATCCAGTCTTGGGATGCAGTCTCACATCGCCTACTTCATACTGCCTGTCCTGCACGTAAACAGGGATCAGGCCCCGACAGGCAATTCCCTGTGTTTTGTCGTCATTTTCCGTCAGATCAGCCATCAGTTTTTCTCTGGCATACCGAATCAAGCTTTCTAACGTATCTGTTGTCATGTTGTCAGCCCCCCTTCAATCGCGGCTTCTAACTTTTGGACTTCCGCTAACGCCTGTGTTCCTGGATCGCTCGCTGCTGGGGAGTAGCATATTCCAAATAGTTCTCCGGATGTGCCTGGATGTCTGCCAGTGGAAGGTCTGACGTAGGTCCGGCAATCTCATTGTAGTCATATTCATAATAAGTTTCCTGTGTTTGGCCCTCTCCCAAATCCGGATAGGTTTCCATTCCCTGTGTTTCGTTCTGGCAGATGTAGACATAGGACACAGCGCCTTTCTGTACGATCTTAACAGGTAACTGCTGCGTTTCGAATCTTGCTTTCATTGCGCATAACTCCTTTGCATTTTTTGACGATCTTCTTTACTTTCCATCTTCGCTGGATTCTTTTACTATTTGTGTGTTTCAGGTACCCATAGTATGACAGACACTTCTTGGCGATTACTACTGTTAGATTTTTCCTTGCCTTGCAAAATGCACGGCGAATGCGAAGAAATGTCCGTTTTCTGATTTCCGTATGTGTTCGATAGATCTTATATCCAAGCATATCAATATAGTTTCCTGTAATTTCACGCACCTGGTAATTCGGTTTGATCTCCAGCCCCATTTCTGCAGCTTTCTGTGTTACCAATTTCGCTGCCTTTTCAAGATCTCTCTTGCGGCTGCCGATCATCAGGATGTCATCCATATAAATCAGACAATGCTTTACAAGATTGGTGCGCTTGATCTCTCGCTTCCCTTTCCGAATTCTGTACATGTTTTCCATGATCTCATGGTATATGACGCTCATATATAGATTGCAGAGGTACTGGCTGAGATATGAGCCTATACTCAGACCTTTTTCAAAACTACTAATGAGAGTTTTTATCAAATCCATCAATAGGTCATTTTTTATGCGGGACGAGAGATACATCAAAAGTTTTTGCTGATCTATGCTTTCAAAACATTTCCGAACATCAAGCTTGACAAAGTAACGCATCTCTTTGTTTCTGATCCAGCGGCTTATCACGTCTTTTCCTTTTGTCAATCCTCTTCCTTTGATGGATGCGTATTGATATTCTCCAATACGTCGGAGAACAGGATGCAATCCCTCAACGGCGATATAATCATAGAGTTGCTGCTTGATATTCTGGATCCCAATTCTGCGGATTTTTCCACTGGATCCATCTATTTTCTCCCGATACCAGATAGCTGGAAAGGAAACCTGACCATTGATAATCTCGTTCTGCAGTTCTGTGATGATAAGTTCTGTAAACGGGTTCATTGCAGGTTTCCCATATCTGCGATAGATGTACCTTACATACTTTTCTTTAATTCCAGCTACCTGAGAAATATATTTTATTGTGTCATTACGTTTGTACTTATCTTTCAGGCAGGCGTACACTGTCCTGCTTATTAGGCCACGGTCTGTTATATCAATGTCTTTGCATAATCTTTTCATTCGATTATATAATAGAGGGTTTTCGGTTGTTCTACTAACCCTGGCGCACACCTTCTGTATGCGTCCCTACTCGCAATCACGCTTTCGGCTGGCCTTTCTTTCTTATTTTAGGATTTTTCCAGAGAGCCTTTCGGTTACACCTTCAGGTGCGAAACACGGTGCAATCAATGTATTATAATTGCAATATAATTCCAGGCGGCGTAGTTCCAGTTCTCGTTACCAAGCCTGTTCCTGCAGTTCAGGTACGATGAGCCTGCATTCGAGCCGTTCCTGAGGTTCCCGCCTTGCACCGTGAGTCCTCAAAGAGAGGGGAGATCCCCTCTTCCCCTTCGGGGATTCACCCCCGAAGGCCACTTAATCGCAGGCGGCGTAGTACCAGGACTCGCTACCAAGCCCGCTCCAGCAGCTCAGGCACGAAGAGCCCGCATTCGAGCCGCTCCAGAGGTCCCCGCCCTGGAGGTATTCTCTCATCCCGGACGTTGATCCAGATCCGCCAGCATATACTCTATCGCCAGTTCCCTGACTGTTACCTGATCCTTCTGTTGACGGATACCAGCCGCCAGTAGCCATGTCAAGGTCGATATCACCAATCCACCAATCAGCATTGTTTCCTGCCGTTGCTGCTGGAATAGTGCCGATTTCCGTGTATGTGCTGCGGATGGTTGCATCCGACGAAGAGTGCGCTACTCCTTTTGGGGCCACAAGTACTTTCTTTGTGTAGTCGCTCTGTAGATCAATAACAGTATCCGAAGCAACAATATAAGCACCAATAGCATATTCACGGCCCTGTACGCGGTATGGATATTTCCCATTCGTATTGCTTCCCGGTGATCCGTCATGACGACCTTTAACAGTATCTGTAACCCCTGACCACCAGTGCATCGTTGATAAGATGATCGGTGCGGAAAATTCCTCTGTGTATACATGTGGCTGTGTGTTAAATGCGGATTCTTCCATGATGTCCAGATACACCGCCTTATTGTCTTCATCCAGAGTCTCAATACTTAATATCTTCACGTCGTCCGCGTATGAATGAACCGTTGTCTGCCCGCGGTCACGGTTTTCTGTGCCGTTGTTGTTGCCCGCATATCCTACTGATACATAGCTGCCCACAACCAGGTTCGCAGCCTGCACATTAGTAACCGGAAAATATGTATGTGCCTCAGCTGATTGCACAGCTGCTTCATACTGATAATTATAATTGGTACAACCCGCATACAGGTTCTGCGAATTTTTCGTGCCGCCCTTGATGGCATTGAAGATAAACTGAAATACGTTCCGACAGGCACCAGCACCCCAATATCCAGTTCCTTTTTGCTGGTAATTGGGAATCATGTTGTTGTGCGATTGTTTTCTTGCAGGTTTCAGTCCGGGTTGTGACCGCGGCTTTTCATCTGACGCTGTGCCGGATACATATTTACTCCCGATGCACCAAGGAACCACTGTACCATCTGCTTTTTCACATTCCGCCCAGGGTTCAAGGCCGAGTTCTGGGTGAGGAAGATCGGAGATCGTGATAAGATCATATTCCGCATTACTGGTATCCCATTTCCAGTAGAAACTCATCTGCATAGTTCCTACATCCACGGCACCAGTTGTCTGATAATCTCCCGTTCCTTCGATCGCTGTGGGCCTTGCAGTTCCATCGTCGTCACGCACATAATTCACATTGACCCACTCAAATAGCGGGTGCTGGCCGTTCAGGTAATCGTCCTGGCCTTCTTCTGTGTCCGTGGATGGTTCAAAAACAAGCCCGGTATTGTCAAGCAGTTTTTCTCCTGTTGATGTTGGATTTGACGCAAATTTCCAGAGTTTTGTCTGATAGACCTTCCCTGTACGGCGCAGTGCATAATAGTTTTCGATAGATCGTTCCAAAAGTTTCTGATCAGACTGATGACTTGTCATGTAGGATTCGACGGCCGATGCAACTTGCTCATCGGTGGCATTCTGGCCGGGATCTCCTTTTGGACCCTGCGGTCCCTGCGCTCCTGCAGGACCTTGTTCTCCTTGTGGTCCTTGCGGGCCTTCTGGTCCCTGTTCCCCGGACGGTCCACGCGGCCCTTCCTGACCCCTGCTAGGATTTCCAGTGTCAATGTCTCCAAGATACCAGTTTCCGTTTTCTCCGATTGTCGGAGTAATGCCGTTTTCGCCTTCGGAACCCTGCGGCCCAATCTCCCCCCTCGGCCCCTGTTCTCCCGGGGGACCGGCAGGACCAGTTATTTCCAATAACTGCACAAGATCAGTCCATGTTGACTCTCCTGCATACCGCCACTGGATCGCTGTCGATGATTTCTGCAGCTCTATTTCTCTCCCATCTTTTCCAGATGTTCCGCCGTTTTCTTCCAGTGCATTTAAGCGTTTCAGAATTGATTCAATGACTTCCGGGTTATCCTCTACAATCTGTCCCGATGGTTCGATGCCCTCAAGAGCCTGTAAGGTTGCAACCGTCGTGTTGTATTCCTGTTCTACGACACCTTCCTGGTTCACTTTTTTCAGGCATACGATAAACCGCACAGTCCCCTGTGCGGCAAATGCGCTGCGGCCTACCAGCCAGCTGAAAGTGATGTTATCTCCGGAAACAGCCTTGTCCGTGACAACATAGATATCTCCTGTGTTGTTTGCAGCCAGATAATTGATACGGATGTCGAACTCTGAAAGGTCAAACTCGCCATATTGCCGCGGCATCCGGAAGCGCAATCGTTTTACATCGTCATCGCTTACTACTCCGATGTTGGTAATCTCTGGCGGGATTGTGATCGTTCGGAGATCATTGTCGATGATCAGTGTTTCCCCTTCTTCTGCCAGGAGTTCTGTTCCGTCCTGCATTGCATTTAAAATTTCATCTGCTGTAGCCATGTTATCCCTCCTGAGATACCTTAAATTTGTTCGTCGTGATCTTATATCCTTTCCTTATGCCTACAAGTGACACGTAAAACTGATCACCTTTTAGAGCTTCCGATGGGATTATGCATTTGCCGTTTTGCACAGGAACTGCATATTCTTTTCCATTGCTCCAAAAAGATGCTGCAATTTTACAACCATACCATTCCCGAGAAAATACGAACATTGCCATTAAGTACCCTTCGCTACCTTTGACGATCCCCGAGAAATCACAATCAGGATATTTGCTCACAATCTGCCGGCTGACTGTGAATTTTAAAATTCTTTCGTTATCCATTCTGCGTTACCTCTACAAAATACTGTCCAACAAGAGCCGACGGTGCGAAATACAGTTTTTCTGTCTGTCCATACATTTCTTCCGGATCCTCAACACCCTGCCGCTGGCACAGATACACGGTTCCACCTTCGGTGTAATATTTGCCATAGACATACTCAAATCCGGAAGTCGTTACACTGTCCGGAACTGGAATAGGATCCTCCAGCGTTCCGGCATGCCCTTCTACAATCTGTACCCACAGTGTCGGATCCGCCCCTGGATACCAGGATGCCTGCTTGTCATGATCTTTCTGCAGCTTCCACAGGTCATCGCCGAATTGCCGGCGCTGATCCGCTGGATTGTCCATGCTGTAATGATATCCATCCGGGTCATCATTCCATTTTTTACATATTCCTTTGACTGTCAGGGCCTGCTGATCAGTAAGGTATGTCAGCGCAGTGTCGATGCTGTCCTGCTGTTGACCCATGGCCTTCTGTCCCTGTTCCAGTGCAATCTCTTCATCCGTTTTTTTTCGGAGCGCAAAAATAACCTGAATTTTATCATCCCTTCGGCAGGACGAAAAATACATATCAGTGGTTATTGCAAGATGCTCAATCGTTTCCTCTCCCAAAGTAATTTTGTCCAGATTGTCCGAAACATTGAGAGAATCCTCTAAGCCCTGCAGTTGATCATAACTATCCAGTTCTATCGTTATACTTCCCGGCAGTGCGCCGGAAACAACATGATATTCCGTGTCATCCTTCAAGATCAAATTCATACGATTCCTCCTAATCTGGTTTTTTCGCCCATATGGTATACAAATCAATTTCTCCGCCGTTACCGCCCTGGATCGCTACGGTATATGTATTGTCATTACGATACTGTATTGCTTTGACATAATAGTTATGGTCCTGCGTTCGGATCAAATAACAAGCAAGCAGATAATATCCAGACTTACTGATATAGCAATAATCATTGGTCAGAGTTTTATGCATTACCTCTGCCACAATAGGAGATAGCTGCTGTCCATTATCAAAAAATCTCTGCCCGTAAACATCTCCCTGATCGGATACTACAAACTTATAATTATTGATATAATCAAGCGCCGATTTCCCATTCCATCCGCCCCAGATTATCCAAGGGCCTTTTGCTCCGATCCCGTTTGTCTGGTCCTCTTCTGTGTCCCAATAAATTACCTCGTCATATCCCCATACATTTTTCACTTTTTTGATTTTCCAGCCACCAACTATCAAAAGAACGTCGGCGTCGTAATCAAATCCGTTAGGCTTGTACGAAAACTCATCTCCAAGCTGCATGGAGCCATCCGAACTAATCACAAAAGGAAATGTATTTTTTATGTTATCTTTGATTTTGATAAAATCTGCATTTCCATTTCCCGTGCTGCCGTATACCGTAGGTGCCTGTATGGTGACATTAAAATTTGACTGGTAATTTCTCAGCTGCCTATTATTAATCGTCCATCCGCCAATGACGGCTCCGCCAAACTCTACGTACTCGCCATTGATATACAGCTGTCCATCCTGCATATAGATGCCCTGATACTTTCCGTTATTTGTCAGCAGATCAAAAATTTCTTCCGGAGTCAGATTTCCGACATCTTTGACCACTGATACTGTTTCCTGATCCAACAGCTGTGTTGTTCCACCAGCGGCATATAACTGGCATCGGATCATCTTAACATTTGTGCTGCTCGGTGTATATGTCCTAAGCTGGATGTTTGCAGTTGCTGTGTATTTTGTGGTAAATGACGTACCGTCTGTGCTTTCCGCGATTACATAACGTCCGTAATATGACTGCCGCGCAGTTGATGCCCCGTCATGATAATATGATCTGAATGTTACGGTGCTTGGAGTAAATTTGTTGTCTGCACCTAAGATCATGCTTTGTACGGATGCCTCAAGTGTATATACGCGTCCATTTGCTCCATCCGCGCCTTTGGTCAGTGACCAAATATAATCGTCGACATCATCACTATCCGCCTGTGTGAAATCCACATACTGTCCAATATAGTCTCCAGGAGTTTCTCCACTGTTTGCCGTGAAGCTTGCTCCACCATCGTTCGAGTATTTGATATGCAAGTATGAGGTCTTTCCGTTTTCCCCATTCGTCCCTGGGATCCCTTGCTCTCCCTTAGCCCCCTGCGCGCCTTCAAACCTCGACCAGGTATAATCGCGATAATCAGTGCTGTCCGTCTCCGTAAAGTCAACGTACGTTCCTATATAGGTATTCGGCGTTTCGGTCATTGGATTTCCATTTGCATTAGCAGAATATTTTATGTGGAAATAGGAGGTCTTTCCGTCAGTCCCGTCCTTGCCCGGAACTCCCTGTTCACCTTTCTCACCTTGGAGTCCCTGCAAGCCTTGGGCGCCCTGCGGCCCCTGAATCTTTGTCCAGGAATATTTTGTAGGATCCGTACTGTCTGCTTGCGTAAAATCTGTGTATTGTCCGATATAGATTTTATTTGTGCTATCTGACACGGAGAATCCTGTTTTTCCATCGGCAGAATTAGCATAAGCAATGTGCAGATAGGAAGTTCTTCCGTCCGCGCCGTTCGTCCCTGCAATTCCCTGTTCACCTTTCTCTCCCTGCGCCCCCTGGAAACGAGACCAGGTATACTTTTTCGGATCTGTACTGTCTGTTTGTGTGTAATCAACATACGTCCCGATATAAGTATTGGGAGTTTCAGTCAGCTGTGAAGAACTTGTTGGATTCGATACGGCCGAATACTTGATATGGAAGTAAGAAGTCTTGCCGTCAGTTCCGGGATCTCCTTTCGGTCCTGCGATACCCTGTTCTCCCTGCGGTCCCTGTAGTCCCTGAAGTCCGCGCTCGCCCTGAGGCCCTTGGATTAATGACCATGTATAGTCTGATGGCGTATTTGATTCTGTTGATGTTGTCTTGTTATAAGCGATACCAATATAAGTCTTTCCATCCGGACTGTCAGACATGTTTTCCCCTGTTGCAGATGTCGCATATTTGATCCAGGTATACAATGTCTGCCCATTGTCACCCTTGGGTCCAGGTACTCCCTGTTCTCCGGCTTCACCTTTGATTTTTGACCACGTATAGTCCGAATAATTCGTGCTCTCAGCTGCTGTTGTTTTGTTATATGCAAGTCCGATATACTCTTTCCCATCCGGGCTATCAGACATGCCGCTCGTCGGCGTATCTGCGTATTTCAGCCAGGTGTAATAGGTAACTCCGTCATCACCTTTTGGTCCTTGAATACCTTGTGATCCTGCTTCTCCCTTAATTTTTGTCCATGCATATTTTGATGGATCCGAACTATCGGCAGCTGTAAAATCCGTATACTGTCCAATGTATAGTTTATCTGCGGAATCTGTTGTTGAGAAACCTGATGCGCCGTCTTCGCTATTTGCATAAGCGATATGAAGATACGATGTTTTTCCATCTTCACCGTTCGTCCCTGGTATTCCCTGTTCTCCCGGAATTCCCTCCAGCCTGGCCCACTTGTAATCTCTTGGATCTGTGCTGTCTTTCTCCTCAAAATCCACGTATGTGCCTATGTATGTGTTCGGTGTCTCACTCATGGGATTTCCGTCACTATTGGCGGAATACTTAATATGAAAATAGCTTGTCTGACCGGATGGTCCGGGAACTCCCTGATCCCCTTTTTCGCCCTGCGGTCCCTCGAAGAATGACCAGGTGTAGTCTGCCGGATTGTCTGATTCCGTCGCCGTCGTTTTATTGTACGCAAGTCCCAGATATGTCTTTCCGTCTGGATCGTCGCTCATATTGGCTCCGGTTGCACTCGTGGCGTATTTTACCCACGTATAAAGGGACTGACCATCTTCTCCAGGCGGACCCTGAGTACCATCGGCGCCTTTTATCAGGGACCACTGGTAATCCTCATAATTATCAGATTCTGTTGATTCCTGCCTGTTGTAAGCAATTCCCATATAAGTTTTCCCATCCGGGGAATCGCTCATCCCTGAAGTTGGCGTATCTGCATACTTGATCCAGGTATACAGAACTGATCCATCTTCTCCCGCTGGACCGGGAAGTCCTTGTGATCCCTGCTTAACCTTTGCAATGGAAAAAGTTTTAGAGACTGTCAGCCCTTTGTACGTCGCTCTAATCTGCGCTGTGCCATCATCCGTAGACATACTACTCACAGAAAAGGTATGTGTCTCATCGCTCCACGTTCCCGTAACTCCGTCCGATGCAATCACATCAAACGTCGCCTGTGATGTAATATCTTCCGACCCCAGCAGCAGTATTGCTGTCGTCTGGCATTCGGAGTAATTTCCACCGGATCCATCTGTATCAGTGACAATGCCAGCAAAATCGTTAGATAATTCCAGTGTAATTGTTCTGCCCTCGCCGACATATCGAGAAATGTAATCATTGATATTCTCGCCATCCACATGAAAAGCTGCGGATGTGAGCTGAAATTCTCCCGTATCGAGGTTCCAATAGTTCTGTCCTGTTTTGTCTGCCAGAAGGCCCGTAATAATGGCATCTGCCACAATCCCCTTCGCAGTGATCGCCGTTGTCCAATCCCAATCTCTATCGTCTTCTGTTCTGGTGGTGGATATCTGCAGGCCTTGTGTTCCCCATATCATGCATCCATATAATGGGGATTCTTCATCCAGATCTTCGACCTTAAACGCTACGCCATCCACTTTCTGTGCTGCAGTAGACTGCAGTTTAAGCTGCGTATAGATTCCGTTTAGAATTCCCTGGACTTTTTCTGCCATCACGCTTCCATCCGGGCGGATAACCTGCTCGATCTTATCGACCGCTGAGGTGACATTATCAAAATAACTACTTTCAAACTGGCCCAACGTTACACTGCTCACTTTTTTCCTCACTGAATCGTATGTCAGTGCTATCACTCTTGCAGTGGTAACAATACCCAGTCTATTATGTCGACAGTGAATTGTATCTCCCAGCGACACCGTCTCAAGAATCTGGTACTCCTTGTATTGTTCCGTGTTTTGCAGCATAGCAAGATCTGCAGTAATAGTTACCTTAGGCTTATCCATCCCCGCATCGTATTGAGATTGGCATTTCTTAATTAATGCATCATCTAGGTCTTCTTGTGTGTTACATATAACTATCCCGTTTTCTTCATCATTTTCCTGCGCGTCTTCTTTCATTTTTACATCGTCAAATGCAATTGTTTTTGTGTATACTAACGGGTAATTATTTATGATTGGACTATCTACATATCCGTTGTTCGTCATTTTGTATCCGTTATATGCTTTCGGGTATATTCTCGTAACCACACCAGTGATGTCTATTTCTTCTGTTACTCCGTTTTTCGTTATGTTCTTCCCATATCTTAATTCAACACCATAGTCTCCGCCTACATGTTCGTTTACGATCACTTTAAAGTTGTCGTATAATATCTCACCGCCCCATCGTTTAATAAAACTCTGGTCAATATCTCCATTTAGCGCTTCGAAAAAATTCAAATACTCGTAGTATGCCGTGCTGGCTTTTGTAATGTCCGAACTCGCAGAATATTTTTTGTTTGCTGCCAGCATAATCTCAAGGGCTTCTTGCCCGTTTTTTCCTGTTGGTCTTACATCTGTCAACCAGCAGTCGCTGATTGCATCAAAAAAGATTGGCTCCATTTGTGCCGTTATTCCAGAATCTGTTTTTTGTGCATTTTTAACCCTAAAAAGCTGCTTCCCGTTGAATGATTCCATCCGTATTATCGCATTTTCGACGATATATTTCCATCTTCCTTCTTGATCAATCGGGTGCTCAATTATAGCGCTCCATGCTCCGTTAAGTTCCGCTTCGACTTCTGCTGTTGTTGGGAATAGCGTCATGTCTCCGTTATTATCGTATTCTGTGTTATCTACTTTATATATTTCGATCATAGACACCTCCAGCGAGGAAATACCTCCAGCGTGAATCCTTCTGTGATGTCAATCACATTTCGCCCTTCTTTTAAGTAGAGATCTTCGTATTCTCCTGACAGCAAATTATTTTGTGATACCATATCTCTGTTATATGCTATCATCAGCTCTGTGTCTATGGTAATCTGTCCATTAACGACCATTTTCATGTTTTTCCCATTGACTGTTAATGTGCAATCTCCATTGCCTTCAACTTCATATTTTGGATGAGATTCCATGTAATTGTTTTCAAACGTCCGATAATCTTCCAAAGCTGTATCTCCAGATACTGCATACATATACGGATCGCACAGAAATTCCGCCGTAAATTTTCCGATTTCTTTTACTGTGCGTTCTGTACCGGTTATTTCGCAGTTCTGGCACAAATAAAAGAAATCTTCATCATCAGAAAATTGTAATTTCCCTTTTCCGGATAGCCATTTCTTCGCCGATCGAAAAGTGGTGTTCCATTTTTCTGGCGGACTGATAAATCCAAACTCTACAGGAATTATAATGCTTTCATAGCTTCCATCTGTTTCGACTAGACTTCCGCTCCTTCCTGGTATTGTGATCTGTTCGTATTTTCTTTTCGGTGCCGGAATATCAGGTCTTCGCGTCGGAAGTATTTTAAGTTTCAGGCAACTCACTCCGTCAAGTTTTACTTCGTACATTTTACCTCTTTCCTTTTGCTGCCATTTTATTTTTCTGTGTTCTCGTTATATATCGATCCGCTGTACGCCCTATTTCTTTTCCACCAATCATAATAGTATCTCCTTCGATTATGATGGTTTCATTTGCCGCATATCCTTGCGGGGTGATAATATCTGGCAAACCTGCAAAAGATATATTTTTCGCTATTTTCCCAGCTGCGTTTTTTACTTTATACAGGTTTTTGTTAATGCTTTTAACCATTCCGTCGATCATGTCCGGCATCCATGTTTCATAGTCTGTCAATGGTCCTTCGTCCGGGACTGAAAAATGCAAGAATGATCGGATCTTATCAGCTACAGATGTTACTGCATCCGTCACTTTTCCAATGGCATTTCTGATTCCCCTTGCGATTCCGTCCACGATATCTCTGCCCCATTGCAGTGCCTGTCCCGGGAGTGAAGTTATATAGCTGATAGCTGACTGAAATCCATTTCTTACCACGCCGCCAAGACTGCTTAATTTATTTCCAATTCCGGATACCAAATTTTCGAAAGCGTTTACAGCAGAATCTTTTAGATTCTGCGCCGTGTCTACCACAAATTTTTTGATGTTTTCCCATGCGTTGGATGTTGCCGTTTTCATTTTTTCCCACGCGTTTGAAATAGAATTTTTCAGATTTTCGATTGCGTTTGATGCAGAATCTTTCAGATTTTGCGCGGCATTCACGACAAAATCTTTGATGTTCTGCCACGTATTGGAAGCGGCAGTTTTCATGTTGTCCCAAATTTGAGCCACTGTATCTTTTAGATTCTGTATAAGATTCGACGCGTTCTCTTTCAGGCTTTTTACGGTGTTGATTACAAGATTTTTAGCAGTCTCCCAAGATTTCAACGTCGCTTCCTTGAGTGTGTTCCAGATGTTACTTATTGTGTCCTTAAGTCCTGTAATCAGCGCAACTACGTTGCTCACAAATCCATCTACAATGGAGGATACCACATCCTTGATTCCGTTCCAGATTGCTGATGCAGCTTCTTTCATATTGTTCCAGATATTTTCTGCATCTGATTTCAGGCTTTCGAAATCTCCTGTCACCAAGTCGATCAGAAGCAAAACCGGTGCCAGAATTGTATTTTTCAGCAACTCCCAGGCTCCGGATGCAATTTGCGTCAATCCGCTCCAAATCCCCTGCAGGGTGGTCACGCAATTTTGCCATAACGTTTCGATCGTCGTTACGATTCCGGATAATACCGGATTCTGTGCCATCGTGTTCCAGATATTCGTGAAAAAGTCGCTCACCTGCTGCCAGATCCCCGACCACCATGCCGGGATTCCCTGGAACCAATTAACGACGCTTTGCCATGCGGATGGGATGGTTTCCGTGAAAAATCCGCAGATTCCTGTCCAAATGTTTGTGAAGAAATCTCCGACTTGTTGCCAGATCCCTGACCACCATGCCGGGATTCCCTGGAACCAGTCTACGACGCTTTGCCAGGCGGATGGGATTGTCTCCGTAAAGAAATCACAGATTCCTGTCCAGATATCCGAAAAGAAGTCTCCGACCGGCTGCCAGATTCCTGACCACCACTCGGAGACACCCTCAAATTTCTTTTTCAATGATTCCCAGGCTTCCGGTATAGTTTCTGTGAAGAATCCGCTGATCGCTGACCATACTTTTTGCCCGGTATCTTTGATTTTTTCCCACGTTTTTCCAAGCCATTCTGTTATACTTCCCCAGTTTTGTATGGCCAGGATGATTCCCGTAATCGCAGCAACAACTCCTGCTATAATTCCAATGATCGGCGCAAGTGCTCCTGCTCCGAAAAAACCAATAATTGATGTCACTGCAGTTATTACCGGCATAAGAGATGACATTACAGCCAATACCCCCGCAAGGACACCGATGAAGGTTTGTACTGGTCCTGGAAGATTGGAAAACCCTTCGATGAGTCCGGTAATTTTTTCTACCAGTACCGGGAGATATTTTGTAGCTATTCCCATTAGTTTTTCGCCTAGTGGTGCGAGTGCGAGCTGCAGATCGTTGATTGATTTCTGCATTTCCTGCATGGGTGTCGTGGTGTTGTCTGACATTTCCTGTGCCGCGCCAGCTACATCCGAGTAGCCGTCTCCCATCGTCGTCAATGACTCAATGACTCCAAGGTTTGCGTCCTCTGCCAGTGTTCCGAAAGCTGTGGATGCCATTGTCATAGCTTCTTGCTGGTTCTGTGCATTTTGTATGTCGGATACAATGGCATTGATGACATCTTTTTGAGATGCCCCGCCCTTTTGCCATTGGCGGAATACTTCCTGTGTTCCTTCACTGAACAATCCGAGGCTTTCTTCGATGGTTCCGTCTCCGAGCCGCGTTGTTACCTCGTTGATGGAGTCATTTACTTTGTCCAGATTGTATGCTCCCGCGTCCAGTCCGTTTTCCAGCAGCTGGAAATATTCTTCGGCGGAATATCCTGCCTGAGAAAACTTTCCGGAATACTCCGACAGATTGTCTCCGAGCTCCTGTGTCTTGTCGAGTCCGTTTTGCGTCCCTCGGACGACCATATCCATCGCCGTCTGCGCATCCAACCCGAAATTGACCATAAGGGCGTTCACGCCCCGCATGGTTTCGTTCATGTCGGAGCCGAAAACTTTCTCCATGTTAATCGCTTGCTCTGTGATTATTGCAAGCTGTGACGGATCCAGATCTCTTAGATTGTTCTTTACTGTGATGACTCCCTGCGCAACCTCGTCCAGACTGTCAGTGATTCCGCTTCGGAATACCGTTTCCACGACGCTTCCCATCTGCTTCGCGGCTTCTCCGGTGAGTCCAAAATATCCATTGACACGGCTTGTTGCTCCTTCGAGGTCTGTGAAGGCTCCTACAGCTCTTTCTCCAGCTTGTACAATTTTTTCTCCGGCTCCGGCGATTGCGTCCGCCGCCTCCATCATATTTCCGGCGTCCAGCTTCTTCCCGATGCTTTCCATCTGTTCGCCCGCATCGCTGAATGCATCTCCCATTTTCCCTGCGGCGTCTTTTACCCCGTTTGCCATGTTCTGCGCGGAATCTTCCAGCGATTTTAATTTTTGTTCTGTGGCAACGATTTCTCTTTGCAGAGCGTCGTATTTTTCTTTACTGAGATCGCCCCTCTCCAGCTGTGCTTTTGCCTGCCGGTCCGCTTCTTTCAGTTTGTCCATCCGCCTTTCTGTTTCCTGGATGGCGTTCTGAAGAAGCTCCTGTTTCTGCGCCAGGAGGACTGTGTTGGTCGGATCAAGCTTCAGGAGTCGATCTACGTCTTTAAGGCTTCTCTGGGTGCTTTCCAAGCTTTTGTCGATTTCCTCCAGCGCCTTATCAAGTTTTGTTGCATCTCCATCTAACTGTATGGTGATTCCTTTGATTCTGCTGTTTGATGCCATTTCCGTCCTCCTTACAGCGCGTCTATGTCTGCCTGTGTTGCCATGACCGGATATTCATACTCGTCATTTTTCAGCTCTATGAACATATCGTTAACAAGTCCGATGCTCAGGAGATCCAGATCAGAAATAGAAATACCGCATTGCGTGCATCGAAGCATGAACAACGCGGTATTCATCTCTCTGTCTATTTCCCGTTCTTTTTTTTTGGGACAGACATCTGCTCATTTTCCATCTCCCACATTTCTACGATCTCCGGAAGGATCTTGTAAATGTCAAAAATGTGGAACTGATCCAGCCATTCGTCGATATCGTTCGGCTGGCTTGGGTCTCCGTGCTTGTGCATGACGTAAGCGATATTTTCGAACATTTCCAGGGAATTAATTGGAAGTTCGCTGTCAAATTCTGATTCGTCGAATGGGATTCCCTCTTTTTCACATTTTTCCTTGGTTTCTTTTTTAAGCTTCTCCTGCGCTTTTACCTGCTTATTGATCTGTGTCAGGTCTTTGAAGATATCCCTTTTGAATTTCATCCGGTAGATCCTTGGGATGGCAGCAGAGCTCTTGAAATTGCATTCTTTTCCATCAATGATGATTGTTTTCCTCATACAATTTCCTCGCTTTCTGTATCATCCTCATTTTCTACGACTCCCTCGCTTTGGGTGTCCGGTTCGCTTTTCATAACTGACATTGTTTCCGTCTGATCCGGGATGTATACTTTGTTAAACCATCCATTGTACGTGCTCTCATCCATTTCGGGTGTGGTTTTTGCTCTTACATACATCTTTCCATCCCCTTTGACATCCGCTCCCGTTGCTGAGATGGTCAGAGTATCTGTTGTTGGTTCGATTGTGTCTTCGGTTGTGCTCGATTCCACCGTCGGACGTGTCGCTGTGCAGTTGTAGAACCAGAATTTTGTTCCCTTCACATCTCCGTCAATCTCAAAACCGAATGCGAATTCCTGTGTTTCCGTATTCTGTGTTTCCATCAGCGCTTTGTTTGTGTCCAGCGTCTCTTTCAGGATCTGCTGGCGGAACTCATCCGGAATGAGTGCGTTCTCCCAGTCTCCCTCGTATCCGTTGTTAGATGAGGATACGTAATATTTCACGCCATCCGCATAGAATGGAGTGATTTCTCCCTGTGCTTCCAGGGACAATGATACAGATCCTGGCACTGCGAATGGCGTTCCGTATGTAATGTCTCCCTCTTCACTCGTTGTTTTTACCGCAACATGCGCATTTTTGATGTTGAATTTTACTTTATTCTTCTTCGTTGTTCCCGACATCGTCTTTAACCTCCATTTCGTATAAAACTTCATACATAGCTTCTTCCTCGATGTACAGTTCCGACTTACTCCACCCAATTCCATGATTATTGAGTGCAGCTTCTACTTTTCTTTCCAATTCTTCCGATTTCTGATCTGTATACAGTTCAATATTGATGGTTCTGATCGTCAGGTATACTTTTCCATCCGCGTAAAAATTACGTGTTTCAGGATTTGTGTAGCAAATAAATGGCGGATTAATTGCTTCTTCCGTTTCGTAGTGATTAAATCGATATTCAATTCCGACTTCCTGTAATGCAGATTCGATCGTTTCATTAGCTTTCATAACTCATCTACCTTGCTTTCGATGTTTTTAATCGCGGTTTCTTCTGCCTTTTTGATGTGCGGAATTGCTGCGACCCTTCCGCCGCCGCGTTTTGCATGTCCTTTTTCCAGCAGGTGCGTCAATCGATAAGTTTTCTTGTTGTGTACAGTTACGCGCTTTTTGAACGCATTCTCAAACTCTGTCTTTGTACTCCAATTTCTGGCGTATTTTCCAGTTCTTTTTGGTGATGTACTCCTAAGCTGAGTTTGCGTCTCTTTTGCCGTCTCGTCGATTAGCTTTTTCATATTTTCGATCTTCTCGTCGCTAAAGTCCTTGAGTTCTCCGGAAATTTTCTTCGCAAGTTCTTCCGCTTTTATTCTCACACTCTCACATCCTTATACTTTGCAACGATCCGTTCCAGCGTTATCAGCAAATGTGGGGGTGCTGCGTCAAACTTGTCCGAAATCATCACTATTTTGTACTGTTCTCCGTCGATGATGCAGATATCTTTTTCTGATATTCCCGGAATCGGAAGTGTTGTGATAACTCTATCGATCGTATAGGATGCCAGCTTTGCCTCGAAAAATCTTTTATAGCCTTTTGTGTAGTTTCCATACCTCACATTGTTCTGCTTGGTTGCAACAATCGATCTGTTTTCTGCTTTACAAAGTTCCATTGTTCCGTCATTAAATGTTGTCAGAAATTTATCCTTGATTCTCGGCATCCTTTCTTTTCCTCCAACGATTGATCTGAAGACTGATGATTTCTCCCAGGTAATTATTTACAAATTCGCTGACTTGTCCTGCCCTTGCATACATGCAATAGTTCATCAGTAACTCTTTTTCCTGAGTATCTTTATCAAAATTGCATTCCCCGATTTTTCCTTCCAAATAGTTCATCCCGCGTTTAATAATGCCGGAGAGTTTTTCTTTCTCTCCGGCATTCATTTCCCAGGTGATATCCAGAAAATTTTTGATATCTTCAAATAACTCTTCAGATATTTCTTCTGTCATTTTACTCTCCTGCGGATTTTGTGACCGTTACCTGATATGTTTTTGTCTGTGCACCATCTGTCACTTTCACTTTGACGACATTTTCTGATCCGTCCTCCCAGGTAATTCGGCTTCCATTTGCTACTTCCTTGTCGTTATATGTAATCTCCATCGCCGCCGTGAAATCTTTCGGAACCGCGGTCACTGTGTTGCTGGCATCTTCTGTGGTGAGCGTATAAGTAGTAGTTGCTGCTGTGAATTCCGGCGTTAATGTATGTCCGCCAATCTTCAGTTCTGCAAGCTCTGCGTTGTCTGTGTCAGTCGTGCTTTCCACAACTTCCACTTTCCAGTATGCCGGCTGCAGGTTGCTGATATCCAAGAGCAGGAATGCATTGTTATCCATCGGGAATCCATTTGCATACGTTTTGATTAAGTACACTCTTTCGTCTTCCAGAAATCTGTAATCATCGCTGTAAAAAATTTTTCCTTTGCTCTCAAGTCCGGCTCCTGCAAAATACAGTTTTGCCATACCGTACACTGCTCGATTAATCGGTACGGCCGGCGACTGGATTACTTCGATCGGAAACGGCAGATTGCTCACATATCCGCCACCCGGTGCAGGTCTCTGAATTGCAGGGCGGACTTTCTTGAAATAATCGGACGGATTGACGATCATGATCAATGTGTCTACCGTTCTTGCTTTTCCATTTTCATCTACGGCAAGAATAGACGTTGCATTTCCCAGCTGAATATCATCCAGTTTTGTGATTTTGATTGCTTCTTTTTCCGGGTATACTCCACCCTGTACACTCACACTGTCTCCGACCTGCCTGATCATTCCGATTGGCATATCTTTTCCAGTTCCGTTGACGATTCCATCTTCTAAACCGTTTGCGAGTGCTTCGTACAGCACCTGCCTTACATATCGGTCTAACCATTCCGGCCCCAGATCCAGCATGGCCTTGCACACCGGCAAGAATGCGGACAACTTGTTCGGCGTAACATCAACTTCCTTAAATCCCGAGGTCAGTTCCTGAATAATTTCTGCGCAAAGTTTTCCCCATGCGGCTTTCTGGTATCCATTTGTATTCATCATCATCCGTGTCAGGCCGGAGACAGATACAAAATTGATTCTTGACAGCAGCGGATGATTGATCTGCAGTTCTTCGAATACACGATTGATGACTGTTTCCGGCATAACAACATCCAAATTTTCTACTGCCTGTTTGGGGTTATCGGACTTCATCGCATCGATGACTTTCTGGTAATACTCTTTTTCTTTTGACGTCAGCTGTCTCACTCCACGGTCAGACAGAATCCTCTGATCTGCTGCTTCTACGATGCCTTTCGCTTCTTCCATTACATTCTGCTGGATATTGTCGCACAGTTCCACAAAGGCACCCTGGAACTCCTCTGCGTCTCCCTTCTGGATTGCTTCATTCATTTTCTGTACGATCGCTTCTTTTGCTTTCTGCAATACATCAAGATTCTTCATGCTTTACCTCCTGAAAAGTTCTAAGATATTATTTTTAACTGGTTCTTTTGGTTCTTTCCGCATAAGTGCAATTTGTTCACGGAAACTTTTCTGTCCCGTAAGAATTTTCTGCATATGACTCAGCTTTTTCTGCATTTCTTCCAGACTTTCTGGTTTTTCTGCCTTTTTCCCAAGAATCTCGTCGATCAATCCGTATTCCATGGCTTTTTCCGGGGTAAGATACGTTTCATTTTCCATCAGTTCTTTCAGCTTATCTTCACTGATTGTGGCCCGTTCCAAAAACACCTGCCGATTGGCTTCCATCATGTCATCCAGATCGTCGGCGTATTTTCGCAGCTGTGTCGCGTTTCCCTCGCAATACATCCACATATTATGGATCAATGCCGTAGTCCCCAGACACATCTTTCTTGTGTCGCATGCCTGGAGAATTAAAAATGCAACACTGTGTGCTACCCCATCGACAATTCCAGTCAGATGATTTCCTTTTTGTTTGAGGATGTTGTAGATTGCAACTCCTTCCTTCACGGATCCGCCGTTAGAATTCAGATGCAATTCAATCTCCATGCCGTCAGGAATTTCATTCAGCTTTTCCCGGAAATACTTTGCGGATGTCTCGGATTCATCATATGACCAGGTATTCCAGTTAAATGTTCCATATTCGCTGACATCATCATAGATATACAAAAGTGTTTTATTTTCCTTCTGCACCGGCTCTATTCTCCAGCTGGTTATCTTCATTGTTTTCACCTCCATTTTCGTTATCTATTTCTTTTAGCAGCGCTTCTATTTCGGAATAGTTCTTTGTCATAAAGTGCTGATCTGCCCATTCTTTGTCTATCTTCGGTTTTCCGATTACTTGCAGGATATCGTTAATTGTGAATGCTCCACTTGATATTAGTTTGTCTATTGGCGTTGCTATATCAAAAATATCAACATGTTTTACCGCAAGTGTGTCAATCTTCAGGTAGTTACCTGCCTTTATCCCTTTTTGTCCATTTCTTTTCCGATTGATTTCCTGTTGTATCATTTTTGTCAACGGATCAATCACAAAAGTAAGTAGCTCATCTGTTGCTTTTGCTGTGTCCTGTACATCTCCTTTGGCAAGAGACGGAGGAAAAGAAAAAGCTCTTGCCGTGAACTCAAATATATCATCAGCAAGTGCTTTAATATCTCTGGTGGATTCTGTGGAGTATGTTTTTGCGTTTTGTGATATATCCTGGTAGTTATATCCGTCAAACAACGGTAATACCGCATTATCCTTCCCGAAAAAATTCTTAAAATGGGTACTCATTAACTCTTCGAACGTGTCGTCAAAGTTGTCCTGCTCCTGTGCGATTCCTGTAATATTAAGGATCCCTTTATGCCCCCGTGATTTCTGATATGCATTTTGTGCATAAGTGATCAGCTTTGAGTACGAATCATACATTCCGTTCATGAGTTTTCGCATATCGGATGAATTCAGTTCAAAAAACATTACATCCGACATGTCCAGCGTCTCCTGCAAGGTATATCCATCAAAACTTATTCCGCTAAACTGATAGTCTCGCAATGCATATGTCTCTTTTATGTAGTCCTCTGCCACATACATTTTTTGGTTTACTTCCACAACCAGGCATTCGTTCTTTCGATACAGTTGTGAAATCATTTTGTACAGGAATCCTGCTGCATTCTGGTTTTGATTCGGTTCAAAATTCCACAGATAATACTCTTTTTCTTTTACTTCTTTGTGGTGATAATATGTTTTGAATTCGCATTTGCTGACTGCATTTGCAATTTTATTTACGCATGTCCAGAACGCAAGTTCCCGGATATACAACTCATATGCGGCATTTTGTACATCCTGATCATCCATAATCTCTTTTACACTTGCAGGGCGATATCCGATCAGCTTCAATACCCAACTTTTCCAATTTATCCCTATGCCGCTCACCTCCTTTAATAGCTGTATACCCTGATTTTTGGTGTCGGTTTTGGCTTACATTTTGGTAACTCACTTTCTACTGTCATGGAGGCAACGAGGGCCATAAAAGGATCTGTTTTTCTGCTTTTCGCTTCGATTTTTCCGTAGACATAATTCCCGAGATCTGCATCGTCTTCCTGTCCCACCTTTCTTCCGTATCGAATTAATTTTGTATTATTTGTCGCCCATCGTAGTTCCGGAGCATCTCCCCAAAAAAACCATTGATTAGCAAAGCAGCTATCAATAACAGGAACGATTTTCATAATATCTGAAGGTCTGATTAATTTCAGATTCTTTCGTACTTTCATGTCAAATCCTATCTCTTTTAAGGCATCTCCGATGAGCGCAAATCTGAAATCATCAACCGCCATCATTTTGATGGTGTACTTCTTTTTTGCTTCTTGAATATAATCAGTGATCAGACTTGGATGTATTTCAACGTCATCTACCAAAGTAACCCGTCCCATTTTTTCCCATTCTTTCCATGGGGCTTTGATGCGTGGGAGGTCTTTCGAATTTAAGCAAATCCACGAATGATTAATATCATACCTGAGATCTCCATCGCGAAAATGTAGATTTACTGAAGCCCAGTCTGTGACTTTGCTAAAATCTATTCCGCAAGTACAACTCCATTTTTCCAGATTCGGAAGTTCTTTTTTGGTTGCTTTTATGATATCGTAATCTGCTACGCTCATCTCTTCTGCATTTTCCGGAATATTCATTCTCTTGGTCATAAATGCCGGAAGTCGCCTTGGATTCTTTTTCCATTCTCTGTATTCTTTCCTTGTTTCTGTCATCAAATTTGGAAGATATGGAAGAGATGGATTCGCTGCAGGCCATTTATCTTCCCGATGTACATCTTCTTTTTTATCCAACTTGCAAATAAATGGCAGCAAACCATTATCTGGCTCACTGCCTCTTAATATCTCTTCTGCTGTTTCCAGAAGGTCGTCCAGAGGTCCTTCTCTCACATCTCCATTGGTTGTGTAATAAGATCTACGCGGATGTTTCTTTTTTCCCAAGCCAGTTGTAAAAACATTGATGTTTTTATAGTCTTCATATTGGTGTATTTCGTTAAAAATTGTAATCCCGGATCGCAGTCCATCTTTTCCCTTGGGGCTATTGGTTCTCCCTTTGATAACCGATCCAGTTTTTAACGATATCACTTTTTCTTTGGTCCATTTGAAAAACCTCTTTAGCTTCTTTGTATGTTCCGGCATTTCGAATGCATTGATAATATCAAAAACCGGGCGCATGGCCTGCTCTTCATTGTTGGCACATATATCAACATCATATTCTCTGATGTTATTGTATGGCGACGTCAAACATACAGATTCCCATGCGATCGTCCCGTCTTTTCCAGCACCTCTTCCCAACTCGCAGAATAGGTCTGGCCACCTTGGCATTCCTGTTTCTTTCCAGTACGTGCAATCGTGCAAACCAATCACAAATTTCTGCCATGGAAAAACCTTTTCGAACGGGAAATATTTTGACAATTCAATATATTTCTCCAGCTGCTCATCGTCGGTATAGATATTTTCATTCTCAAAACACCATTTTACATGTTGGACTAAAAGCTTTTGTTCCTCGCACACAGCATATGTTTCTTTTTCTACAATATCTATCCATTCTTGGATATGGCTGTTTATTTTATAATTCTTCGTCATCAACTTCGACCGGTGTCGGCTTTATTCCGAGGCTGTCAAGGATCTTGAGCATTTGAGCATTGACTTTGATTCTCTGATCAATGGAGTCGTTCTTTTTGCTTCCTTTCTGTCCGCCGCCATTGTCGTAAGTGACTACCACCCCTCTTTTTTGGATATCATCTATCAGATCATTCTCTACATCCCAGAAATCCATGTACTTTTCCACTAAGTCCACATAATATTGTGTGTATATTCCGTTTCTTTTTAGTTGATTTAACAACTCTTTCCGGATTTCTTTCCTTTTGTTCTCTCTTTTCATCCTTGCCATCCTCACCACCACCTTTACGCGCGCGTCTGGCAGATAAAATGTCGAGACCTCTGCCCGGTCTCCGAGGGGCCAATTTGAAATCTGATTTTTTTGACCGGGGGGTATGCTCTGCTTGGCCTTTTTTTCTCTTTCTGCCTTGCGTCTTTTATTTTTTCTGTTTCATATACTGCGCTAGTCCCATCGTTCCTCTGTCAACGGACTCTTTTCTTCCTTTTTTCGGTATCCATGTACTTCCTCATGGCAATCATGACATAGACTGATAAGATTTCTTTTATTTTCTCCATGCCATGTGTAGTACTTCTCCAGTGATAATTCCGGATGTTTTTTGACATAATTGACATGGTGTACAGTTGTTGCTTTCGTGTACTTCCCTCTGCTCTTGCAGATCTGACATTCATATTTGTCCTGCTCCAGCACCTCTTTTCTCAGTCGCTTCCACTTTCCCCATGTATAAAACATATGGATATCCGTGTTCACTGCCTGCTCCACATATCTTACTTCTTCTTCTGTCATTTTCTTTCTCCCATTCGCACAATAAAAGAAGCGCGTCAGAGATTATCCAATGCGCTTCTTTTTCTATATTTGGGAAGAGTATGTATTATAGCTTTTGCTATGATAACATCATAACACAGTGCATGCGGACAAAACGGACAAACTTATTACTTTTGCGGACTTTGGGTCAGTACTGCGATAGTTGCATTAGTTATCTGTATTTCTGTTGCGGTTTTCTCTGCCTCTTCTTCATTATCTTCTTTCGATATTTTTTTCGTATAGATCCCCTAATTTTTTATATTCTTTAGCGATCCTTTGAAGTAATTCTTTCTCACTTTCCTTCCAGATGTTCATGTTCTTTTCCCTCCAAAAATCTGTCATGCGCTTTTCTACAGCTTTCGGCCGTATGGTTTTTCCCCATTCTGTGTGCTACCTGCGTCCAGCTTATGCCGTCGATATATCGGTATCTGATAATTCTTCTTATTCTGCTGTTCTCAATGCCATCTATGTATTCTTCGACTTTTGTCATTAGCTCCAGCAGGTTCTGATCCATTACCTCCAGTTTAGCTTTGTAATTTTTTAATGCATTTTTCTTTCGATAATATTCAGGATAGGGAAATCCCTCTATTTTCTTTGTTCCAAGCGGCTTTTTCCCTTTTCTTCCACATGTGACCGAATCTGCAACTCTATATTCGCTTACCTCCATTTTCAAAATTTCATCATTGAGTTTTCTGATCCGCTTTACAATGTCCTTTTCTTCCTGCTGCATGTCTACGTATTGTTCTAAGATGTGCTTTTCCATTCTCTCTCCTTTGCCATTTCCATCTCCTGCTCCGCTTCTCGGATAAACACTTCAATCGGCACCAGCTTACGGTAACAGAATTCCGGCTTCTGGCCCATTTTGCGCAGCCCTTTGTATAACTCCGTCTGAATCATCACCATGTCATACTCGCACTGGCAAAATCTTACCTCCGCGGTATAGTCCTCTCCTCTGATCCTGGCCGGATATTTTATAATCTTCACTCGATACCTCTCTTTCGCATTTCTCGCACACCTGCCGCCCCTCCGGGATGATCTCCCCGCAGCATACGCATCTATTCTCCATCAGCATTTACCTCCTGCTCCCAGCATTCACGACATGTGTGGGTACTGCATCCTTCTTCATAGCAATCATATTCGGAACCATAATTCGACGGACACGCAAGCTGCATGATGTATTCCTCAGATGTTGTTTCTCCAGTTTCATGCAATATCATGTCAATCAGTCTCATTCTGTTCACCCTTCCTTCTGCTCCGTTCATTATCAATCAGATCACAAATGATTTTCAGATCGCTATACGACATTTCTACTTCAATCATTCGATCTGGCTCTGTTGCCCATATCGCCATCCAGAATGGAGTTTCTACTGCGGTTTCCAAGGTTGTCCTGTCTGTTTTTGCAGATCTGTCTACTCCCCCAACAGGACATCTCTTTTCATTCATCTCTTCCAGACCCCTGCCTTCAAGATTATTAGTCATGTGCTTGAGGATAACTTTTTCTGCTCTTTTTAGACCTTTCACAAACTGATCAAAGCGAACATTGCAAGAGGTATAAGTCCGTTCAATTTCTTTGATCTCTTCCAGAATCTTCTCTAATCCCTGCATTACCATTCCTCCATCCACTTCAATCTCTGTCCGCAAAACGGGCAAAACTCACTTTTGATGTGTGACAGATCCGCTTCGCAGACCGGACATCTATACCATACTTTCCGCTCTCCTACGTGTATCACATCTTTTGCCGTGTCCCGTTCTCTAAGTTTTCTATATTTTTCCGCATACTCATTAATTTCTTCCGGCGTGAGACCGGTATTTTCATACGCTGCCAGAGTCTTACAGATTTGCTGCGAAAACTCACAGTCTCTACATTTTTCGGTTTCTCCTTCACCGTCACAGGTGTCTGCCCGGTAGCAATACGGGTAATATGCTTCTCCTGCATCGCTGATTGCTGTTAATCTCTTCATCTTTTCTCCTCCTCACAAATACTCTTCCACGATCCACCGCAGGATTTCCAGCAGATCGGACTTTGTAATTGCGTTATGTGTTTCCGCGTTCAGCATATTCTGGATTACATTCAGTTTGTCTTCCGGATCGTGATTATCTTCGCAGATATTCTTTAAGATTTTCAGTGCTTCTCCTGTCTGCATTGTCTATTCCTCCTTTGCTATCTCCCGGAACGCCTCCACGCTCATCTCGCTTTGCGTCCCGTCTCCATTATCTACCAGTACCGTTTTTCCTACCTCCAGCAGTTTCACCCTCCGGCAGACGGTGATCTGTCGGCCGGGAAGGTCTACTGTGCGAGTGAGAGTGTATATTTTTCCGATCTGCATCTTT
>ERZ1090862.202-NODE-202-length-26222-cov-6.977529_pt1 | contig 26222 bp, 20 predicted proteins | sample MGYA00478481_ERZ1090862 | MGnify/ENA primary metagenome ERZ1090862 (study PRJEB33644, sample SAMEA5815745) | chicken gut metagenome | biome: Chicken; feature: Gastrointestinal Tract; material: Caecum | place: Ireland | collected 2019-01-01 | study: A study of the... | reverse complement strand
CCTGTATTGAACTTCCACTTCCTTCCCCCGATGTCCAAGACCAATGCAAAGGACCTCTCCCCGCATCTCTGCCATATAATCCTTCTCCATGATCTGCTCCAGCGCCTCTTCTGCCAGTTTCCTCAGGTCTTTCTTCTCATCTCTCGTATACTTGAACTCCATGATAATATTGGGATGGTCTTTCCGACGTGCTTTTAATGCGATATCGTATCTGCCTTTTCCCGCTTCACGATTGCTTTTCACCTCATAATCGCGGCTCAAGAACGTACACATTCCCAGCATCATCATGTGATAACTGTTTTCTTCTTTCAGATCATGATAAGAGGGGAGCGTCTTCAAAATCCGCCGGTAACTGTCTGTGAATGCCTCCACTTTTTTCTCCGTCAGACGCAGGAACATCTGAGACATGTCCCCCTCCCGTATTCCCAGATAAATTGAAGTCAGCTCACGGAAAGCGCGCATGACTTCCTGATTCGGGACCCGGAGAATACATTCTCCGTCTTCCAGTATTTTCTCCGCCGTCACCATCCCGGAACTTAAGAGCAGTCCCCAAAGTGTTTCCACATCACGGACCTCATAATATGAATTGTCCATCTTCACTTCCGTGCTGTACTTTCCATTTTCGATCAGTTCTTCATATCCCGGGCGGAACTCCTCTCCCAGTTCTTCCATCGCAGAGCGGATCAGACCGTTCTCGCCGGTATTTACCCAGAACGGTTCCAGCCGTTTCCTTCTCGCATAATATACGACTGACCAGGGATTGTATATATGGTTGTCTCCAAACCGGTATCCGTCATACATCTGCCGGACCTTTTCGCTGAGTTCCAGTCCGCAGGCTTCCAGCAGTTTCTTTGTCTCCTCCTCCGTAAACCCGAAACAGTCTGCGTATTCCGGTGAATTGACATCACATACCGCAAGATTCTTGAGCCCCGAAAAAATATTTTCTTTCGCCACACGCTGGATTCCGGTCAGATATGCGCTTTCCAGAGATGGATTGCCTTTCAGAAGGCTCCCCAGCATAGAGCTCAGGACAGGGCGCACTTTCCTGTAAAACCCTCCGATCATCGCCTGGATAAAAGGCGTATCGTATTCATCGATAAAAACCTTTACTTTTTTCCCGTAATACCATTCCAGTGCTGAGCACAGCTCCGTCAGCGACTCGGCAATATTATCGCCTCCATCCGGCTTTTCCCTGTTCCATAGAGAGTCATAAATCTTACTCAACTCTCTGCCCATATTCTCCGAAACCTTTTTCTCCTCCCATAGAAATTCATACCGCATATACTCTTTTCTTACTTCTGATGCCAGAAACCTGAAAAGGAAATCCTCGCTGTCTCCTCTTGCATTGGCAAAAGACAGACTGATGACAGGGTACTGGTTCATCTCAGATACCCACTTCGTACCCAGGATCTCCGTCCCCTCAAAAATATCCGCCGAATCTTTTGTGATATCAAAAAACTCCGCCAGCATGGACATATTGAGTGTTTTTCCAAAACGTCTGGGGCGCATGAGCAAAGTCACCTTATCTTCCGCCTCCAGGTATTCTGCGATCAGTCTGGTCTTGTCCACGTAGTAATTACCTTTTTCCCGCATTTCTCTGTAATTTTCTATTCCGATCCCCATCCGTATTTTTCCCTGCCGCTCTGTCAATCTCATAAAGACACCTCATTCATTTCTCCGGTTCTGCCTGCGCGTTCCTCACATTGTTCCCTCTTATCTGACAGTATAACCCGCCGTCTTCAGTTTTTCAATTTTTCTCTGAGTTATATTCAGAAGAATTTATACAAAAAGCGCCGGATCTTTCTCCGACGCTTTTTCCCGCAGCAGTTCCTTTCTGCCCTTTTAGTTTTACACGTATTTATTCATGTTCCAGGATAAATTCCACATTCTTGCTCTCGATCTCCGAAAGGGAACTGTCCTGAAAGTCATCCGCATCCGCAGTCCCTTTATACCAGGGCTTTGACTCAAAGTAGTCCTGCAGGTCCGAACTGCCGAAAATCCTGCCATGCCTTGCAAAGATCTCATTTCTCGCAAGACGGAGCTGTTCGGAAGAAAGTCCTTTCAGGTCCTCCTCTGTCAGCAGCCTCTTATTGCTTTCCGGAAGGATATAGTCTTCGGGATTTCCTTCAATAAGGTCTTCTCCGTCATCTTCATCCTTCTTGTCTTCCTCCTCTTTGCGGTCCATCAGCCGGTCAGACAGAAGGCTCACTCCATTCTGGTAATACTCTTCGGCGTTCTTCTGCACATCTGCTTCGAAAGGCGCATAATTCCTTCCCATTCCGCTGCGATAGCAGATCAGGCTGCCATCCTGGTAAAAATAGTGAAACGCCTGACCTTCTCTGTCTCGTTCGTAAATATAGATGAGTTTCTCATCATCTCCAAATAGATATGTAAATGTATCTTCCTCGTTCTCCTGGACAAACCGGACTGCCTTTCCGTCCTTGTCGTAGTAATCCGTCCTGGCATCATCGGAATATTCTGTGCAGTCTGAACTTCTTATAAAACTGCTGGACTGATTCCATCTCTCAGCAATCTCGTTAACGGCCGCATCAACCTGCTTCGAATCCATCTGTCCATTCCCGGAGTCTTCCTTTTGTTCCCCGCTCTGAGCTTCCTCAAAACTTTTCACCTGTTCTCCGATGTCCTCCGCAACAGGCCGCTGCTCATCTGCCCGCGTCCCGGAATCCTTATCCAGATTCATATAGATGATGCACCCGGCTATGATCGCAGCGACCAGAACAAGACATGCCAGCATGGCCAGTACGAGTCCTGTCTTCTTCTTTTTCTTCTGTTTTGCCATGTCCGTCACTTATCCTTGAATTTAAAAATCTTATCCTTGTTTTTCGGCGGCTTCTTCCCCACGATCTTATCCGGCATAGGCTCATACTGCTTCTGCGGTTTCATGAGAGGCATGCGCCTGTGGTTTTTCCTGAGATAGAGCAGTGCCCCTCCGGCAACGATCACTATGCAGCCTGCGAGAAGCTGAGACACAGGTAATCCAATACCGGGAAGCAGCAGCTGATCCGTACGCAGCCCCTCGATCCACACTCTTCCCAGGCCATACCCGAAGATATACAGAAGGAAAAGTTCTCCCTCATATTTCTTATGCTTTCTGTACAGAGCAAGAATGATCAGAAGTACGCAGCACCATACCGACTCATAGAGAAAGGTCGGATGCACCTGAATATAGCTGACGCCGTCGATCCGCTCAATGTGTTCGCGCATCAGTTCTGTCACATCCCCGGAGCGCACCGCATCCAGCGGAAGCCGCATCGCAAAAAGGCTGTCCGTATACTCGCCGAAAGCCTCTCTGTTGAAAAAATTTCCCCATCTTCCCAGCATCTGACCGTTCAGAAGGGCCATCGCGATCGTATCAAGGATCTGAAACGGAGAAAGCCGTTTGATCCTGGCAAGTACAAACACAGCGATCACAGCGCCGATCACTCCTCCGTAGATAGCAAGGCCGCCTTCCCGCAGATTGAAGATATGGAGAAGATTATCCTTGTACATATCCCAGGAAAAGATGACATAATAGGCCCTGGCCCCCACGATCCCGGCGATCACACCGACGATCCCCATATCCAGGTAATCTTCCGGATTCTGCCTTGTCCGTTTCGCCTCTGATGTGGCGATCAGAAACCCGATCAGGATCGCACAGCCGATAATGATCCCATAGTACGCGATCTCAAATCCGAATATGCTGATGTTCTTCCCCACATGGTCCAGATAGATCCCCAGATTCGGAAAACTGATATCATAATGCATTTCTGCACCCCCTTGTCAAACCTTCCCCTCTCGATTTTTCCCACGTCCTGCCTGTCACAAAACACTGACCGTTCATCCCTCGCCCGTCCCTGAGCGCCGGACGGTTACTTTATACATTAAAGCGGAACAGCATGATATCGCCGTCCTGCACGACATAATCCTTTCCTTCCAGGCGGATCAGCCCCTTTTCTTTCGCTGCATTGTGGGAACCGCATGCAATAAGATCGTCGTAGCTGACCACTTCAGCACGGATGAACCCTCTCTCAAAATCGGAATGGATCTTTCCTGCCGCCTGGGGCGCTTTTGTTCCTTTTTTGATCGTCCACGCGCGCACCTCAGGCTCTCCTGCCGTCAGATAGCTGATCAGCCCAAGCAGATGATAGCTTGCCCGGATCAGTTTTTCCAGTCCGGATTCCTTCAGCCCAAGATCCTCCAGGAACATTGCCTTCTCATCATCGTCAAGCTGAGATATCTCCTCCTCGATCTCAGCGCAGACAACAAACACCTCACACTCTTCCTTTTCCGCATATTCGCGTACAGCCTGCACACCCGGATTGGACGCTCCGTCGTCCGCGAGGTCATCTTCCGATACATTTGCAGCGAAGATCACAGGTTTTGCGGTGAGAAGATTGTATTCTGCAATCCATACTTCCTCATCCTCGTCCTCTGCCTTGAATGTCTTGGCGAGCTTGTTATCTTCCAGATGAGCTTTCAGACGCTCCTGCATCGCCAGCTCCTTCGCGGCAGTCTTGTCATTGCGGGAAAGTTTCACCGTTTTTGACATTCTTCTCTCCAGCACTTCCAGATCAGAGAAGATCAGTTCCAGGTTGATGGTCTCGATATCCCTCATCGGATCGATACTTCCGTCAACATGAACGATATTCGTGTTCTCAAAGCATCTGACAACATGGACGATTGCATCCACTTCACGGATATTGGCAAGGAACTGATTGCCCAGTCCCTCTCCTTTGGACGCGCCTTTCACCAGTCCTGCGATGTCCACGAACTCGATGACCGCGGGAATGATCTTCTTTGTGTGATACATCTCACCAAGGACATCCAGTCTCTTGTCCGGTACTGTCACGACTCCCACATTCGGATCGATCGTACAGAACGGATAGTTTGCTGACTCTGCCCCCGCCTTTGTCAGTGAATTAAACAGTGTACTCTTTCCTACGTTCGGTAAACCTACGATTCCTAATTTCATATATCTTATATTCTCCTTTATCCTCAGCATATCGGGGCTTTTTGTCTTTTTCCCCTTTTACGCCTTTATAGCTCTTTCTCTTCTCCTTTACGCCTTTGTAAGGCTCATCTTTCCTGCCGTCAGTCCCGGGTCTCCATCAGGATGACAACTCCGAAAGCAAACGATATCTCCACCGTATCCTCCTGAAATTCATTGCTCACGCAGAGGCTTCCATACGGTTTCAGGATATGGTTCTTCAGAGGATATTTCGCTCCCGTGATATTAAAATCATCTACCGGAAGTTCCAACGGAAAAACAGAAAAATACGGACCGAAGGCCTCATCTTTTTTCAGCGTGATCCCGTGGTCCAGAAGCCGGATCTGATTATATCTGTCGATGATCCGGGCGTCGGCCCCTGCGTCGAGGGCGATCTTCAGACACTGTACATTTGCCCACAGATGATCCACACGCTTGCCTGTCCCTCCCAGGATCCATATCTCATGTCTGTTAAGTCCCAGACAGAGGCGCAGAGCGATTTCTGTGTCAGACGCATCCTTCACCGGGTTAAACTCACGGATTGGCACCTTTGTCTCCTCGCGATAATATGTCACGACTTCATTTGGAGCGCTGTCAAAATCTCCTACGATATAATCCGGTTTGATACCATGTTCATAGAGAAACACAAGTCCTCTGTCCACGCCGATGATAAATTCAGTCTCTTCACTTTTCAAAATAGGGAGGACGAAATCTTCTTCCAGCATTCCGCCGCTCACGATCACTGTACGCTTACTCATATCTTCTCAAAATCTCCATGAAATCCTCAGTATTTTTTCTGATATCCCCTTTAAATACTCCCGAGCCCGATACGATGACATTTGCACCGGCCTCCAGCACCTCTGCCACGTTTGAATGGTAAATTCCTCCATCTACCTCTATATCTGCCTCAATGCCCCGCTCCTCCAGAAGCCTGCGCAGCTGCCGTATCCGTTCGAAAGACTCCGGGATAAACGGCTGTCCGCCGAATCCCGGTTCCACGGACATGATAAGGAACATCTCCGCCTGATCCAGATAGGGGATCAGCGTTTCCACGGGCGTTCCGGGCTTGATCGAAATTCCGGCCTTCACACCGCACCCGTGGATCAGATCTACCGCCTTCTGCAGATCCTCACACGCTTCCTGATGAACCGTGATGGAATCCGCCCCGCATTTTGCAAACTCTTCAATATAACGTTCCGGCTCCACCACCATAAGGTGAACGTCAAGCACCTGGGCTGTCGTTCCCTTTATCGAAGAAAGCACAGGCATTCCAAATGAAATGCTGGGTACGAACATGCCGTCCATCACGTCAAAATGGATGTACTGTGCTCCCGCCTCCTCCGTGATCCGAAGCTGTTCCCCGAGGATCTTGAAATCCGCGGATAAAATAGATGGTGCCAAAATTCTTTTCATAATTCAGTACTTCTTCCTTTCCTGCAGTTCCCGGTACATTTCTGTATAGTCCTGATACCGTACTCTGTGTATCTTTCCCTCTTCCACCGCCTCTTTCACGGCACATCCGGGTTCATGGATGTGATCGCATCCGTTGAAACGGCATTGTCCCTCATAGGGATCAAATTCAGGAAAATAGTATTTCAATTCCTCTTTCTCAAAATCATTGACATAAAGCGAACTGAACCCCGGAGTGTCCATAATATAGGAATCCTTTCCCAGGACAAGAAGCTCGGAATGCCTGGTTGTATGTTTTCCCCGGGCGATCTTCCGGCTGATGCTCCCTGTCTCCATCTTCACTCTGGACTGAAGAAGATTGATCAGAGATGATTTTCCGACTCCGGAAGGTCCGGCGATCGCGGTTGTCTTCCCCTTCAGGAGTTCTTTCAGTTTTTCTATATTTTCCTCTTCTTTCGCGCTTGTGAAAAGAACAGGATATCCACATCCTGAGTAGATCTGTTTCAATTCTGTGATCAAGGGACTCTCCGCGATATCTGTCTTATTGAAACAGAGTACCGTTGGAATCTCTTTTCTTTCCATCATCACCAGGAAACGATCCAGAAGATTGAAATGGGGATCCGGCTGAGTCACCGCAAACACCACGAGAGCCTGGTCGATATTTGCCACCGCCGGACGGATCAGATCATTTTTCCTCGGCAGGATCTCCGTGATATTTCCTTCCATATCCTTTTCGTCAAGGACCTCGATCTCCACATTGTCTCCCACCAGGGGCTTTATCTTCTCTTTTCTGAATACACCTTTTGCCTTACACTCATAAACACCGGATCCTACTACGTGAACGTAGTAGAATCCGGCAATTCCTTTTACGATTTTTCCCTGCATCATACCGCCTGTCTTCATCACTGCTGCGCTGTTGTGTCAGTTCCGCTTTCGGAGCCGTCCTGTCCTGACGTATCCCCTGTTCCGTTATCTGTCGAAGGCTGTTCCGGTTCAGGCGCCGGCTCTTCGCCAAGGCTGACCCAGAATTCGACTGTTGTGCCTTCCTCTACCTGCGTACCGCTGCTGACAGACTGATAGAACACCTGACCTGCCGGCGCATCATTATATTCTTCCCCGGCGAAAGATGCCGTGAGCCCTGCCTGCTGAAGCGTCTTCTCTGCAGTATTTCTGTCCATTCCGGTAACATCCGGAACACTGATGACCGTCATCTCCGGTCCTTTGCTGACTGTATAGCTGATCGTCGTCCCCTTGGTCACTTTTTTGCCTGCCGCAGTTCCCTGGCTGATGACAACCCCCGCCTCTACGGAATCGCTGTATTCTTCAGAAGCGCTGCCGCTCAGTCCTGCATTAGACAGCGCCGCCTCTGCATCCGACTGGCTCATTCCCTCGATGGACGGAACTTCCGCCGGCTGAGAGCCAAGGCTGATCACAAGCTTGACTGTGCTCTCTTCATCCACTTCTTCTCCCACACCGGGATCACAGGAGATCACATATCCTTCCTCCACATCGTCGCTGTAGTCTGAATCTTTTGCGACCTTGAGATTTGCATCTGCCAGCATCTTCTCTGCATCTGACTCTTCTTTTCCGACTACGTTTGGCACCTTGGTAGTCTGCGCTTCCTCGCCGCTGCTGAGCGTTACGGACACCTGTGTATGAAGGTCTACCTTTTCCCCTGCTGAAGGATCACTGCTGACGACCTCGCCTTCATCATACTCGTTGGAGGGAACCCGCTCATTCTCCACCTTGATTCCAAGCCCCAGATCGTTGAGCGCTTTAGTAGCTTCATCTTCTGTCATTCCACGCAGATCCGGCACCGTAGCCTGTTCCTCTTCTTTCGTCGTGGCAAGTCCCGGACCGCGGAAGATGCCGACCGCATTTCCCACCAGGAACAGGATCAGAAAAGCGATGATCACCGCTGCAACGATCATAAGGATCCGCATGATCTTCTTTGTATCCGGATTTACATCCTGTTTTCTTCTGCGGTCGTCATAATCCCCGTTTTCTTCCTCGTCGTAGTCGTCATCATCATAGTCATCGTCTTCGTATTCTTCATCTTCGTCGTAGTCGTCGTCATAATCGTCATCGTCATCATAATCATCGTCCGCACTGTACTGCCCGTTCTTGATCCTGTCGATCTCCTCAGTGGACATGACGACCGTACGGTCCGAACCGACTGCCCCTGCTCCTCCTGTCAGGACAAAATCACCGTCCGGATCAACAAGGGAACGCTTCAGGTCCAGAAGAAGTTCCTCGCAGTTGCTGTAACGCTTTTCCGGGTTCTTCTGGGTACATTTCAGGATGATACATTCCAGACTGTATGGAATATCCGGCACTTCCTCGGATGGAGCCACGATCTCTTCCTGAAGATGCTTCAGCGCCACCGTCACAGTAGAATCTCCGTCAAACGGAACATGGCCGGTGATCATCTCGTACATGGTGATACCGGCTGAATAAATGTCGCTCCGCTCGTCTACATGACCGCCTCTCGCCTGCTCTGGAGAGGTATAATGCACAGAGCCCATCACACTTGCACTGATGGTCTGTGTAGACGTAGTCGCACGGGCGATCCCGAAATCTGTTACTTTTACTTTTCCTTCTTTTGAAATAATGATATTCTGCGGCTTGATATCCCGATGGATGATATGCCTGTTATGTGCCGCCTGGATCCCGGTCACCATCTGGATCGAGATGCTGATAGTCTCCTTTGCCGAAAGCTTTCCTTTCTTCTCAATATAATCCTTCAGCGTGATGCCCTCGACCAGTTCCATGACCATATAGTAAAGTCCCCGGTCCTGCCCCACGTCGTAGACATTCACCACATTGGGGTGCATCAGACCGGCAGCGGCCTGGGCTTCACTGACAAACTTCTGGATAAACACCTCGTCCGAACGGTAGTCGCTTTTTAAAACTTTGATCGCCACATACCTGTTCAGTTTATGGTCCTTGCCCTTGTAGACATCTGCCATCCCGCCGGAGCCGATCCGGCCAAGGATCTCATACCTCTTCCCTAAAAAAACGCCTTCTTTAATCATAATACACTCACCTCATCCGCGAACGGTTCGATCAGAACTACACCGATATTGTCTGTTCCGCCGTTCTCTTTTGCCGCCTCGACCAGTGCCTGACCGGCCTCGACGATATCTCTTCCTCCCTGCACGATATGGAAAAGTTCTTCATCCTCCACCATATTGCTCAAACCGTCTGTGCACATCAGAATGATGTCTCCCCGCTTCAGACGGTGCTCATAAAAATCCACATCCACGTCGGCCTTTGCGCCGATCGCCCGTGTGATAATATTCTTATCCGGGTGATGTTTTGCCTCCTCAGGCTTTATCCCCCCGAGACGTACCATCTCCTCAACCAGGGAATGGTCTTTTGTCAGCTGCTGTATCCCCTGGTTGATCAGATACAGACGGCTGTCACCTACATTTGCGAAATACATCATCTGGTTCATGATGGTAGCGGCCACCACAGTTGTTCCCATCCCTTTAAGATGCGCGTCCCTGGAAGCTTCTTTTATGATCTCCCGGTTCGCAGTCTTGATCGCTCCGACGAGTGCCTTTTCCACATCCTCGCCTTCGCTCAGATCAAGCTCTCTCTTCAGAACTTCCACAGTATATTTTGAGGCGTAGTCCCCGGCCTGATGTCCTCCCATGCCGTCGGCTACCACAAACAGATTATGGAGAATCCCCAGCGGTCTGTCTGTCGCATAGACATAATCCTGATTCACCTGTCGCACCATTCCTACGTCCGTAATTGAAAATGTCCTCATAATTTTCTCCTTATATACTGTCTTTTCTGAGGTTGCAGTTCACACTGTACTCAGGAAGAGGAAAATACCGCATCATGCCTGCATGTAAGAGATCTTTTCCACTTCCTGAGCGCGAGCGAAACCGACAGCCGCTTTTCAGCCTTTCACATAGCGGCGCCTCAACTGGCCGCAGGCCCCGTCAATATCAGAGCCCATTTCCCTTCTTATAGTAACATTTATTCCGCTTTTTTCAAGTTTATTTTTGAAATTCAGGGCATTTTCCCGGCTTGGACGGACAAATTCACGCTCCCGGACCGGGTTGACCGGGATCAGGTTCAGATGGCAGTTTCTTGGCTTTAAAATTGCCGTCAGTTCTCTGATATCCTCCTCCGTATCGTTGACTCCGTGGACAAGACTGTACTCAAAAGTCACTCTGCGCCCTGTTTTTTCAAAGTACTCATCACACGCGGAAAGGACCTCCGGAAGTTCATATTTGTTTGCCACGGGCATGAGCCTCCGCCTCTTTTCCTGGGTTGATCCGTGAAGGGAAAGAGCCAGCGTGATCTGCAGCTTCTCCTGCGCCAGTTTCCGGATCCCCGGAACGATACCGCAGGTGGATATCGTCACGCTCCTCTGGCTGATATTCAGTCCTCTCCCGTCTGTGAGAAGGCGGATAAACCGAAGGAAATTGTCGTAATTGTCCAGAGGTTCTCCGGTTCCCATTACCACTACATTGGACACTCTTTCTCCGGTGATCTTCTGGATCTGATAGACCTGCCCCAGCATCTCCGATGCCAGCAGGTTTCTCTGCAGCCCCCCGATGGTAGAAGCACAGAACGCGCACCCCATGCGGCATCCGGCCTGGGAGGAGATGCAGACAGAGTTCCCGTGCTTATACTTCATCAGCACGCTCTCCACCACATTGCCGTCAGAAAGCCGAAACAGGAATTTATTAGTCCCGTCCAGCTTTGACACCTGTCTCTCCAGCATCTGCACCGGGAAGATCTCATACTCTTCTTCCAGCTGTTCCCTGAACTTCTTCGACAGATTTGTCATCTCATCAAAATGCTCCGCCAGTTTGACATGGAGCCATTCATAAATCTGTTTTGCCCGGAAGGGCTTCTCTCCCATGTCCAGGATCTCGTTTTGCAGTTCTTCATAGTATAATGAGCGGATATCCTTTTTCATGTTTCCTCTTCCCTCTCTAAGCCTTTCTCACCAGGCGGGCGATAAAAAAGCCGTCGCATTTATGTATCCCCGGCAGCAGCTGGATGCATCCTCCATCCTGAACATCGCCCCGCAGTTCCGAACAGAGTCTGTCTTTGATGTCATCCAGTTTAAATTCCGGATGATTTTCCAGAAACCAGTACAGATTTCCCGTATTCTCCGCCTGATCCACTGTACATGTACTGTAGATGAGCGCGCCGCCCGGCTTCACATAGCTCTGCACACAGTTCAGGATCTTTCTCTGAAGATGCACCAGGCTTTCCGTTCCTTCTGGGGACGCCTTGTATTTCAGATCCGTCTTCTTCCCCAGTACGCCCAGACCGGAGCATGGCAGGTCCGCGATCACCAGATCCGCCTTTCCCTCTGAATCCGGATCAGGCACCGAAGCGTCCTGAACCTTTGCCTCAATATTTTCCAGACCGGACCTGTCGATATTCTCCCGGATCAGATCCGCTTTGTACTCCGTCAGATCCCTGGCTTCGACATGTCCCGTACCGCCCAGCTTCTCCGCAATGTGGAGGGCTTTCCCGCCGGGTGCAGCGCAGACATCGATGACATACGCCCCTCTCTGCGGGTCCGCCACTTCCCCTGCCAGCATGGAACTGACGTCCTGGACCGCAAACAGTCCTTCTCTGAAACTCTCCAGTCCTTCCAGATGATCATACCCTGTTATCTCAAATGCGTAGGGCAGATAAGGGTGCCGCGTTACCGTTACCCCCTCCTGCTCCAGCCGTGTTTTCAGTTCCTCCGGTGTCATCCGGTTCAGGCAGCAGCGGATAGTCAGGGGCTTTTCTTCCTGAAAATCCCGGAGCATGGCCTCGATCACATCCGGCTCATATTCCTGCTGCCACAGCTTCAGGATCCACTCCGGGCAGGAATACCGGACAGACAGTGCCTCCATGCCCTCCGTCGGATACTCTACACTGTCCAATCCTCTGGCTACGCTTCGGAGCACGCCATTCACATAGCCTTTCAGGCCGGAAAATCCTTTCCGGACAGCCAGCTTCACTGCCTCGCTGCAGACGGCATGGTCCGGCACAGTGTCCATATATTTAAGCTGATACACTCCGGTCCTTAAGATATTTCGGATCACCGGCTTCATTTTCCTTACCTTTACTTTGGAAAACCGGTCCAGAATATAATCGATCTCGATCATATGCTCCAGCGTTCCTTCTGTCACCCTGGTAATGAAGGCACGCTCCCGCTTGTCGAGATACTGGTATTTCGTGAGAACATCTCTCAGGATCCGATGGCTGTAAGCGCCGTTCTCCGTCACTTCCATCAGGATCTCCAGGACGATCTCCCGTTCGTTTACTGTTTTAGTCATCGTCTCTTCGTCCTCCTATGATCATCAGTCGCAGAAGCTGCAGTATCATGGACGCCGCGCTTGCCACATAGGTCAGGGCAGCGGCCCCCAGCACCTTCTTTACCGCTCCTATCTCATCCGGATAGAGCATTCCCGAAGTTTCCAGCACTCTCACCGCTCTCCGTGAAGCATTGAACTCCACCGGAAGAGTCACGATCTGGAAAAGAACTGCCGCAGAAAACAGCAGAATTCCCAGATTAATCAGCAGGGAAGACATCTGTCCGCCCATGAAAAGTCCGATGATGATCAGCGGCCAGGAAAGTGCCGAGCCGAAGTTTGCAACCGGGACAAGCGCGCCCCGGATAGAGAGCGGCGCATATCCCACCGAGTGCTGGACCGCGTGTCCGCACTCATGTGCAGCCACACCGACAGCCGCCACAGAGGAAGAATTGTATACCGTATCGGAAAGCCCCAGCGTCTTGTTTCTCGGATCATAGTGATCAGTCAGATTCCCCGGGATATGGATCACACGTACATCATAGATCCCGTTTTTCCTGAGGATCCGCTCCGCCGCTTCCTTTCCCGTCATCCCGGAATGGCTGCGCATCCGGGAATATGCGGAAAACACACTGTTTACACGGGCAGAAGCGATCATGCAGATCACAACACCGATCACGACAAGCATATAGGTTGGGTCAAAATAATAATAAAACATTCTATCATCCTCCTGAGATTCCAGTTGATCCTCTGTTCGATCATGCGCCCGGAATGTTCCAGGAATCAGTTCGTATCCCCCGCGTTATTCCCGCGTGAATACCGTTCCTTCTTCCAGCGCATACCCCCTCAGGAATGCACCTGTCTCCATCCTTTTCTTTCCCGGGATCTGAAGTTCATATACCTGCAGGACTCCGTCTCCCGTCTGCACCGTAAAGTGATCCTTTGCCACTGCAAGGACCGTCCCCGGCTCTGCTTTTCCGGCTCTGCTTCCACTTCCGGATTCCCCGGCACGCTCTTCCCCGGACTCCGGGCTGAAGTCTGCCTCTGCTTTCGCACGCCAGATCTTCATCACTTTTCCATTCCAGTGGGTATAGGCGCTGGGCCAGGAATTCAAGCCCCTCACCAGACGTTCGATCCGGACGGCAGAGTCATTCCAGTCGATGTTTCCAAGTTTCTTATCCAGCATCCTTGCATATGCCGTCGGGCTCTCGCCCTGTTTTTCAAAGGAAGCCGTCCCGTCTTCCAGAGCCTTCAAAGTCTCCACACACAGCTTTGCGCCTGCATCCGCCAGTTTGTCGTGAAGGGACTCCCCGGTCTCCTCCTCAGTGATCGGCACCTCTGTCTTCATGATCATGTCTCCTGTGTCCAGACCTTCGTCCATCTGCATGGTAGTCACGCCGGTGACTTTCTCTCCCTCGATGATCGCCCACTGGATTGGAGCAGCGCCGCGGTATTTGGGAAGCAGTGAGGCATGGACGTTGATACATCCATAGGGAGTCAGCTCCAGGATCGACTTCGGAAGGATCTGACCGAACGCGATGACCACCATCACATCGGCGTGATATTTCTTCAGTTCCTCCACGCACTGCGGATCACGGATCTTCTTCGGCTGATAGACCGGGATGCCGTGTTTCATCGCAGCCTCCTTCACCGGAGTGGGCTGCATCTCCTTGCCCCGTCCTTTCGGCTTATCCGGCTGGGTCACCGCAAGGCATACGTCGTGTCCTGCCTCCACCAGCGCTTCCAGTGTTCCCACGGAGAAATCAGGGGTTCCCATAAATATGATTCTCATCTCTTATTCCTCCGTTTCTTCTTCGTCTTCCTCCGGCTCCTCATAGGTCACGTCATGAAGACCGTCCTCTGTCTTGTCCACGTAAAGCTGTCCTGAGAGATGGTCGATCTCATGACAGAACGCTCTTGCCAGAAGTCCTTCCCCTTCCATCTCAAAGGGCTCCATCTCCTGGTTCAGCGCTCTCACTTTCACATGATCCGGGCGGGTAACATATCCCCATTTTCCCGGAACGCTCAAGCACCCTTCCTCCCCGGTCTGCTCTCCGGACGTCTCGATGATCTCCGGGTTGATCAGTACGATAGGGCCTTCTCCCACATCGATGACCACGATCTTCTTGAGCACGCCCACCTGGGGAGCTGCAAGCCCCACGCCGTTCTTGTCGTACATAGTCTCAAGCATATCCCCGATCAGGATCTTTGTCCGAAGTGTCATCTTCGGTACATCCTTACATTTCTTTGTCAGTATCTCATCTCCGATTTCTCTCACCTGTCTGATCGCCATAATTATATCTCCTTCCTGTTACAGTCCACACTGTGATCTTTCGATGCGGATTGCGGCAGTGCGCAGCACGGAACAATCCGCAGGCATCGTAATTCGGGGCTTTTGCCCCGACATCATATTCCCATCGGGTCAAAATCAAACTGGATCCGCATTTTGTCAAACCCCGAGTTGATCTCGATATACTGTTCCAGCCTGTTCTTGATCCCTGTAAGTGTATCATATTCCGGCGCTTTTATATAGAGGACGCGGCGATAGATATCCTTTACTTTATCGATCCCGGGGCTTGCGGGGCCTATGACTGCCGCTCTCCCCTGCCCATCTGACATTTGCGCCTCATTGCTGTCCGCCGGCTTTACATTTCTGCTCACCCGGAGTGCATATTCTCTCAGATAATGACATCCTTTGTCAAGGAGTTCCTCATCCCCGCAGGATACGAGCACAGCCAGAAGATGCTCCACGGGAGGATATCCCATCAGCTCCCTGTAGCTGATCTCCTGTGCGTAAAACGCCTCATAATCCTGGGCAGCCGCTGTGACCACGGCATAATGTTCCGGGCTGTAGGTCTGGATCACCGCCTCGCCGGGTCGGTCTCCTCTCCCTGCTCTGCCCACCGCCTGGGTCAGAAGCTGAAATGTCCTCTCCCCGGAGCGGTAGTCGTCCGTGTACAGCGACATATCCGCCGCCAGAACTCCCACCAGCGTCACATTGGGGAAATCATGCCCCTTCACGATCATCTGTGTTCCCACAAGGATATCCGCCTCTTCATTTGCAAACGCAGAGAGTATCTTCTCATAGGAATCTTTCTGCCGGGTGGTGTCCATATCCATCCGGAGCACTCTCGCCCCCGGGAACCGCTCCTTCACGATATCCTCGATCTGCTGGGTTCCGGCGCGGAATTCTCCGATATGACGGGAGCCGCATTCCGGGCACGCCGTCACTTTTGCGCAGGTGTATCCGCAGTAATGGCACCGCATGGTCCCGTCCCGGTGTACCGAGAGAGACACGCTGCAGTGGGGGCACTTTATCACATGCCCGCATTCCCTGCAGGATATGAATCCGGAATACCCCCTCCGGTTTAAAAAGAGCATGATCTGCTCCTTTTTCTTCAGCCTGTCTTCCATCAGTTCCTGCAGTTTCCGGCTCAGGATCGAACGGTTTCCCTCCCGGAGTTCCTGCCGCAGATCCACGGTATACACCTCGGCAAGCTGCTGCATACGCGACCGGTTCTTCAGCTCCAGCAGGACATATTCCCCTTTCCGGGCCCGGTACATGGCTTCCAGAGAAGGAGTCGCGCTTCCCAGAACGACCCCGGCCCCCTCCATCAAAGCACGGCGGACCGCTGTCTCTCTGGCATGGTACCGGGGAGTCTGTTCGCTCTTGTAGGTTGGTTCATGCTCCTCGTCAATGACGATCAGCCCCAGATCCGGAAAGGGCGTGAACAGCGCGGAGCGGGGACCGATCATCACGTCCACCTCTCCTGCCTTCGCCCGCATCATCTGATCGTAACGTTCTCCCGGCGAGAGCCTGGAATTCATAATGGAGACCCGGTCTCCGAAATTCCGGTAGAACCGCATCACTGTCTGATAGGTCAGAGCGATCTCCGGGATCAGGACAATAGCCTGCTTTCCCTTCTCCACAACGGTCCGGATCATTTCCATGTAGACTTCCGTCTTTCCGCTGCCTGTCACGCCGTACAGAAGATAAGTATTCCTCAGCCCCTTTTCATAGTCTTGCCGGAAACGGCGGACAGCAGACATCTGTTCCTCTGTGAAAATAATCTTTTTTCCCGTCTGCTCCGTCTTCTTCACCGGGTTCCGGTATACCTGCTCCTCCTCGATCTCAAGCACGCCCTGTTCTTCCAGAGCGCGTATCACGGGAAGAGTAATATTCAGCTTCTTTGTCACCAGTTCATAATCCAGCACAGGATCATCGAGCAGCGCCGCCATCAGCCGCGCCCGGGCCTTCTGGCTCTTCTCCAGATAAAACTCCAGTTTCTTCCGTCCCGTCTCCTCGTCAAGAAGCAGGCGGAGCCGGCGTTTCATCCTGGCAGGTTCCTTCTGCTTGATGGGCAGCACTGTCTTGCGCGCCGGGATCATGGTGCCGCCATAGTTCTCCTTCATCCACGCGGCAAGGGCAATGAGTTTTGCCTCGATCTCCACGCCCTCCCTGGAAATATCCTCAATCTCTTTCACCTTTGACAGATCATAGTCGCAGGTCTCGGAGATTCCGGTCACGTAGCCCTTCGTGCGCCGGTTTCCGTTTCCAAACGGCACCAGCACTTCCATGCCCACTTCCAGTTCCCCCTCCAGCCGTTCCGGGATCCTGTACTGGAAGATCCTGTCCAGTTTTTCATGTTTTATATCTATGATAATATCTGCAAACACATGCTCACTCCGTTTTCAGTTCCTCAAGCACTTCCGCGATCAGGACACGTTCATCCATGGGGTATTTGACCCCTTTGATCTCCTGATAATCTTCGTGTCCTTTTCCGGCAAGAACGATGACGTCCCCCGGCTCTCCATGGGAAATGGCATATTTGATCGCCTCTTTCCGGTCACAGATCTCCACATATTTTCCATCGGTCTTTCCAATCCCGATCTTGATATCGTCAATGATAGCCTGAGGTTCCTCAAACCTCGGATTGTCCGACGTGATGATAGTCAGATCCGCAAGACGTCCGGACACCTCGCCCATCTCATACCTTCTGTCCTTTGACCGGTTTCCTCCGCATCCGAACAGGCAGACAAGACGCTTCGGATGATACTCTCTCAGAGTGGTAAGAAGACTCTCCAGACTCATGGCATTGTGGGCGTAATCAATCATCAGTGTGAACTCATCGGACACCTTGATCATCTCAATGCGCCCTTTCACCTTTGCCTTCTTCAGCGCCTCTTTGATCTTATCTGCCGGGACATTGAAGTAATGGCAGACAGCAATAGCGGACAGAGAATTGTACACGCTGAACTTGCCAGGGATATCGATCTCCACGTCAAAGTCCATCAGCCCCGCCACATGATAGGCGACTCCCAGATAGCCCGGTCTGGATACCAGTTCCACATTCTCCGCGCGAAGGTCCGCCTTCTCTGAGAAGCCGTAGGTCTCGATCCGGCAGGTGGAGCCCTGGAAAACGTCCTCAAAATATTTGTCGTCCACATTTGCGATACCAAGTTTACACTGCTTGAACAGGAGCCCCTTGCATCTCTTATAATCGTCAAAATCTTTGTGCTCGTTCGGACCGATATGATCATGCCCCAGATTGGTAAAGATACCGATCTCAAAGAGGATTCCGGCCGTCCGGTGGAGCATCAGTCCCTGGGAGGATACCTCCATGACCACGCTGTCGCACCCTTCTTTTACCATCTCAGCAAAATACTGATGGATGGTAAAGGACTCGGGCGTCGTGTTTGCCGCCGGGATGTGTTTCTCGCCGATGATCGCCTCAATGGTCCCGATCAGACCTACCTTATGGCCCACTCCCTCAAGAATCGATTTGATCATATAAGTGGTCGTGGTCTTTCCTTTTGTACCAGTGATCCCGATGATCTTCAGTTTCTCCGCGGGATACCCGAAATATGCCGCGGACATGAGAGCCAGCGCATATCTCGTATCCGGCACCCGGATCACCGTCACGTTCTCCGGCACCTCCACCTCTTTTTCCACAACCAGGGCCGCCGCCCTTTTCTCCGCCACATCCGGAGCGAACCTGTGTCCGTCCGACACCGCGCCGCTGATGCAGACAAAAACTGAACCCGTTTCCACCTTTCTCGAATCATTGACAAGGGTTGTCACTTCAATCTGATCACTGCCCTGAACAACTTCATATTCAAGACGTTCCAATAATTTATCTAATCTCACGGTTACATTCCTCCTGATCTGGATATTATATTCATATTTAGCGATGCCAGGATCAAAAGATCCAGGCCCTCATGAGCCTGCCCATAAGCGGGTGAAAGACCTCTTGCCTCCAACATCATTTACCTGTGTTATAGAATACCACAATCTCCCCCCAGTTGCAAAAAATACAATTTTTCTGGACAAGGACCGGGGATTACGCTATGATATGGAAGCAACTTTATCGGGAAATCACTGCATCAGATATGTTGCAGCCCTTTTCAGGCTGTAACTCAGGTATTGACAAAATTATTTCAAAAGTAAGAAAGGAAAGAGAGGATTTTATTTTGCTTACAGATTTTATCAACGCACTGAGCGATCTGCTCTACAGTTACATTCTGATCATCCTGTTGTTGGGAACAGGGATCTATTTTTCCATCCGGACCCGTTTTGTGCAGTTCCGGCTTTTCATCGAATCGCTTCGCGTGGTGGCGCAGCCGGGATCCGATGAAAACGGACTTTCCTCCTTCCAGGCGCTGATGGTGTCCACCGCCTCCCGCGTCGGTACTGGGAACATCGCCGGGATTTCCACCGCGATCTGCCTGGGCGGCCCGGGCGCTGTCTTCTGGATGTGGCTCACCGCCATCCTCGGAAGCGCGTCTGCATTCATCGAAAGTACGCTGGCACAGATCTACAAACGCCGTGCTGAGGACGGAAGTTCCTACGGCGGCCCCGCGTACTACATCCAGGCCGCTCTGAAAAAGCACTGGATCGGCGTCGCTTTCGCCGTTTTCCTGATCCTGACCTACATGGGCGGATTCAACCTGGTAGCTTCTTTTAACATCGCCGACTCCTTCCGGGCTTACAGCTTTTTCAACGAGTCCTCCACACCGATGATCGTTGGGCTGATCCTGGCTGTGATCTTTGCAGTCTGCATCTTTGGCGGAAGCAAACAGATCTCCCGGATCACAGAGGTCCTCGTTCCGTTTATGGGGCTCTTCTATCTGGCGGTGGCGCTGTTCATCGTGGTCACTCATTACTCGCTGATCCCGCAGATGTTCTCAAGCATCTTTTCAAACGCCTTTGATTTCCGCGCCATCTTCGGCGGCTTCACCGGCTCCTGCATCATGAACGGGATCAAGAGGGGACTGTTCTCCAACGAGGCCGGCGTAGGTTCCGCCCCCAACGCTGCCGCCAGCGCGGCGGTATCCCATCCGGTAAAACAGGGGCTGGTACAGATGCTGTCTGTATTTATCGATACGATCCTGATCTGCTCCGCCACTTCCTTTATGCTCCTGTGCTCGGGCGTGGCCCCCAGCGAAGAACTTAAAGGTATGCCCTGGGTACAGGCGGCGGCATCCGAATCACTGGGCGGCTTCGGAACAGTCTTTATCACCATCGCGCTCTGCCTGTTTGCCTTCACCACACTGATCGGCAACTTCTACTATGCAGAGATGGGACTGAAATATCTGTGCGGACGCACACCGGGAAAAGCACTCCTCAATGCCTTCCGCATCATCGCCGCACTGATCGTCCTGGCGGGTTCCGTCATGGAATTCAGTCTTGTGTGGAGTACTGCGGACGTGCTGATGGGCTTCATGGCACTGATCAACCTGCCTGTTATCATCATCCTTGGCGGTCCGGCGATCCGGTGCATGCGTGATTATATGAAACAGAAAAAAGAAGGAAAAGATCCCGTATTCCGGGCGAAAGATATCCAGCTCAGGGATAAGACGGATTTCTGGAACTGATATTTTGACTAAAGTCCATCCCGCCGTGGGTGTCATGTGAGCAAAACATCAAGTGAGAGCGTTCCGAAAAGCATTGGTTCTGTTTGTTAGGCAAAGGATATGGAGTGCCGCTGCACGAACATATACTTTGGCGTTACAAACATTCCAATCTTTGAGGTAAAGCGGAACGGTTTTGCGATATGACACCCGCGGCGGGATGGACTATTATCCAATCACGAAATCACTCTTCCCCATTTAAACCTATGCAGCAGCCAGATGCATCCGAAGGACAGTCCGGCGATCACCACAGTCAGTACCGGGACAGCAATCCATGCCGGAACCGCTGAAGCGGGCACAAATTTCCTGTAAATGTCCAGGAAGAAGATATGGATCAGGTAGATACCGAAGGAAGCCTTTCCAAAGGCGTCGATCACCCGCCGCGCTTTCTCGGAGGGAGTATATTTCGACCCGCTCAGCCTGATCATGAACAGGAAAAAGAAAACACTGGTCAGGATCATAAACGGCGTGCTGTATGCCAGCATCTTATCGCTGTGGGCATTGCCGGACAACGTAAACCACATGGAGGAGCCAAAGGTGATCAGAAGGCTGATAATCGAGATGAGTACTGCCATTGTCTGGCTCACCCGGATATGCTTTCTGTATTTAAACAGATAGTATCCGATCAGGACGTAGAAGAAATAAACCCTGTCGCCCACGATGGGGATATCATAATAGAGCTGTCCGCCTGCCACACCGGCAAGATAGTTTATAAGGACCGCTGCGCTGATCAGGATCACAAACGCCTTTTCCAGCTTCATGGTCATGTTTCTGCAGAGAATCTGAAAGAAAGGCAGGACCAGATAGATCGGGATCATCGCATAGAGATACCACAGATGTGCCTTGGTAGGAACATACCAGATCTGTCTCAGGTCATAATCCCTTCCATCGTAAAAAATATTCCAGATATAGTAAAGCAGGCTCCAGACAACCAGAGCCGTAAGAAACCGAAGAAGACGTTTCGCATGTTTCTCAAGGGGTTCTTCCCTTCCCAGGAGCAGCGCCCCGGATATCATAAAGAAACAGGGCACACTCACTCTCGCCGCCGCATCCAGCAGCAGAGAAAACGTATAGTCCGGCAGTGTGATCTGCCGGAAAGACCGGCAGTAAAAATTCGTGATATGGATGACGATGACAAAAAGAAACGATATCATCCTCACCAGTTCCAGATTGTAGTTCTTTCCTCTCATCTGTGCTTTCCCCTCGTACTTATTTCTCCGTATTTTTCGTTCCGGGCCGCTTCATCAGGCTGGCTTTCACCACGGCTCCGCTGCCATAACGGCTGTTCAGTTCATCCAGCGCCTTCTTCAGCTTTTTATGCTTTTCATCCGGTTCTTTCGGGATCTCGATATCAAAGATTGAAAGCTGTTCCGGCTCTCCTTCGTCTACAAGCTTGGAGGTACGGATCCCAAGAAGACGCACTGGCTCTCCGCTCCATGACTCCCGGAACAGGGAACAGGCAGTCTCATACAGGACGTCCGGATCATTGGACGGTTTCTCCAGCTGTGTCTGATGGGAACTGGAACGGAAATCGTAATATTTGACCTCCATGCTTACCATTCCCGCCTTCTGTCCTGCTTTTTTCAGGCGCCTCCCCACACTTTCCGCAAGTTCCCGGAATACCGGCAGAGTGTCTTCATAGGTTTCTGCATCCTCCGAAAGGGTCGTGGAGTTTCCGATTCCTTTTGCCTGCTCCGGTTCTGCCTGTACCAGGTCCGTCCCGATCCCGTTTGCAAATTCCCAGAGCATTTTCCCGTGGCTTTTCAGGTGCAGCATGATCAGCTTCAGGTCTGCCTGAGCCAGATCGCCGATCGTATTAATCTCCAGCTTTTTCAGCACTTCCACGCTGGAGCGCCCCGCCATGTACAGGTCACTGATGGGAAGCGGCCACATCTTCTCCTTGATCTCCTCCGGGAAAAGGGTGTGGATCCGGTCCGGTTTCTCGAAATCTGACGCCATTTTCGCCAGCAACTTGTTTGTAGAAATACCGATATTTACCGTGAATCCAAACCGCTCTTTTATCCCGTCTTTGATCTCCAGCGCTCCGTCCACCGGAGAATTCCAGCGGTGCGCGATGGATGTGAAATCCATATAGCACTCATCCACACTGACCTGTTCAATCTCTTTCGTAAATGTCCGAAGATAGTCCATGAGGAGCCGGCTCTTCTCCCGGTACATCCTGTGATCCGGCGGAGCAGTCACAAGATTCGGGCACTTACGAAAGGCATTCGCAACAGGTTCCCCCGTGCGGATGCCATATCGTTTCGCCGCAGGGGATTTGGCGAGCACGACCCCATGGCGGGACTTCTGATCCCCGCCGATGATGGCCGGTATCTCGCGCAGATCTACTGTCGAGCCGTTTTTCAGTTGTTCTACCGCCGTCCAGCTAAGGTAAGCGGAATTCACGTCTATGTGAAAGATGATCGATGCCATACGGCAGTCCCTTCTTTACTCTGTAGCGGTGATCTGTCCTTTGACCGTCGCCTGAAGCTTTCCGTCCGTCACATCGATCAGGATCGTATCTCCCCGTCCCACATTTCCGGCGAGGATCAGCCTTGCGGCAAGGGTCTCCACATTTTTCTGCAGATATCTCTTCAGCGGTCTTGCTCCGTACATCGGGTCGTATCCGCCCTCCACGACGAAATCTTTCGCCGCATCGGTGAGCTCAACGCGCAGTTCCTTCTCTACAAGACGTTTATTGACGTCAGCTATCAGTAAGTCAATGATGGCATGAATATTTGTTTTCGTCAATGGTTTGAACATAATTATCTCATCAAGACGGTTCAGGAACTCCGGTCTGAAGTGTGCCTTTAACTCATTCATGGTCATTTCCTGGCTGCTCTCGTCCAGTGTACCGTCCTCCTGAATGCCTTCAAGAAGATAGTTCGCGCCGATATTGGATGTCATGATCAGGATCGTGTTCTTGAAATCCACAGTCCGCCCCTGAGAATCCGTGATCCGCCCGTCGTCAAGTACCTGAAGGAGTACATTGAACACATCAGGATGTGCTTTCTCGATCTCATCAAAAAGCACTACAGAGTACGGTTTTCTCCGCACTGCTTCGGTGAGCTGTCCGCCTTCGTCATATCCTACATATCCCGGAGGTGCTCCGATCAGTCTGGACACGGAGTATTTCTCCATGTATTCACTCATATCGATACGCACCATGTTGTTCTCATCATCGAACAGACTCTGCGCAAGGGCTTTTGCAAGTTCGGTCTTACCGACTCCGGTAGGTCCGAGGAACAGGAAGGATCCGATCGGTTTCGTCGGATCTTTGATCCCTGCTTTGGAGCGGATGATTGCCTCTGTGACGAGTTCCACGCCTTCATCCTGTCCGATGACACGTTTATGCAGTTCATCAGCAAGATGGAGCGTCTTGCTTCTCTCACTCTCGTTGAGCTTTGCCACCGGGATTCCGGTCCAGCGGGATACGATCCTCGCGATCTCGTCGTCTGTCACGGCTTCATGGACAAGGGACAGGTCTTTCTCCTTTACCTTCTCCTCCTCTTCCTCCAGCTGTTTCTGGAGCTGAGGCAGTCTGCCGTACTGGAGTTCCGCCGCTTTATTCAGATCATATTCTCTCTGTGCCTTCTGGATATCCTTGTTGACCTGCTCGATCTCCTCACGGATCTTCTGGACACGTTCAACGGATTTCTTCTCATTCTCCCACTGTACTTTCTTGCCTGCATACTCTTCTCTAAGGTCTGCAAGTTCTTCCTGGAGATGCTCCAGACGCTCTTTGCTCAGTCGGTCTTCCTCTTTCTTGAGGGCTTCCTCCTCGATTTCAAGCTGCATCACACGCCGTCTCAGCTCATCCAGCTCTGTCGGCATGGAATCCAGCTCTGTCTTGATCAGAGCACAGGCTTCATCTACCAGGTCGATAGCCTTATCCGGCAGGAACCGATCAGAGATATAACGGTGTGAGAGCGTAGCGGCTGCAACAAGCGCACTGTCTGTGATCTTCACACCATGGAACACTTCATACCGCTCCTTCAGACCTCTCAGGATAGAGATGGCGTCCTCCACCGTCGGCTCATCCACCATGACCGGCTGGAAACGACGTTCCAGGGCAGCATCCTTTTCAATATACTGACGGTACTCGTCAAGAGTAGTTGCACCGATACAGTGCAGTTCACCTCTGGCAAGCATGGGCTTCAGCATATTTCCTGCATCCATGGCGCCGTCCGTCTTTCCGGCTCCTACGATAGTATGGAGCTCATCAATGAACAGGATGATCTTTCCTTCGCTGTTCTTCACTTCCTCAAGAACGGCTTTCAGACGTTCCTCAAACTCGCCCCGGTATTTTGCACCGGCGACAAGGGCTCCCATATCCAGGGAGAAAATCGTCTTTTCTTTCAGTCCTTCCGGCACATCGCCGCTGACGATACGCTGCGCCAGGCCTTCTACGACCGCAGTCTTTCCTACACCGGGTTCGCCGATGAGGACCGGGTTGTTCTTTGTCTTACGCGAAAGGATCCGGATCACATTCCGGATCTCCTCGTCACGCCCGATGACCGGATCTAGTTTCTGCTCTCTTGCGCGTTCCACCAGATCCTGACCATATTTATTCAGCGTGTCATAAGTTGCTTCCGGATTGTCGCTTGTCACCCTCTGGTTTCCTCTGACCGTAGAAAGAGCCTGGAGGAATCCCTCCCGGCTGATGCCGAATTCACGGAAGATCTGTTTCATATCCCGGCTTGCATATTTTAAAAGCGCCAGGAAAAGATGTTCAACGGAAACGTATTCGTCCCCCATCTGTTTTGCTTCGTCTTCTGCGTGGATCAGGACATTGTTGAGCTCCTGCCCCACGTATGCCTGTCCGCCCTGTACCTTCGGGCGTTTTCCTATAGCCTGCTCCACTCTGTCGATGAAGAGCTGGCCCTGTATACTCATTTTTTCCAACAGCTTCAGGATCAGACTGTCGTCCTGTATCAGCAGGGCATAGAGCAGATGCTCCTGGGCCAGTTCCTGGTTACCGTTGTCCGCTGCGATCTTTTCACAGTTCTGTACTGCCTGCAGCGAATTCTGTGTAAATTTATTGATATTCATGGTCATCCCTCCTTGCTAACCACTACTTGTTTTCGTGTTCTAGTAGCAATATAGCAAAAGTTGTTAGCCACGTCAAGGGTCGAGTGCTAATTTCTTGAAATTAAATATAGAAAAAGTGGTTGCTCTCCAGAAGAATAACCACTTTTCGTGTGAAATATCAAATTGACATATTAAACTATTTATCAATCACAACATTGCCGTTTTCATCTAACAGAGGTGTAATCCCTGAGACGCCTGTGCCTATTGAAAGCAGGTAATTCACCCCTGTAACTGTGTCAACCACAATCTGTATTGCTCCAAATCCCAATGTTTGTTCTTCCTTAACCTGAAATCGCTTTGCTTTTTTCTCAAACATTTTTTGACCTCTTTTTATTTTTTGATAGAATTATCGTCTGTCATGCAAAATATGAAATGATAACGCTACTCCTTTAAATTTTTCAAGGCTGACGGATTATTTTCCAATATCGCGCCGACAGTGGGACAGCTTTCTAAATCTGAACAGTCGCCGCAAGTAGCAACGCCCTTTTTTAATGCCGGGTAATTAGTTATGCCGATAAAAATGTGATGAAGCCTGTAAA
>ERZ1090862.200-NODE-200-length-26279-cov-7.693678_pt1 | contig 26279 bp, 25 predicted proteins | sample MGYA00478481_ERZ1090862 | MGnify/ENA primary metagenome ERZ1090862 (study PRJEB33644, sample SAMEA5815745) | chicken gut metagenome | biome: Chicken; feature: Gastrointestinal Tract; material: Caecum | place: Ireland | collected 2019-01-01 | study: A study of the... | reverse complement strand
CAAATCAATGCTGGCTGGAACTTAAAAAATAAAATAAAATACCGGCGCGCGCCGCCCCGGGGTACGCGCAACTGGCGGGGCCCGTCCTCTGCCGGATCTGTATCGGATCGTGTGAGAGAAAATGCCGTGCCTTTTAAGGTTACTTCTCAAACGCGATCTGTTTTTGTCTGAAGAATTTTTCTACCATTTCATCCCAGGCGTGTTCCAGAGTCTTATCCATAGAAAACGTTTTAAAGGAACTTCCGGTCACACAGGCGAGAGATTTTCCGTCAAAGCGGATATTAAGATAGAGTCCCTGTATTTCGTCAGGATCCAGCGCAAGATTGTTCTGCTCGATGAGCCGGGCAATATTTCTGTGTGAAAGGCTGAAAACAAAACGAAAACTCAGAGGAGTCCGTTTCCCGCGGATCAGAGAAAAACAGTATTCTCTTATGTTTTTCCAGTAGGAATATTCCGGAAGATCCGTGTCTGTGTCAAAGAAATCTTTCTGTATAAACCCGTCTATCCGAAAGGTGTTGAATGTCACGATCTCTCCTTCGATAAAATAAAAACTATCGAAGGTGTCTTTCAGAAGAAGATGGGAAGTAAAATCTTTTATTTCAGTCAGTGTCAGTGCGATCATATGTGTTCCTCCATTACCACACTATCATATCACAAAAATTATTGCTTTTCACTGCTGCAGAGGGAAAATGTCCCCGCCATTGACTTTTGAGGGCAAAAAAAGTATTATTAGAAGGTATTATAGTGTGTTATATCTAATGGTCAAATATCTGTTAACGGAAACATCTTACAGAAAGTTCAGCATAAATTTTATGAAGAAATTAAACAGAAAGAAGAAAAGATTACTTATTATATGTATCGCGGTTCTGATCCTTGCAGTCCTTATAATGCTGATTGTCAGAGGAGTGCGTTATTTTACTGCACCCGGTGCGGATACGGAACAGGGGATTGAATATATCAAGGCAGCGGAATCGGAGGATATCTCAACGATCGAACAGAAGATCGCGCAGCTTGAGAGTACAGACAGTAATGATGAGGACTCTAGGAGCAATAAAGAGAAGTTTGCAAGCTCGGTAATAATGGGGGATGCTGTGGCGGAAGGACTGATAGAATACGATGTGCTCAATGCCTCAAGTGTTGTGTCAAAAAACGGGGTGCATCTTGATGAACTGGATGACCAGATAGCACAGGCGAAGAAACTGGATCCGCAGATTATTTTCCTCTCTTATGGGATGAGCGATGTTATTGAGACAGAAGGAGATACAGATCAGTTCCGTTCGGAATATGAGGCGCTGGTGAGAAAAATCGGGGAAGAGATTCCCGATGCGCATATTTTTGTCAATGCGATCTTCCCGGTATTGGATCAGGCTTTAGAGGATGAGCCGGCTCTGGGAAAAATCTCCGATTACAACGAAGTCCTTCGCACAATGTGTGCGGATATGCAGATAGGATTTATTGACAGCACGGATCTTGCGCGGACACAGTATTATGAGGAAGACGGGATTCATTTTACCGCAGAGTTCTATCCGGTCTGGGCTGACAGGATGGCGGAGGTGGCAGCGTTATGACAGAAGAAATTCGAAAGAACAGACCGGGGATTTCGGAGATCGCGAAGTATATCGTGTCTGTTCTGATTATTATTTATGTTGTTTTGCTGCTGCTGTTTGCCAGCGGAAGCAGCAAACCTTTTGAGAACGTTGCGGCGGCAGTGAGCGGCTCGCTTGATACAGAGACGCTTACCCGGATGGATGACCGGATGCTGAAGCGCAACTTTGGATTGAACAGCGCAGATTATGACGGTGTCATGTATTATGCGTCTACATCAAGCATGTCTGTGGAAGAAGTGCTGCTGATCCGGGTGGACAGCAGAGATCAGATCCAGCAGATCTCAGATGCGATCGATGAGCGGATTGATGCGAGAATGGATGCATTTGAAGGGTATGCACCGGATCAGGTGAGGCTTCTGGAAGACGCCCAGCAGAGCGTGAGGGGAAGATATATTTTCTTTGCAGTCTCATCTCGGGCAACGGAATACAGGAATGCATTTGATACGAGTTTATAGGGGAGAGGAAAGTAAAAATGGTATTCAGCAGTATTACGTTTCTGTTTCTGTTTCTGCCGGTCGTTCTGGCAGTATACTATATTGCTCCTGAAAAATATAAAAATATAATACTTCTGATCTCAAGTATTATTTTTTACGCGTGGGGAGAGCCGGTCTATGTTGTTTTGATGATCCTTTCGATCCTTCTTAACTATTTCTGCGGTCTTGATATCGGCAGCAAGGCAGAGGATCCGGTCAGAGCAAAAAGAAGTGTGATCTTTGCCGTTGTTGTGAATATTCTGATCCTCGGATTTTTTAAATATTATGGATTTTTGCTGGACATGCTGAACTCAATACTGCCCGGCGAGATCCCATACAGAGAACTGTCTCTTCCGATAGGAATCTCATTCTATACATTTCAGAGCCTGTCCTATATCATAGACGTATACAGGAAAAAAGTGAAGCCGCAGAACAGTCTGCTGTTGTATGCGGTCTATATTTCCATGTTCCCCCAGCTGATCGCCGGGCCGATCGTGCGGTATATAGACATTGAGGAGCAGCTGACAAACAGGAAGACATCAGCTGTCAGGCTTGGTCAGGGCGCAGCTCTTTTTATCAGAGGCCTGGCGAAAAAGGCAGTCATCGCGAACATGACCGGGGAAATCTTCCAGCAGATATCAGATATGCAGGCAAGTCAGATGACAGTCCTGATGGCCTGGCTGGGATGCATTTCCTATGCTTTTCAGATTTATTTTGATTTCAGCGGATATTCTGACATGGCCCAGGGGCTGGGGAGGATGTTCGGGTTTGAGTTCAGGAAGAATTTTGATTACCCGTATATTTCGAGAAGCATTACAGAATTCTGGAGAAGATGGCATATTTCTCTCAGCACCTGGTTCAGGGAGTACGTATATATCCCTCTTGGCGGAAACCGATGCTCAGCGGCAAGAAATATGGCTAACCTGATGATTGTATGGACACTGACAGGAATGTGGCATGGGGCTGCATGGAATTTTATTGTCTGGGGCGTGTACTATGGAGTTCTGCTCGTGATGGAAAAATATGTCTGGGGTGCTTCTGTGGATCAGCTCCCAAGTCCTGTGAGACGGATCTATTCCCTTGTCCTGATCCTGATCGGCTGGGTCTTTTTCTTCAGCCCCAGTATCGGTTATGCGCTCCGCTATCTTGCGGCAATGTTTGGCGGCGGCGCCGGGATCGCGGATAAAGGGGCATGGTTTATCCTTTTCTCTCACTGGCTCCTGTATCTGCTGGCTGTACTTGGCTCCACCACGCTGGGATACAGACTGATCCGTGGATTGACGGAAGTTTGGAACGGCAGCAGAGCGCGTACTGCCGCTGTACTGATCCTGTATTTCGGGATGTTTTTTGTGGCGGTGGCTTTTCTGGTGACAGGTGATTATAATCCGTTTTTATATTTCAGGTTCTAAGGTGATAAGATGAGAGGCAGAAAAAGAAAAAAAGGCCGGATCGAAGGCCTGACAGGAAAAATATTCATACTGGTTCTTCTGTGTGTCATGCTCATAAATCTGATCGTTCCGGACCGGCATAGCTCAGACAGCGAAAATCGTGTGCTGGCTTCCAGTCCGAAATTCAATCCTGCCACGATCATGGCGGGAGATTTTGCAGAGCAGTTTGAAAACTGGATGAGCGATCAGTTTGTGGGAAGAGGCCTTTTGCGCGGAGTGAAGACAACGTTGTCAAGGCTTGGAGGAAGCAGGATGGAGAACGGTGTCTATCTTGGAAAGAAGGGGCAGCTTCTGGAGGCTGTCGAACTTCCGGATCAGGAACATCTCTCGTCCAATCTGGACTCGATCAGAAGCTTTACAGAGTCATACCCGGATATCCCGGTCAGTATGCTTCTTGTACCGGATGCGGCATGCGTGCTCAGCGACAGTCTTCCGGCGCTTGCGTCGGTGGAGGATCAGACTCAGATGATCAGCATGGTACAGAGAAATCTCGGAGATTCCGTAAACTGGATCGATGCGGTTTCGGTATTGAATAAGCACAAAAGTGAAAAAATATATTATAAGACAGATTCACACTGGACTGCGCTGGGAGCTTTCTATGTGTTTCAGGAGGCGGCTCCGGTTCTTGGCATTCAGGAAGACGTATCGGACAAATATGTTTCCTATACTGTATCGGACAGTTTTAACGGACTTCTTGCTGCGCAGTGCGGTGTGGGGCTGGGAGAGAAAGAGACCATTGATATCTATGCGCCGACACAGGGGGATCCTGATGTGATCGTCAGCTATGTGGACGAGTCAAAGAGGACAACTTCGCTTTATGATTCTTCAAAGCTGGAGACCAGGGATCAATATTCCGTGTACCTTGGAGGAAATACATCCGTCCTGGATATCAGGACCGTTTCCACCAGTCAGGACAGGCTCCTTGTCATCAAGGACTCTTTTGCAAACTGTTTCGTGCCGTTCCTTGCTCCCTACTACCGGGAGATCGTGGTGGTGGATCCCAGATATTACAGCGGGACGATAACAGATCTTATGGACACGTACCGGATCACGGACGTGCTGTTCCTGTACAGCGGGAATACATTTTTTACAGATAACAGTATCAGCGGAGTGTTTGCCAGTGAGTAATCGGATCAGTGAAGAATTTATGCAGAAAAAGGAGCCGGTCAGGCTCAACAAATATCTGAGCGAGGCGGGGGTCTGTTCCAGACGGGAGGCGGACCGCCTGATCGAGAGCGGCAGGGTGACCGTGGATGGACAGAGGGCCCGGACCGGGATGAAGATCCTTCCGGGGCAGGTTGTGAAGGTTGGACGCAGAGTCGTATCAAAACAGGATGAGATGGTAGTCCTTGCCGTAAACAAACCAAGAGGGATCGTCTGTACGGAGGAACGCCGGGAGAGGAACAGTATTGTCCGGTTCCTGGATTACCCGATCCGGGTGACTTATATCGGAAGGCTGGACAAGGATTCTCACGGACTTCTGCTCATGACCAACAACGGAGATATCATCAACCGGATGATGCGCGCGGCAAACCGCCATGAAAAGGAGTACAAGGTGACGGTGGATCATGAGATCACGGAGGAATTTCTGGAGAAGATGTCCTCCGGTGTGCCGATCCTGGATACGGTGACCAGGCCGTGTCAGGTAAAGAAGATCGGAAAATATACCTTTTCCATCATACTGACACAGGGGCTGAACCGGCAGATCCGCAGGATGTGCAGTGTTCTGGGGTATGAGGTGAAGGATCTTCTGAGAGTGCGGGTCATGAATATCCGGCTTGGCGGGCTGCGCGACGGTCAGTACAGAAAACTGACGGATGAAGAGCTGGAAGGATTATATGAACTGATCAAGGATTCTCCGGGAACGCCGGGAGGAGCCGGCAGTAAAATCGGAAAAGGACAGGCAGGAGGAGATTATGGCAGCAGATAAGATGGCAAGGATGAAGGAACTCGTGGAACTTCTGAACAGAGCGCGGCGCGCCTATGAACAGGAAGATCAGGAGATCATGAGCAACTATGAATATGACAGACTTTATGATGAACTTCAGGGACTGGAACAGGAGCTGAATACGACTCTTGCTTCCAGCCCTACTGTTAATGTGGGGTACGAAGTGTTAAGTGAACTTCCAAAGGAACGCCATGAGCGTCCCATGCTTTCCCTGGACAAGACAAAAGATGTGGAGCGGCTGAAGGAGTTTCTGGGAGACCAGAAGGCCATGATCTCCTGGAAACTGGACGGGCTGACCATCGTGCTCACCTACAGGGGAGGAAGCCTGGAAAAGGCAGTGACCCGTGGGAACGGGGAAGTGGGGGAAGTCATCACCGGCAATGCACGGGTGTTTAAAAATGTTCCGCTCAGTATCCCGTTTCAGGGAGAACTGGTGCTCCGTGGAGAGGCGGTCATCGGATATAAGGACTTTGAGCGGATCAATGAGGAGATTGAGGATGTGGACGCAAGATATAAGAATCCGAGAAATCTGTGCAGCGGTTCCGTGCGGCAGCTGAATAACGAGATCACAGCAAAGCGCAATGTCAGGTTCTATGCTTTTACCCTTGTGAGGGCCGACGGAGTGGATTTTCACAATTCCAGGCTCTTCCAGATGGACTGGCTGACAGAACAGGGGTTTGATGTGGTAGAGCATCATCCGGTCACCAGAGAGACCATTGACGGGGAAGTGAAATGGTTTGCCGAGCATATCTCGGAGAACGACGTCCCCTCGGACGGGCTGGTCCTGGTCTATGATGATATTGCCTACGGCGAGTCGCTGGGGACGACGGCAAAATTCCCGAGAGATTCCTTCGCCTTCAAGTGGGCGGATGAGATCCGTGAGACGACTCTTCTGGAGATCGAGTGGAGCCCGTCAAGGACCGGGCTGATCAATCCGGTAGCGATCTTCGAACCGGTGGAACTGGAGGGAACCACTGTGAGCCGCGCCAGCGTCCACAATATCAGTATCATGGAAGAACTGGAACTGGGCGTGGGAGATACGATCCAGGTCTACAAGGCCAACATGATCATCCCTCAGATCGCGGAGAACCTGACTCGCAGCGGTGTGAAGGATATTCCTAAGGTCTGCCCCGTGTGCGGCGGTCCGACGAAGATCCGGATGGAGAATGAGACAAAGACTCTCTACTGTACCAATCCGAGATGCCAGGCCAAGCATGTGAAGGCGTTCGCCCTGTTTGCAAGCAGGGATGCCATGAACATCGAAGGTCTGTCGGAGGCGACTCTGGAGAAATTTATCATGAATGGATTCATAAAGGATTTTACAGATATCTTTCATCTGGAGCGCTATGAGGATGAGATCAAGAACATGGAAGGATTCGGGGAGAAATCCTACCAGAATCTTCAGGCAAGTATCCGGAACGCCCGCGTGACAACGCTTCCGCGGCTGGTCTACAGCCTCGGGATCCCCAATATCGGCATTTCCAATGCCAGGATGATCTGTCAGGCGCTGGGGAATGATCCGGAACGGGTGATGAACGCTGCAGAGGAAGAACTGGACGAGATCCAGGGCGTAGGGGAAGTTATCGCGAAGACGTTTGCGGAATATTTCGCGGATGAGGAACACCGGGATATTTTCCGGCGGCTCCTGGACGAAGTGGAGATTCCGGAGGAGGAGGCTCCGGCAGGGGGACAGAATCTTGCCGGCATCAACTTTGTGATCACGGGAAGCGTGGAACATTTTGCCAACCGCGGAGAGGTCAAGGAGGAGATCGAGAAACGGGGCGGCAAGGTCACGGGAAGCGTGACTTCGAAGACGAATTATCTTATCAACAATGATGTGAATTCGACTTCATCTAAAAACCGAAAGGCAAGGGAACTTGGCATTCCGATCATATCAGAGGAAGAGTTTATGAAAATGCTCGGCTGAGTACAGAGACGATCCGTGCATCAGGAACCGGAAACCGGGAACGAGGTATCCGGTATCCGTGCCGGACGCAGATGTATAGAAAGATGCCGGGCAGGAAAGGGAAAGAAACAGGAAAGAGACAAGACAGGGAAGGCAGGGAAGGCGTGAATTTTAAGACAGCCAAATTAAAAGAAAAACTACAGGAAAAACTAAACGAAACTCTGAAGGCGGTACTTCCGATCATAGCGATCGTACTGGTCCTGTGCTTTACGATCGCACCGATCGAGCCGGGAATACTGCTGGCATTTCTATTAGGAGCGGTGCTCCTGATCGTGGGGATGATGTTTTTTACACTTGGGGTGGACATGTCTATGACTCCCATCGGAGAGAGTGTGGGAACCTGCATGACACAGACAAAGAAACTGTGGCTGATGGTTCTTTTGAGCTTCATCCTCGGATTTATCGTAACCATATCTGAACCAGATCTGCAGGTCCTTGCAGAGCAGGTACCTTCGGTGCCGAACATGGTCCTTGTGCTGTCGGTGGCAGCAGGCGTAGGACTGTTTCTCGTGGCATCACTTCTGCGTATGCTTTTTAACATTACACTGGCACATATGCTGATCGTGCTGTATATCATCGTGTTCGCTCTGGCGTTTCTGGCGCCGGGAGATTTTATCGCGGTGGCATTCGACGCGGGCGGCGTGACGACAGGCCCCATGACCGTTCCCTTTATCATGTCGCTTGGTATTGGTATTTCCGCGATCCGAAGCGATGAGAGGGCGGAGGACGACAGTTTCGGTCTGGTGGCGCTCTCGTCGGTGGGACCGATCCTTTCGGTCCTTGTGCTGAGCCTGATCTATCATCCTGAGAGCGCGGAGTATACGCCGAATAACATTCCGGATATCAGCGACTCCGTGGAACTGTGGAAGATCTTTGCGGAGGAACTTCCGGACTATATGGGAGAGATGACGGTTTCGCTGCTCCCGATCATTGTATTCTTTGTGATCTTTCAACTGATCTTCCGGAGAATGCAGCGAAGGATGCTCATTCGAATCGGCGTTGGAATGGTGTATACCTATGCAGGGCTGGTACTTTTTCTTACAGGAGTCAATGTGGGATTTATGCCTGCGGGAAATTATCTGGGGCAGGTCCTTGCGGATAATCCTTATAAATGGGTCATTGTACCGATCGGTATGATCATCGGATACTTTATCGTACGTGCCGAGCCGGCAGTGTTTGTCCTGACAAGGCAGGTAGAGGATATCACTTCGGGGACGATCACATCAGGGGCGATGAGCATGAGCCTCTCCATCGGTGTTGCGGTATCTCTTGGCCTTGCAATGATCCGTGTGCTCACGGGAATATCCATTTTCTGGTTTGTGATTCCAGGATATGCGCTGGCGCTGGCACTGTCGTTCTTTGTCCCGAAGATTTTTACGGCGATCGCATTTGACTCGGGCGGTGTGGCGTCCGGTCCTATGACGGCCACGTTCCTTCTTCCGTTCGCGATGGGAGCCTGTGTGAGCGTGGGAGGAGATATCGTAACAGATGCATTCGGAGTGGTTGCCATGGTTGCCATGACGCCGCTGATTACGATACAGATCCTGGGACTTGTGTATGAACTTAACTCCAGACGTCTTGAGAAGCAGGAAGCAGCCAAAGCCGTGGCAGAGTTCGAACAGCTTCCGGATGATGAGATCATAGAACTTTAATGACGACATGAGGTGGATATATGAGTGGATTATATTGGATGATGACGATCGCAAAAAGAACGATGGGAAAGAAACTGGTTGCATGCTATGAAGAAAACGGCCTCTCGGCTGTGCTCTGCATGTTGGCAAAGGGAACGGCGACCAGCGAGACACTGGACTGTTTCGGGCTGGAAGTGACAGAGAAGATGGTCACTATGACAGTGGTTTCGGATGATACATGGAAACGGGTCAGAAGAGAACTGGAAGACCGGTTTCAGATTGATGTCCCGGGAACGGGGATCGCATTTCTTGTGCCTCTTTCCAGCGTGGGCGGCAAAAAGGTATTACGGTTTCTGACAGACGGACAGAGTTATGAAAAAGAAGAGGAGAGCGAGATGAAAGATACAAAATATGAACTGATCGTTGTGATAGCAAATCATGGATACAGTGAGATGGTGATGGATGCGGCCCGGGCAGAGGGCGCCGGAGGAGGAACGGTCATTCATGCGAAAGGGACCGGCCTTGAGAAGGCGGAGAAATTCCTGGGCGTGTCCATTGCGGATGAGAAAGAAATGATCTTTATCGTGTCAAAGTCAGAGCAGAAAAACAGGATCATGAAATCGATTATGGATAACGCGGGACTGGAGAGCAGGGCGAGATCGGTGGTTTTCTCGCTGCCGGTGACGGATACGGCGGGGCTGAGGCTTCAGGAAGTACAGTGAGCAAGGTACGGATGAGGTTTAGAAAAAGTTCATTTGTATAACGGTACCCGGTGTACTATAATGAGAAAGGAACGTCAGCATGTGCTGGCGCGGTATCATTTGACAGGAAGGGATAGATTATGTCAGACCAGGATTTTATCATACTGGACGAGGATGAAAAGAAAGAAGATTCTTCGTCCGCACAGGAGACTGAAAAGAAGGAGACGGCGGAAGTATCATCTTCAGAACAGAAGAAGGATGGTGACGGATATGAAAAGATCTGCTTTATCTGTCACCGGCCGGAGAGCGTGACCGGCAAGATGATCGAACTGCCGAACAATATCTCGGTGTGTCCGGACTGCATGCAGAGAAGTTTTGATGCAATGAACAACGGATCCATAGATCTGAACCGTCTCATGAACATGCCGGGGGTGCAGTTCTTTAACATGTCAGATCTTGAAAATATGCAGCCGAAGCAGCAGAAGATCAAGAAGAAAAAAGAGAAACCGAAAGAGTTCCACCAGCTTAACATCAAGGATATCCCGGCCCCGCACAAGATCAAGGCCAGACTTGATGAATATGTGGTGGGACAGGAGTACGCGAAGAAAGCCATGTCTGTCGCGGTGTATAATCACTACAAGAGAGTGGCGACGGATACGATGGACGATATTGAGATTGAGAAGTCGAACATGCTCATGATCGGACCTACAGGAAGCGGAAAGACCTATCTGGTCAAGACGCTGGCGCGGCTTCTGGACGTGCCGCTGGCGATCACAGATGCCACGTCCCTTACCGAGGCTGGATACATAGGCGATGATATCGAGAGTGTGGTATCGAAGCTTCTTGCAGCGGCGGACAATGACGTGGAGCGCGCAGAGCAGGGGATTATTTTTATCGATGAGATCGATAAGATCGCGAAGAAGAGAAACTCCAACCAGCGGGATGTGAGCGGAGAATCCGTTCAGCAGGGGATGCTCAAGCTTCTGGAGGGAAGCGAGGTTGAGGTTCCGGTGGGAGCGAACAGCAAGAACGCCATGGTGCCTCTGACTACAGTGAATACGAAGAATATCCTCTTCATCTGCGGAGGGGCGTTCCCGGATCTGGAGGAGATCATAAAGGAACGTCTGCAGAAGAAAACCTCAATGGGATTCAATGCAGAGCTGAAGGATAAATATGAGAATGATAAGGAGCTGCTGTCCAAGGTGACGGTGGAGGATCTGAGAAAATTCGGGATGATCCCGGAGTTCCTGGGACGTCTTCCCATCATCTTTACTCTGAAAGGGCTGGATAAGGACATGCTTGTGAAGATACTGAAGGAGCCTAAGAATGCGATCCTGAAACAGTATCAGAAGCTGCTCGCCCTCGACGAGGTGAAGCTGGACTTCGACGACGGGGCGCTGGAGGCGATCGCGGAGAAGGCGATGGAAAAGGATACAGGAGCCCGTGCTCTTCGGGCTATCATCGAGGAGTTCATGCTGGATATCATGTATGAGATCCCGAAGGATGACAGCATCGGCCAGGTAACGATCACCCGGGAATATATTGAAGGAACGGGCGGGCCGATCATACAGCTGAGAGGGCAGGAGGTTCCCCGGCTGGGATAGAGGATTGTTAACAAAATAACAGGTGCCGTGTACTTTGTACAAAGTACACGGCACCTGTTAAAATTTTAACTTATAACTGCCTCATTGTCTCAAACGTATTATACAGATTGAGCTGTCCATACCCCCACTCCCGGTTCGGATATTCCATGATACCAGGCCGTACGGCACCGAGGATCAGAAGGCTTTTGATCTGATAGGAGTCGATGCCGGGGACATTCTGGTCATAGATCAGCCATTCCAGCATCAGCGCCACAGCGCCAGCGGTGACAGCGGCGGAGACGCAGGAGCCGGAGCGGGTGGAAAAACGTCCTCCCGGGAGAGCGCCCCGGACATCTGCTCCGGGGGCGGTGATATCCGGATTGATGTCCCGGGTTCGGGTATATCCTCTTCCGGATGCCTGGGATACAGCGCCGGTATTTCCGTTGTACCAGGATACTATGACCGGACTGTCTGTATTGGCGGGAGCGGTGAGGGTATAGTAGGGATCGGATTCGAGGAAATATACCTCTCCGCTCAGAAATTCTGTCAACGGCAGCCACATGTGGAAATTTCCGTCGATGGAAGAAAGCGGCTCCACGAGGATCTTCCAGATACCCGGTGCGGGTGCCTGAAAGCGGAAGAAGACCAGTTCAGAGGTGCTTTTTTCCACGAGAAGACGGTAATCCACGGAGACTTTTGTCTTCTCAAAAAGAAAGTCGATCTCCGCGCCGGCCCCTACCCGGAATGGGATCCTGGAAGTGCTTTCGCCGGAGGGAGAGGTCATGGAAATGGAAAACACGTTGGGAATATCGCTCCAGAGTTCCAGGGAGAAACCGGAAACATTTTCGCCGACCCTCAGCTCTACCGTACGCGAATCTGTGCTCCCGGCGATAACATTATAGTAATGATGCCGTTTGTCCGCCTCGTTGCCGGTGCCGATCACGGTGATCCGATTGGCCTGGGTGCTGTATCCTTCAATCAGATAAGGGAAAGGAAGTGTGCCGATATGACCGCCCATGTTCGTGCCGGTAGTGATGCAGACCACAAGCGGAAGTCCGAGTCTGTCGGCAAGGTCGTTCAGATATTTCAGCCCCAGCATCAGGTCAGTCTCCTGGTAGCAGACAGCGCTGCGCGGGATAAAGTAGTAATCTCTCAGGTACTCCTTTGCCTGCTTCAGCTTGACCATGGCGATGGAGGTTTCCGGGGCGGCGCCGAGAAACTGTTCTTCGGCATTGGCTCCGCCGGCAGCAATGCTTGCGGCGTAGGTACCGTGTCCGCTTTCGTCTGCAGAAGGAACCAGAGAGAGCGGATCTTCAGATGTGAGAGCCGCGTCGATCATTTCACGGGAATATTCGCTCCCGTATGCAAATCCATCCGGCGGAGTTCCGCTCTGCACAGTCTGGTCCCAGATCGCCTCGATCCGGGTAGTCCCGTCTATGTTCCGGAATACTTCATTTTCATAATCAATCCCGCTGTCGAGAAATCCAATGAGCACTCCTTTACCCTTAAGCTGCAGGGTGGGATAATTCTGGATGGGAAGGATGCCCGCCTGGTTCAGTGTTTCCATACTGAGAGGCGCATAGCATTTGGGAATTGAATTGTAGGAAAAACGGGTGAGTGTCACAGGCCCGGCCTCCTCTTTTGGAATATAAATGCATTTATAATCGAAGCCGGCATCCTGTTCACACAGTCCGTCCCGCATGATACTGTCAAAGAATGGCGTTCTCACGTGATCGCCGATAAAGTCCCGGTAGTCTTCAGATAAAATCTGCTGCCGGCATGTTTCAAGATCGGTCATAGAAGGTCCGTCCGCAGAAAAAAGTGTTATCAGAACATATGCCTGGTCCGGGGAAAATATACCTGAAGAACAGAGAAAGAGCAGCTAAAAAAAGTATAAATTAATCCGGGAATCGGTTGAAGATACCGGATAATGGGGTATAATGGGAATAGGTTAAAAATGCAATTTCGGATACGGCAGCAGGACTGCCGGAAGAAGGGAGAACGGAAAGATGAAAGACTTTTTTGAAGATTTAGGGAAACGACTTGGTGAGACTGCGGAGACGATGACAAGCAAGGCGGGGGACGCGATCGAGATCCAGAAACTGAAAAGCCAGGTGAGAAGCCTTGCCCGCGGAAACGCAGTAGATCTGATGGAACTTGGTAAGACGATCTACGACCGCTTCAAAGCAGGAGAAGAGGTTGAGGAGTCGGCAAAGGGGCTCTGCGAGGCAATCCAGAACCGTGAGGCGAGCATGGAAAACTATGAGAAGAAGATCGCCAGGATCAAAGGCGCGTCTGAATGCGGAAACTGCGGAAAGATGGTTGCAAGAGACATGTCGTTCTGTCCTTACTGTGGAGAGAAGATCGATGCGGCTGTATATGATGCGGACGAGACAGAGGCTGAGTTCGAAGAAGGAGATTACGCTGATATTGTAAGAGAGAAAGCTGCTTCTGCGGCGGAGACAGTGGCGGAAAAGGCAGACGAGGCGGCACAGAAGGCCGGAGACATGGCAGAGAAAGCAGCGCAGAAGACCGGAGATATGGCGGATAAGGCAGCACAGAAGTTCGGAGAAGCTGCAGGGAAGGCAGCGGATAAACTGAGCGAAGCGGCGGAAAAGATTAAGAATACACCGGATGATGCAGAGCAGGAGAAATAGAAAAACACCGGATAAGGCGGACAAAGTGATGAAAAGACGATGGTTTCTCGGGGAAAGCGTGGTGCTGTTCGGGGCAGACCAGCTTATGAAGACATATGTTGAGCAGAACCTTGACATAGGCGAGGAAAAAAAGCTGACAGACCGGGTCCTGCTTCGCAGAGTGCATAACAAAGGCATGTGCCTGAACCTGCTGGACCGCGAACCGGATCTGGTAAAATATCTTTCTGTATTTTCAGCGTCTATTCTGACCCTTGTCTATGGGGTTAGCCTGGCGCGGCGCAGGGGATTCTGGAGAAAAAGCGGGCTGGCATTCATGGCGGCGGGCGCCTGGAGCAATACATTTGACCGGTGCGTCCGCGGACATGTTGTAGATTATATAGGATTTCGCTGTGAGAATAAAAAAGTCTCTGATGTTACATACAATCTGGGAGATTTCTTTCTCGCGGCAGGGGGCATGGCAGCGCTTCTCGCGTCTTTGTTCAGAAAGGACGGAACAAAGGGGAAAAAGGACAGAGGAGAGTACCAGAGAGAGATACCGAAGAAAGAATAGGAGACCGGCAGACCGGAAAGGCCTGCCGGTCCCTTTGCGTCCGGAGCAGGACAGACTCAGCCTTGTCTGGAAATCCCTGTGGCTGCTGTAATCCCGGAAGGGGCTTTCTGATGATTACGGCGATTCGGGGTTGACAGCGGGTGTGTTCTGAGATACATTATATCTTACAAATGTAAGAAGTGATAAAAGTACAGAGGGAGCGGAACATGCGCATAAGGAACAGAAAAGGGAAAAGCATTATAGCATGCTATATGGTCTTTATGATAATGACAGTGTTCCTCGCCGGATGCGCCGGAAAGGACGGGAGAGTTACCGAGCCTGAAGGTGTGCCGGACGGGAGGCAGGAGCAGGATGAAGCAGGAGAAAAAGGAGGAGCGGAAAACGGTAAGGGAAGAGACTATGATCTTCCGGTAGAAGAAGCGGATAAGAAAGCGGCAAGGGAAGACTGTACAAGGATGTTTGAACTTGCGGCGGAGGTCTGTCCGGAGATCCGACAGGCGGATGCTTCGGAGCTGCCCGGGGAAGCAGCAGAGGAAGCAGTGAAAGCCATGGGAACCTCCGGGGCCCCTGTGTCGGGAACAGATGTCTACAGTGGGATGGAAAACAGTAAAGATATGGAGCGGTTTCTGGAAGGCTGTGAGAATGGAGAGAGCGGCGAGATCACGGAATATGAATTGTATAGTGACGGTCGGATCGGGCGGAAAAAATTCAGCTTTGACGGAGAGACAATGTATCTTCTGGCCATATCTTCTTACTGGAACGGGGACAATGTGGTGCTGGGGGATATTTCATATTCAAAGGTAAGAGCCTGGAGTTACACGGAGAAAGGCTGGTTTTTCTATGAACTCTGCGTACCGGAATATCCGGAAGTGACGGAGCCTGTCTACTCCAGCGCCATGATACGGGTGAAGCCTCTGGAGAAAGAATGTGCACAGATCACAGAGCAGTATTTAAAGACGATCGCCTACAACGGGAACAACCTGTTCTGGACGGACTGGGACGAGGAACATATGGAGGGGATTGATTACAACGGCCTGTTTGAATATCTCTGTGAAGTAAGGGGGGACGGGACGTTTGACCAGGCACGGTATACAAATGGAATACCGGGACAGGAATTTGAAGAGCTGATGACTTCCTGTCTGCCGGTCACACGGGAAGAACTGAGAGAATATGCAGCCTATGACAGTGACTCTGGAATGTATGAGTGGATTGATCTCGGAGTAGGGAACCGGACGCTTGGAGCAATTGTCTCATGTATACCGGAGGTCACCGCAGCAGAAAAAAACGATGACGGGACCATGACGCTTACTGTGGATGCGGTGTGCGAGAGCATGGCGGATGACTCATTCCTCACGCACTGTCTCGTCATCCGGACAGACGAGGCGGGAAATGTGAGATATCTCTCCAATAAAGTGGAGGAAGGCGCAAGGAAGGAGACCCTTCCGGAGTATATATATCGGATCCGGAGATGAAACTTGGTTTTACACTGCACCTAAAGTGTGGTATGATATACGGGAACTTAAGTCAGACAGGAGAGACGAAAGATGATACAGGATATACAGCCGCATCATTATGACAATCAGTACAGGCCGGTCCCGCCGGACAGAGAAAGCTATGCGATGTATTATGAGGGGCGGACGGCGCTTGTGAAGCGGACGGAAGACGGGATCGAGTTCCCGAGGTTCCGGGATCTGGAACGTCTGAACGAGGATATATACAGCGACTGTATCTACCTTTTTATGATCGACGGGAAGCGCTATTATCTTGTACATGAGATCAACCGGGAGCCGCTGTCGGAATTTACGATGGAGAATACGGAGATCTTCCGGAGTTCAAAGCCCAGGTATCAGTCTTTTGCCGGGATCACCGGATATCAGCTTCATAACTGGTATCGGGATCACAAGTTCTGCGGCCGGTGCGGCCGGATGCTGAAACTGGATGAAAAAGAGAGGATGCTGCGCTGTGAGAAATGCGGGAACATGGTGTATCCGAAGATCTGTCCGGCAGTGATCATCGGAGTTACGGACGGCAGCAGGATCCTGATGTCAAAGTATGCGGGGCGGACCTATAAAAAATATGCCCTGCTGGCAGGATTTACCGAGATCGGTGAGACGGTGGAGGAGACCGTTGCCCGGGAAGTCATGGAAGAGGTCGGACTTAAGGTGAAGAATATCCGATATTACAAATCTCAGCCATGGTCTTTCAGCGATACGCTCCTGATGGGATTTTACTGCGACCTCGACGGCAGCGGGAGCATCACGCTGGACCGGGAAGAACTGGCGCTGGCAGAGTGGTTTGAGCGTGAGGAGATTCCCGAGGTGACCTCACACGAAAGTCTGACGAATGAGATGATCATGAGATTTAAGAACGGAGAAGTATAGGAGGTAACAGACTTATGAGAGCAGAATTTGACGACAGCCTTGTGACAGGAAATGAGATGATCGACGGACAGCATAAAGAACTGATCGGGAAGATCAACAATCTTCTTGACAGCTGCGAGACGAGCAAGGACAAGCTGGTGGCGGTGAAGACACTGGACTATCTTGCGGATTATACGGAGTTTCACTTCGGAGAAGAGGAGAAACTTCAGGAATCCATCGGCTACCCGGGGATCAATGAACATAAGAAAGAACACGACAAGCTTCGCCAGGTCGTGAAAGATCTGTATGAGATGCTTGAGGAAGAAGAAGGTCCTTCCGATGCGTTCGTGGAGCAGGTCAATAAAAACGTGATCGAATGGCTCTACAGGCACATCAAGGGCTTTGACCGTTCGGTGGCGGAATACAAATTCATGAATGAGAGCAGCGAAAGGCTGTAAAACGTCAGAGAGGGACGGCGTCAGATTCAGTTTGGCTCCGTCCCTCTCTTTTTGTAACGGCGACCGCTTACAATCCCGGAATGTGCCTTTGGGCACTTCCGGCGATTGTGCGATACGCCCGGGGAATATGCCTTATGGCACTTCAGGTGATCATTCAGAGGCATAAATCTTTACCAGTTCCAGTGCGATCCGGCAGGCGGCTTCCATCCCCTCGGCTGTAATATGCTCATAAGGGCCGTGGTATCCGTGACCGCCGGTCCCGAGATTCGGACAGGGGAGTCCTTTGAAGCTGAGCTGTGCTCCGTCGGTCCCTCCGCGGATCGGGAGGATCAATGGCTTTACGCCTGCGTTTTCGCAGGCCTTTTTCGCGTTTTCAATCAGGTGCATGCATCCGGCAATGATTTCGGACATGTTACGGTATTGATCGGTGACAGTGAGGGTGACGGTATCCCGTCCCCATTTCTGGTTTATGATATCCGTAATCTCCCTGAGGCGGCCTTTGCGCTCTTCAAACCGGGTTCCGTCATGGTCACGGATGATATACCGGAGCTGTGCCTGTGCCACGTCTCCTTTCATATCGATCAGGTGGTAGAACCCTTCATAGCCGTCTGTGTCCCGTGGCGTTTCATGTTCAGGGAGAAGAGCATTGATCTCCATGGCGACCAGGGAGGCGTTGACCATAACGTTTTTTGCGGACCCGGGATGAACGTTAACGCCCCGGATGTCAAAGACTGCTTTCGCGGCGTTGAAATTCTCATACTGGATCTCGCCTTCCGTATCTCCGTCCAGGGTATAGGCGAAGTCAGCTCCGAAGGCTTCCAGATCAAAATGTTCCGCACCCATTCCGATTTCCTCATCCGGAGTAAAAGCGATGGAGATTGGCCCGTGAGGAATCTCCTCCGTAAGAATATGCTCTGCCATGGTCATGATCTCCGCGATCCCTGCTTTGTCATCGGCGCCAAGGATCGTAGTGCCGTCGCTGGTGATCAGGGTGCGCCCTTTCAGATCCTTCAGATGGGGGAACATCTCCGGGGAAAGGACCCGTCCGGACGATCCGAGCGGGAGCTCTCTTCCATTATAATCCTCGTGGATCTCGGGGCAGATGCGCTGGCTGCAGAAGTCAGACACTGTGTCCAGGTGGGCGATGAATCCCAAAGCCGGCCGGCCTTCACAGCCGGGAGATGGAGGGATATGAGCATAGAGATAACACTGTGTATCAACTTTTACGTCCGTGATCCCCATGGTAAAGAGTTCGCGGCAGAGATGCTGGGCAAGCTCAAACTGGCAGGCGCTTGAAGGAACTGTGTCGCTGTATTCGTCGCTGGGAGTGCGGATCGTAACATATTTTAATAATCTTTCAACCGGATTCATGGTGATTCTCCTTTCTTCTTCATGCGCGGAGAGTTCCGCGCAATGTCTTTCTGTTACCTAGTATACCATAAAAACAGTAATTGACACATTCTGCCTGAGATGATATCTTTTAAAATGGATTTAACAAGGATTTAAATTAATATTAACAAAGGAGGAAAGGAAAATGCGGCAGAAGATAAAAACAGTATCTGCGGCGCTGATGATAGGGTTCGTCAGTTTTTTTCTTTCTTTCAGTGTTCACATAAACGGGACAGACGTTCAGCCGCAGGCAGACTGCGCGGGGACGCTGAGTTTTGAGGATGCCGGCTCCGAAAATCTTCGGGGAAATGAGGCAGGGTTTGAGACCGGGCTGCCGGTACTGGTATCCTGGTCGGGAAGGACAACGGGAAATGTACAGCGGCTCCTGACATTTGCAATGGCGGCCATGGCGTTTGTTTTTTGTGTGAGAAAGAAACGGGCAGGCAGCGTATGGGTACGGAGAATGGAAGCTCCGTCCTCCCGGTTTCTGCATGAACTGCTGATCCGGCTGAAAAAAGACGGGAAAAAACGCAGATGCTCCTTCGAGGGATAAAATACAGCAGATGGTCCATGCTAAAAGTGAAAAGAATGCATGGAGAGGAATGTTGCGCGCAAAATCTGCGCAGAAGGAGTTACTATGGATGTATCACTTGATTATTTTCTGAATAATATTGCGGGAAATCCGATCCTCCTGATCACGGTGCTTCTGACTCTGGGTGTGATCTTTGTAAACGGATGGACGGATGCCCCGAATGCGATCGCCACCTGCGTGACAACGCGGTGCATGAGCCCCCGCAGGGCGATTCTGATGAGTGCGGCGTTTAATTTCCTGGGCGTTTTTATCATGACTCAGATCAACAGCTCAGTGGCGTCGACGATCAGCAACATGGTGGATTTCGGAAACAGTACCCACGAGGCGCTGATCGCACTCTGTGCGGCGCTTGTGTCGATCGTGGTGTACAGTGTGGCAGCGTCGGTGTTCGGGATACCGACCAGTGAAAGCCACAGTCTGATCGCGGGACTTTCCGGCGCTGCGATCGCGATCCAGGGCGGGATCGGAGGAATCAACGGCAGCGAGTGGGTCAAGGTGCTGTACGGTCTCGTGCTCAGCCTGGCTCTCGGCTTTTTCACCGGATGGGTGGTGTGCAAGATCATCACGATCCTCTGCCGGGAAATGGACCGGAGAAAGACAAATGGTTTTTTTGCGGGCGCTCAGATTGCCGGCGCCGCGGCAATGAGTTTCATGCACGGGGCTCAGGACGGGCAGAAGTTCATCGGAGTCCTGTTCCTGGGAATCGCGTTTGCCAACGGGCAGGGATCCGTCACAGGGATGGAGATCCCGGTCTGGCTGATGATGATCTGCAGTATCGTGATGGGCCTCGGAACCAGTGTGGGCGGTGAGAAGATCATCAAGTCTGTTGGAATGGACATGGTGAAGCTGGAGCGGTATCAGGGATTCTCCGCGGATCTGGCGGGCGCGCTCTGCCTGCTGTTTTCCAGTCTTTTCGGAATTCCGGTTTCGACGACGCATACGAAGACCAGCGCGATCATGGGCGTGGGTGCGGTAAAGAGACTCTCGGCCATTAATTTCGGCGTGGTAAAAGACATGATGCTCACCTGGATCTTTACATTTCCGGGCTGCGGGCTGATCAGTTTTGTGATGGCGAAGATATTTATGTTTGTTTTCGGATAATGAGGAGGAAAAACAATGGCAAATAAACAGGATGCGTTTTATTTTGATAATTTTGCCGCTTGTGCGGGGTTTTCCTGCAAGGCGGCACACCGTCTGAAAGAGATTCTGACAGACTTCAGACCGGAGGAGATTTCAAAAAACTTTGATGAACTCCATGAAATCGAGCGTCAGGCAGACGAGGCGAAGCATCAGCTCAGCGATATGCTGGTGAAAGCCTTTATTACACCGATCGAGAGAGAGGATATCGCGGCGCTGAGCCATGATATCGATGAGGTTACGGACAAGATCGAGGATGTCCTGATCCGTGTTTATATCAATAATGTACAGCAGATCCGTCCGGAGGCGCTGCGTCTCCTGGACACAGTCATAGAATGCTGTGACGCACTTCATGAGCTTATGCAGGAGTTTCCCAATTTCAGGAAGTCAAAGAAACTTGGAGAGAAGATCATCGCGATCAATACGCTGGAGGAGAAAGCGGATAAACTTTACATTGACAGTATGAGAAACCTTCATATGGAGGAGAAGGATCCGCTGCAGATCATCGCGTGGAGAGAAATCTATGACTATATGGAGAAGTGCGCGGACGCATGCGAGCATGCGGCGGATGTGGTAGGAAGCGTAGTCATGAAAAATTCATAAAGAACAGAGAGATTACCGGGGACAGTAGCAGACACTGTCCCTTTTGTTTGGCAGGCAATCTTGTTCCCTATTAAATAAAACGCTCCCCGGGATGCGCGCCCGCGCTGGGCCAAAGTCCGGCAGATGCAGGTTATGTGTGCATATATCGTATGAAAAGAGGGTGAAAAAACACCATATTTTGTGTTTAGAACAATTCTTTTCCAGATGTCAAGCCTTGATATTATCGGGATGGGATGATAACATTTTATATGTCGGACGCCGAATGGGAGAAGAGGGCACGTGAAAATCAGGTTTTATGATGAGAATATACACGCACAGCCTGCATCATCGGCGCGGAAAACAACAGGAAAAAAGGCAGAAAGAGGGATAGGAAAATGACAGTAGAAGAATGGCTGGGCGAAGAGAATCAGCTGGGGACAGATATCTGGACAAAAAAATACTGCAATGAAGGAGAGTCCTTTGATGAGTGGCTTGCGCGTATCAGCGGAGGGAACGAGGAGATCGCAGAGTATATACGGAAGAAAAAGTTCCTGTTCGGAGGAAGGATCCTTTCCAACAGAGGGCTGGATCAGCAGGGGAGGAAGGTAACATACTCCAACTGCTATGTGGTCGACCCGCCGGAGGACAATATCGAAAGTATCTTTGACTGTGCAAAAAAACTGGCAAGGACATACAGTTACGGAGGAGGCTGCGGGGTGGATATCTCAAAACTGAGTCCGAGAGGTGCAAAGATCAACAACGCGGCAAAGGAGACCAGCGGCTCGGTTTCGTTCATGGAGCTGTATTCTCTGGTCACTGCGCTGATCGGACAGAACGGGAGGCGGGGGGCCCTGATGATCTCCATCGACTGCTCTCATCCGGATGTGGAGGAGTTTATTGATCTCAAGACAGACCTTGAGAAAGTGACAAAGGCAAATATCTCCGTGAGGATCCATGAGGATTTCATGGAAGCGGTGAAAAAGAATGAAGAGTATCTCCTTCATTATAAGAGAGAGGCCACCGGAGAGATCATCGAACGCTCTGTAAACGCGAGGGATCTGTTCCACAGGATCGCAGAGACGAACTGGGATTACGCAGAACCGGGGGCGCTTTTCTGGGACCGGATCGAAGGATGGAACCTTCTGAGCAATACAAAAGAGTTTTCCTATGCAGGAGTGAACCCCTGCGCGGAGGAGCCTCTCCCCGCCGGCGGAAGCTGTCTGCTGGGCAGCATCAATCTGTCGGAGTTTGTTATGGATCCGTTCACAGATCATGCTCAGTTCGATTTTGAAGGTCTGAAACACTGTGTTCAGGTCTCTGTGAGGGCGCTCAACGAGGTGCTGGAGGAAGGTCTTCCCCTTCATCCCCTGAAAGAGCAGCAGGACAGTGTGGGACAGTGGAGACAGATCGGTCTGGGGATCATGGGTCTTGCAGACTGTCTGATCAAGCTGGGACTGACCTACGGAGAAGAGGATGCTGTGGAGATGTGCGATAACATCGGTTTTGCCATGGCAGATTCCGCTATCGCCGCTTCCGCATTGCTGGCGAAGGAAAAAGGACCTTTTGCGGCATGCAATACAGAGGAAATCATGACCACGCCGTATTTCATCGCGAACACCACGGAAAAGACGAGGGAGCTGGTGCGCAAATACGGTCTGAGAAACTCTCAGCTGCTTACGATCGCGCCCACCGGAACGCTTTCCACGATGCTGGGAATCTCCGGAGGGATCGAGCCGGTGTATGCAAACTATTATGAGCGCAAGACCGAGTCTCTCCACGGGACAGACGTCTACTATAAAGTATATACAAAGATCGTGGAGAACTATATGAAACAGCACGGTCTTAAGAATGATGCTGAGCTGCCGGACTATTTCGTGACAGCGATGACCCTGGATTACCGACAGAGGATCGACATGCAGTCAGTGTGGCAGAACCATATTGACGCGTCGATCAGCTCTACAGTGAACGTGCCGAACCGGTTTACGGTGGAGGAGACGGAGAACCTTTACATGTACGCTTATGAGAAAGGTCTCAAGGGTATCACTATCTTCCGCGACGGCTGCAAGAGGATCGGAATCCTGAATACCAGTGAGAAGAAGGAAAAGGAGAGCAGGCAGGTAGTTGCGGGAGAAGGACTCAGGCGGGGCGAGATCCTTCTTGTCACAGATGATGTGGTAGGAAAGAAACGGAAACTGACCACAGGCTGCGGAAGCCTCCACTGTATCGCGCTGTTCGATCCCCATACCGGAGCACTCCTTGAGACTTATCTGAGCAAGGGCTCTACCGGTGGATGCAACAACTTCATGGTGGGACTTTCACGTATGATCTCCATCAGCGCCAGAGGAGGAATCCCGATCGAGACGATCGTGGACCAGCTCAATTCCAGCGGATCATGTCCGTCCTATACAGCGCGGCGCGTATCAAGAAAAGATACCAGCAAGGGGGCATGCTGCCCGATGGCGGTCGGGAATGCCCTGATGGATATGTACAGTGAGATGCAGGAGGAACTTGGGGCGAAAAACGAAGAAGGAACAGTGAAGGCCGCGCGCAAGATCCAGAAAGCGCCGAAGCCGAAGGCTGTGAATTCGGAGGCGGAGACAGACAAGATGTACTGTCCGGAGTGTGGAGAACCGCTTGTTTTTGAAGAAGGATGCAATATCTGCAAGTGCTGCGGATGGAGCAAATGTTTATGATCATTTGAGGAAAGATCGGTGTGTGATTTTTGCAGAGCACCGATAAGAAACAGGTGTGACAACGTAGGTATCTTCGAACAGTCTGAAGAAACTCATTTATTTGTGATCAGGGAAGATCTTTCCGAAGATCCAGTGCGTAAACGGAGCTGCGGCGAACATGTTCCAGAAAAACGCCATCGGGAAGTTCTTCAGAAGGGTTCCGACCCAGATGGCGGGAAGCTGCGAAAGCGGTGCTCCCGCCATAATAATGTTGAAAAGTATGGATGCCGCAAGACTTATTGTAGGGCACATGATGGCGACTGTGCCGGCCTGACGCAGGAGCAGGCATATGTAAGGGTTGTCACTTTTCGGATCACAGTGTCTTGCGGCGAACGCAGCGCCGACCCGGTTCCCCCAGAGACTGGAAAACAAAATGACAAGAACACCCATGTAGAGCGTTTCAACTAGTGCATCCCGGAATATGATATTTGTCATATTGCTGAATCCGCCGGCTGTCAGATTTATCCCTTCCTTGATGGCGATATTGTAGACCTCCATGCCGTATGCCATGGCATAGGACATGATGATCCCGAAAATGATTCCCTGTGTTTTGTTTTTTGGCATTTGTATCTGCTCCTTTCGTATTTTGGTTAAAAAAAGACGTGTGGAATTCAACTGGATTTACGCAGTAGAATGCCACACGTCAAATATTATTTTATACAATTTCCATTCAGGTATCAAAGGCAATTTTGCACAAAGTTGAAAAAACTGATTGTGAAAACTGTAAACAATGTTACAGAAAAAATTGAGGGAGCATGATAATATAGACAGGAAAGCAAAGAGAAAAAATGCCGGCAGAACAGTGCCGATTCTCTGCCGGCATAGTCAGGATTGCAGTGTTTCAGAGGAGCAGTAAGCTTCCAGTGCCTTCTGGTCAATGATCTGGATCCAGCTTCGGTGCGGGATGATGATCTTTTCATCGCGGAGGCGTTGAGGTGCTGATGTTCAGCGTGAATCCGTGCTATGACCTGCAGCCTGCAAGCGAGGATGTGGAAGAATTGTGGGCGGAAAAAAACTATGAAGACCATCTGGTCAATATGGATCCTGAAAGACAGGAACTCTACGAGACATGCCAGCGGCTGGGCGTGGGAATCGCAGTCATGAAGGCTTTCGGAGGAGGCGACCTTCTGGATGAGAAACTTTCTCCGGCAGGAAAGGCCCTGACGGTAAACCAGTGTATCCACTATGCTCTGACCCGTCCGGCTGTGGCAACCGTCCTTGCAGGAGCACACAGCGTGGAGCAGCTGCGGACCAGTACGGCCTATGAAGATGCAACGGAGGCGGAACGTGATTATGCCATGGCGTTTGCTTCTTTCCCGAAGATCAGCTGGGAAGGGCACTGTATGTACTGCAGTCACTGCGCCCCCTGTCCGAAAAAGATCGACGTGGCATCTGTCACAAAATTTCTGAATCTGGCGAAAGCTCAGGGGACTGTGCCCGAGACAGTAAGGGAACACTACGAGGTGCTCCCTCACCACGGGGGAGAGTGCATCCGGTGCGGAGCCTGTGAGACGAGATGCCCCTTCGGAGTACCCATTATGGAAAATATGAAACAGGCAAAAGAGATATTCGGGAAGTAGCCAGTGAATGGGACGGGAATGAGACAGGAAAAGAAAATGGCTGAATTATGCACAACAGGCATGACTTCGGATGAAAGATAAGCATTAGACAGCTGCTCGGGGAAGATTTATAATGATATCGACAAAAAAATAAAAGAGGAGACGATATTATGAGCAAGACACTTGTGGCATATTTTTCAGCAAGCGGAACGACAGAGCAGACGGCAAAACGGCTTGCGGAAGCGGCCGGAGCAGACCTCTATGAGATAAAACCTGCAGTTCCCTATACATCGGCGGATCTGAACTGGATGGACAAGAAGTCCCGCAGTTCTGTGGAGATGAACGACAGGGCATTCCGTCCGGAACTCGCTGACAGAGATGCGGATATTGCATCTTATGACAGAATCTTCCTGGGATTTCCGATCTGGCTTGCGTACCACAAATTGATACAATGCACCCAACTTGCGTGAATGGGTGCATTTCAAATTTACATATAAAATCCATGGTTTTGCTCCTGCGGTTGGCAGGGGCCTTTTTTTTATGGCAAAAGAAAAGCACATCTTTCCCGGTGTGGGAGTGATGTGCTTCAGATGGCATCCATCAGTTCAAGAAGGATTTGCTTTTGCCTATCTGTCAGGGTACTCCATTTTGAAAAGAGTTTCTGTTGCTCTTCGGTCAATTGCGCTTCTTCACCCTCGGCAAAGAACTGAGCCAGTGTGATACCAAATGCCCTGCAAACTGCCTCCAGAGTTGGCAGCGTTGGTGCGTTATTTCTATTGAACATATTTGTGACAGTAGAATGGGAGAGGTTTGCTTCTTTTGCCAGTCGATAGTCAGTCCATCTGCGTTCTTCCATCAGTTCTCTGATTCGTTTCTGCGTATCCATATCATCACCTACCTATCTGT
>ERZ1090862.199-NODE-199-length-26319-cov-7.482447_pt1 | contig 26319 bp, 21 predicted proteins | sample MGYA00478481_ERZ1090862 | MGnify/ENA primary metagenome ERZ1090862 (study PRJEB33644, sample SAMEA5815745) | chicken gut metagenome | biome: Chicken; feature: Gastrointestinal Tract; material: Caecum | place: Ireland | collected 2019-01-01 | study: A study of the... | reverse complement strand
AGTAACACAAAGGGGAAATATATAAAATAAACTTTTCCGGTTTATCCGGGTTAGGGATATTTAAAATAATCCGGATCTCAAAAATACTGCCGTCATCGGAGATGTCAGCCTGGCCTTTATAGAGGGCGGCGATCTTTTGTACATTTTCAAGACCAATGCGGGAACTTTCTACGCTGCCGAAACCTTCTGTGCGGATATGGTTCCTTTGTATAAGGATGAGACGGCGGTCTTCGTTTCTTAACGTGAGTTCTACCTCGTATGAAGGATCTGCGTATTTTTCTACGTTGGAAACCAGGTTGTCCAGGATCCGCCGGAGTGCGTGGACGTCAGCCATCCCTGAAAAGTCGGTCATGCCGGCGAGGTCTGTCACACAGGTAAATCGCCCCTCTAACAGTTCTTCCCATTCATCGGCAAACTGTCCGGCAAGGAAACGGATATCGTCGATCTTCTCCCAGGTTCCGCGATCCCGGTCCATAAGCTGTTCTGTGAGCTGGCGGATCTGAGTCGCTTTAGAATAGACGAGATTAATGTAGGCCTCCATCTCATCCCTGCTGAGATGATCCTTAGAATGAAGCATCTCCGAGTAGGAAAGCATGGATGTGAGCGGGGTGCGGATGTCGTGGGAGAGGGAACGGATCCAGGCTTCGCGCTCTTCCTGGAAAACTTTTTCCTGCCGCCACAGCTCCCGCCGCGCTGCGGCGAGATAGTTGATGCTCTCTGCCAGCCGGGTCAGGTCATCGTTCCCTTCCAGCGGGATATCGTAGTCCATCCCTTTTTCATGGAGCTGTTCTACGCTTCTTGTGATCGTGATCAGGTAGGAGAGACGCTGACCGAGGACAGAAAGGAAGATGACGATGAACAGAAGGAGTGAGGCAAGGGCACAGATGCTCCGCGCCCATACTTGAAATGTAATCTGCTGCATATCCGTCAGGATAAATCCTTTCTGGGCGAGATAGTTATCTCCCAGGGAGATAGAAGTTGAGTACAGAAAGAAAAAAGTGAACAGGGAGATCGCGGCGGAGAGAAAGAGATATTCCAGTATTACATTAGAAAGTTTTTTGTTCTCCGGTTTCCCGGCAGTCTTATTTCTATTCGACATAATATCCCTTCCCCCATGCAGTCCTGATATATTTCGGGTTCCGCGAACTGTCACCGAGCTTTTTCCGCAGGTTTTTGATATGGACCATGATCGTACTGTCCCCCACGGCGTCCTCTTCCCAGATGCTCTGATAAATATTGTCCAGAGAATAGATCTTCTTCGGGTGGGAGAGAAAGAGTTCCAGGATCTTATACTCTGTATAGGTAAGAATGATAACCTCTCCTTCTTTTCGCACGCTCTGGCTGTCCAGGTCCAGTATAAGGTCTTTGTAGCGGAGCTCATTTTCCGGGACAGCAGAGATGTTCCGGTCCTGATCTGCCTGGGCGTATTCACGGGATCTCCGCAGAAGAGCTTTTATCCGGATCAGCAGTTCCGTATTGGAAAATGGTTTGACGATATAATCATCGGCGCCGGCTGAAAAGCCCATCAGCTTGTCTGATTCTCCAGAGTAGGCGGTCAGGAATATGATAGGCGTGTAGAAATGTTTCCGGATCTCAGCACCGGCTGCGAATCCCGACATGACCGGCATGTTTACATCCAGGATATAAAGATCAATGGAAGCATCCGCTATCTTCACCGCTTCTCCGCCGTCGGAGGCGGCAGTTACTTCATAACCTTCCGCTGTGAGGAGCATGTCCAGCACATCCCGGATCTCTTTTTCATCGTCTGCGACCAGTATCTTTATTTTTTCTTTTTCCATCGTATTTCCTCCGTTTCTCCCGCCGGGACAAGGATATTCCGCGGGAGGATGCTTGTTGTTTCAGGCAGCTTTTTGTAGTCTTATCATAGCACGACAGGGAGACGGCTGTCATTTAAAAAATGTTTAAAAATATGTCACAAATATTATCTTGCAAACAGACATCCGCTGGAATATAATGTACCTCTGGCAAAAGAAAATGCCGGAAAGATGAGTGAGAGAAAAAAAGAGAACGAGAGAGGAAGAGAGGGGGACATCTATGTCAGCGAATACTACAAATGATATGACGTCGGGCAGCCCGATCCGGCTGATCCTTCAGTTTATGATACCGGTCTGCCTTGGCAATATATTTCAGCAGTTTTATAATGTGGCGGATTCTATTGTGGCGGGACAGTTTATCGGAGTCAATGCGCTTGCAGCTATCGGGAGCACGGGCTCGCTGATGTTTTTTGTGACCGGATGGCTGAACGGACTGAGCAGCGGGTTTGCGATCCTGGTATCCCAGTGGTTCGGGGCGAAACGTTATGACCAGATGAGGCACTATGTTGCCATGTCGATCTATCTGGCGGCGGCGTTTGCCCTCGCCATGACTGTGGGGCTTCTCATACTGAACGAGCCTATTTTAAGGATCATGAATTTTTCTGATGAGATCATGCCGGATGTGACCGCTTATATGGGGATTATCTACGCGGGACTGATCGTAACGGCGGCGTACAATTCGCTGGCGGCGTTCCTGCGGGCGCTGGGAGACTCAAGGTCACCGCTTTATTTCCTGATCATCTCTGCTGCGATCAATGTGGTGCTGGATATCGCGTTTATCGTCTGCTTCGGGATGGGAGTGGAAGGATGCGCCTACGCAACGGTCATTGCACAGGGAATCTCAGCGTTGCTGTGTTTTATCTATATTCTGAAGAAATTTCCGATCCTCCATCTGAAAAAGAAAGATTTCAGGATTTCCATTCAGAGTTTCGGGAGGCTGCTGGCCCTGGGAATCCCCATGGGGCTGCAGTTCTCCATCACAGCAATCGGGACCATCATCGTCCAGGGGGCGGTCAATGTCTACGGAGAAATCTATATGGCAGGCTTTGCTGCGGCCGGGAAGCTCCAGAATATCATTGCGACAGTGTTTACGGCTTTCGGCGCGACGATTGCGACGTATGTGGGGCAGAACCGGGGCGCGGGAAAGATGGACCGGGTGAAAGCCGGAGTGAAATATACCCAGGTCATGGTCCTGGCCTGGAGCGTGGTTACGATGGCGCTGGTATTCTTCTTTGGAAAATATATGATGCTCCTGTTCGTCAGCGCGTCGGAGACGGAAGTGATCGATGTGGCGGTAATCTATTTCCACACGGTATTTTGGTGCTATCCTTTCCTTGGAAGCATTTTTATTTACAGGAACACGCTTCAGGGGATGGGATACGGACTGGTACCCATGCTGGGAGGCGTATTTGAGCTTGTGGCAAGGAGCGCCATCGTTATGGCCGTGGCCGGAAGGACAAGTTTTGCGGGAGTCTGCCTGTCCGATCCGGCGGCGTGGATCGCCGCGCTGATACCGCTGGTGCCGTATTATATATACACCATGAAAAAGTGGGAGAAAAAAAGCAAAGCGAAGGCTGCGTCTCAGATTGAGGGATAAAATGAAAAGACACGGGAAGAAAGTCCTCCTTCCCGTGTCTTTTTCATTATAAGTTACTATATTCTTTCTCCGGTAATCACTCAGCGGACTCTTCTGCGGCTTCGTCTGCATCAGCGGCAGGGGCGGCGTGTACCTCTGTGATCGTGACAACGGTCGCGTCTGCTTCTGTCGTCAGGTCAAGCCCCTCTGTGTGCGCGATCGGAAGGTCGCATACCCTGAGCGTATCGCCCACCTTCATATCCCCTACATCAACTTCCACTTTATCTACCAGTGCGGACGGAAGCGCTTTGAATGCGATCTCATGCAGCATCTGCTGCGGAACGCCTGCCGGCAGTTTTTCAAGGTTGACCAGATGTACCTCGGCGGTAGAGTGGACTTTCTCACCCTGTACCAGAGCCTGGAAATCGATCTCGTCGACGCAGCCCTTTAACGGATTATAGTCAACTTCCTTGATCAGTGCGTCATAGGTTTTTCCTTCGACCTCAAGCATGACCTGCCCGCCTTTGCCCTCTTCTTTGAGCAGGCGCTCCACTGCGCCTTTCTCCAGCTTCAGCGGAATGGTCTCTTCCATCTCACGGCCGAAAATACTGCCTGTAACAAATCCTTCACGTCTAAGTTTCTTGGCTTTGATCGTCATGTCTCTTCTTTCAGCTTTTAAAGTATTCATTTATCTTTTCCTCCAATCACTGAATCGCGCTTAGCAAGCCTTCAACTTTGCGGTATGTCCGCATGTGCGGACGTATGACAAATAGGTGTTGTTAAGTGTGTTTCTTTGTTACAGTTACATTATAGCACCGCTTGTCAAGGGGGCTGTTACTCTCCGAAAAACATTTTGATATCATCCTCTACAGTCCCAATCCCCGCGATCCCGAAGTTTTCTGTAAGGATCTTCGCAACGTTGGGAGAGAGGAATGCAGGCAGTGTTGGCCCAAGATGGATGTTCTTCACACCGAGGTACAGTAGAGCTAGGAGGACGATGACAGCTTTCTGCTCGTACCAGGCAATGTTGTATACGATGGGAAGGTCATTGATGTCGTCCAGCCCGAACACCTCCTTCAGCTTCAGCGCAATGACCGCCAGGGAATAGGAGTCGTTGCACTGTCCTGCGTCAAGCACGCGGGGAATGCCGCCGATATCTCCCAGATCCAGCTTGTTGTATTTATATTTTGCGCATCCGGCAGTCAGGATCACAGTATCCTTCGGAAGCGCTTTCGCAAAGTCTGTGTAATAGTTCCTTGATTTTGCGCGCCCGTCACACCCTGCCATGACCACGAATTTGCGGATGGCGCCGGATTTCACCGCGTCGACGATCTTGTCTGCGAGGGCAAGCACCTGAGCGTGGGCAAAGCCGCCTATGATCTCTCCCTGCTCCAGTTTGGCCGGAGGCGCGCATTTCTTTGCGTGCTCAATAAGGACGGAAAAATCTTTTTTCTCGCCGATCTCTCCTGGAATATGTTTACATCCCGGATATCCGGCGGCGCCGGTGGTGTAGAGGCGGTCGCGGTAGCTGTCTTTGGGCGGAACAATGCAGTTGGTAGTCATGAGGATAGGACCGTGGAAACTCTCAAATTCTTCTTTCTGTTTCCACCAGGCATTGCCATAGTTTCCAATGAAATTAGAATATTTCTTAAAAGCCGGATAGTAGTGGGCGGGGAGCATCTCGGAATGAGTGTACACATCAATGCCGGTACCCTGGGTCTGCTCCAGGAGCATCTCCAGATCCCGCAGGTCGTGTCCTGAGACAAGGATGCCGGGGCGGGATCCCACGCCGATGTTTACCTTTGTGATCTCAGGATTTCCATAGCTCTGAGTGTTGGCCTGATCCAGGAGCGCCATTCCCTCCACGCCGTACTTCCCGGTTTCCAGGGCAAGCGCAGTCAGGGCTTCCGCCGTGAGGGTATCATCCAGAGTGGAAGCCAGTGCCCGCTGGAGAAATGCATCGATCTCCTCATTATCCTGCAGCAGCGCGTTGGCGTGTTTGGAGTAGGCGGACAGCCCTTTCAGTCCGTAGGTGATCAGTTCCCGAAGGCTCCGGATATCCTCGTCTTCCGTGGAAAGGACTCCGACGCCGGCTGCTTTGGAGGCGAATTCTGATTCTGGTCCGTTCCAGAGCGCTGCCTCCGGAAGGACGGAAGTGTCACCGAGCGTTGCGAGAAGCTCATCTTTTATTAAGAGCGTTTCGCGGATTCGGGCTATGATCATCTCTTTGTCGAAATTTGCGTTTGTGATGGTTGTAAACAGGTTCAGTGTGATCAGATGGTTTACGTTCGTACTGATCGTTCCTCCCTCCGCGCGGACCGCCGTGGTCACTGCTGAGAGTCCTTTTGTTGTATAGACGAGCAGATCCTGCATGGCGGCAACATCCGGTTTCTTCCCGCAGACGCCGGACATAGTACATCCGGTGCAGCCCGCAGTCTCCTGGCACTGATAGCAGAACATTTTATTTTTCATCTGTATGATCCTCCTTGAAATTCATCCAACTGTACGGTTGGGTGATGCCTAAATCATCCAGCCGCAAAGCGGGCGTTTTTTGATTACGGGGAGAGTATAGTACAAATGAAAAAAGAAATCGGTTGTCAGAACAACAAAAAAAAGAAATGGACAGGGGAGTTTCCCCTGTCCGAGTCCTATGCGCGGTACGCCATCTCAAGAAGATCCACAATCTTGTCCATACCGAGAAGACTTGCGTTCAGCAGCGCCTGATGGGAATAGATGCTTCCCCAGTCAAGCCCTGTGTAGGTTTCATAGTAGAATTTCCTTTCGCGGTCTGTCTTGCGGATCCGGTCTGCGGCTTTCTTTTCCGTCAGGTCATAGCGTTCCGCGATCCGACGGATCCGGTCCGCCTTGTCTGCACAGATAAAGACGTTGATGCAGTCATATTTGTCCCGCAGTATGTAGTCCGCGCAGCGTCCCACGATAACGCAGGGTCCCATCTCTGCGAGAGAAAGTATGATCTCCGTCTGCTTCTGGTACACTTTCATGTCAAGAGACGGCATATAGGACGCCGTGTTGATGAAACTTGCGTAACTCATGGGCGCTGCACCATAAGAAGTAATGAAAGAATGCAGTGCAGATTCGTCTGCCCGCCCGACGCTCTCCTCGGTATAGCCCAGCTGCTCCGCCGCCATGCTGACAAGCTGGTTGTCATAGAATGGAATCCCAAGACGGTCAGCCAGTTTTTCCCCGATTTCGTGCCCGCCGCTTCCGAACTGACGGCTGATGGTGATGATCTTGTATTCCGACATATCAATCCCTCCTTCCATAAAAAACTTGATATTCCGGACAATTGTTATCTGTCTTTATTATAACTCTGACGGGGCGGAGATACAACGGGGCTGTGTGTTTTTTGTGAACGATGTGTGAACGGTGCCGTGTACTTTGTACAAAGTACACGGCACCGTTCACAGAATTTTCACAATTATTCGGAATACCGTACCCGGTCGACCGAAATATGATGTCAAAGACGGTAAAATCCAGTATAATACAATTAGTGTGCCGGACAGTGGAGAAAAATGAACGGCAGATCAGAAAAAACAGCAGAGGATAAGGAAAATATGAGGAAGAAAAGCAAAGAAAGGGCAAGCTGCGATACATGTGCGCTCTATGTATATGACGATGAGTATGGAGAATATTACTGCGATATGAATATGGACGAGGACGACTATATGCGGATCATGTCAGACCGCTATTACCAGTGTCCCTATTACCGGAACGGGGATGAGTACGCGGTGGTAAGGAAGCAGATCTAGAATATCTGAGATAAGGAGTTTGAGATGTCGGAGAAGACAAGAAAAACAGCGGTTTTATTTGACGTGGACGATACATTGTATGACCAGACGGTTCCGTTTAAAGAGGCATATGCGGAATATTTCGGGGCAGAGCCGGCAGTGCCGGCGGATGTGATCTACCCTGTCACGAGAAAATACAGCGACCGGGTATACTCCAGAGCGATGGCGGGAGAGATCACAATGGAAGAAATGTATATTTACCGGGTGCAGAAAGCCTTTGAGGAATTTGACATTTCCATTACAGATAAAGAGGCGCTTGATTTCCAGAAAATCTATGCAGACCGCCAGAGACAGATCCATATGTCTCCTTTGATGGAGGAGATACTGAGTTTTTGTTCGGAAAAGGCGGAACTGGGGATCATCACCAACGGACCGTCTGCTCATCAGTGGAACAAAGTGAAAAGCCTTGGGGTGGAGAGATGGATCCCACATGAGAATATCTTCGTATCCGCGGATGTGGGAGCGGAGAAACCGGAACAGAAGATCTTCGACAGCGCGAAGCGGGCGATGGGACTTGAGAATGCTGAAATCTGGTTTGTTGGGGATGCGTACCCGCTGGATGTAGTGGGAGCGCTGAACGCCGGATGGAATGCAGTGTGGATGAACCGGAGGCGGAGAGAAAAGCCGGAAGATGCGGGGAAAACGGGACCGAGGAAAGTGGTCTGCGTGGAGACGGAAGAGGACCTGGATGGATTTATCAGGGGACTTCTGGAGTAGACGCCCTGGACGTGGATTGGAAGAAAAGATTTATATAAAGAGGAAACTAAAATGCAGAACTGGAAAGAACTATTCCGTCCCCACATTCTGGAGCGGGGACGGAACTATTATGAAGAAGGAGCTGTCGTCTCCCTGGACAGGACAGACATAGGGTACCACGCAGAGGTGGAGGGTACCGAGGATTATGAGGTGTCCATTGAGATACAGGACGATGAGATCACGGATATGTACTGCAGTTGTCCCTACGCGGATTCAGGAAACTACTGCAAGCATATGGCGGCGGTGCTTTACGAGATCGAAGGCGGTCCCGGAGATCCTTTTGAAGAACTTGCAGAGCGGAAAAACGAGCGGCTTCAGGCTGCTCACGATCTTATAGAACGGATACCGGAAGAAGAGCTTAAGAAACTGATGGCCTCACTTATATGTCAGGACGAGGATCTTTATAATCGGCTCATGACCCAATATGCCCCGCTCGGTCCGGCAACACTGTCCCGCCTGAAGCATCAGATTGATGAGATCGGCTGGAAGTATTCTGACAGAAGCGGATTTATAGATTATAGAAATGCATATGAATATGTCGGGGCTCTTGGGGCTGTGCTGTATGAGAACGTTCCTCAGTTGCTGAAAAGAAACTGTCCGAAGGAGGCGTTTGAACTTACTAATTATGTTTTCCATGAGATCGGGAACCGGGAGATGGACGATTCGGACGGCGGTTACACTTATATAGGAGGCGTATGTTATGATAACTGGAAGAAGATCCTTATGGCAGCGGACGAGGAGCAGGAAAAGCAGATGATCCGGTGGTTCAGGGAACATCGGAGGAACTATGTGTCAGAGTATATGGAAGATTATCTTGAAGATTTTCTTATCACGGAATTTCATGATGAAGGACTGCTGAGGGAACAGATCCGGGAAGTGGATGAAAAGATAGAGAAACTGGAACAGAATGAAGCGAAAGACAATTGGAACTATCGGCATCTGTATCCCGCCAGCGTTCTCCAGCGGATCAGCCTGATGGAACGCCTGGAGTGTCCGAAGGAAGAAATACGGAGATATAGAAATAACTATCGACAGTTTCATGAAATCCGTGAGGCGGAGGTAAAAGATTATCTGCTCTCAAAAGAGTATGACCGGGCGGAAGCCGTATTAAAGGAGAGTAAGGAACTGGATAAAGATTCTCCGGGACTCGTATCAAAATACAGTGCCAAACTCATAGAGATTTACGATATGACCGGACAGAAGGAGAAATATAAAAGTGAACTGATCTGGCATATCTTTGAGTGCGGGGAGTACGGGCTTGACAATCCTCTGAAGCTGAAAGCAGTGTGCAGTCCGGAGGAATGGCAGGAACTGAGAGGGAAGATGCTGGTTTCGGAGAAACTTCGCACGATAAGGTGCGAACTGCTTGACCATGAAGAGCTGTATGACCGTTTGATACAGGAAATCAGGACATCCGGAAGCATCGATGCTCTGGATCGATATGAAAAGGTTTTAAAGAAACGATTTCCGGAAGAAGTGCGCGATATGTATGTCAGATATGTGCAGCGGGCAGCAGAAGGAGCGGGACAGCGGAAAGCATACCGGGATCTGATGGGCTATCTGAAAAAAATCCGGAGATATCCGGATGGAAGGAAAATCGCCGAGAAGACGGCAACGGTCTGGAAGGCTACATATAAAAGGCGCCCAGCCATGATGGATGAACTCCGGAAAGCTGGATTCTGAGAAAACATTTAAAAGGAGGTCTTTCAACAATGTTTTCATTTTTTTCAGGAAAAAAGAAATCATCAGAACATAAAACTTATGATCCTTCCCTCAGGCGGCCTGTTCTTCGCTGCAGTATCTGCACCGGAGAGCAGGTCGCAGGATTTCAGCGGCTTGACGATGGAAAGTTTGAGGAAGTCATGTTGATCCGAAATCAGGATGATCTGGAGTCCTTTCGGGAGCAGTATGGAATCAATGGAGATATCGAAAAAATTTACTGATAAACAATGAGGTTTACAATGCGGGATTATAATGAAAATGATATTGAGAAACTGACCATATACACGAAAACCATGCCGGCACATGCGGCTTCTTTTGCAGAGTTTCCTCCTTCGCTTCATCCGGACATCTGCTCTTATCTGACGCTTCACAATATTCCTCGTCTCTATACCCATCAGGCGGAGATGTTTGAGAAGGTGCAGAGCGGGGAGAATGTGGTGATCACCACGTCTACCGCCAGCGGAAAGACTCTGAGTTTTCTTCTTCCGGTACTGCAGGCAATCCTGGAGGATCCGCTCACCCGGGCGATCTTTGTCTATCCGACGAAAGCTCTGGCGGCAGATCAGTACCGGGCGCTTCAGCCCCTCCTTGAGTATTTTGGAGAGGGACGCATCGCCGCAGGAGTTTACGACGGAGATACCATGCAGGCGGAGCGCAGCCGGATCCGCAGGAGCGCGAATATCATCCTGACCAACCCGGAAATGCTGAATTCGGCTTTCCTGCCGAACCACAGCAAACACGGGTTTGATTTTATTTTTACCAATCTGAAATATGTTGTTATCGATGAACTGCATACATACAGAGGGGCGTTCGGCGCACATCTGGCGAATATTTTCCGGAGGATGAAAAGAGTCTGCGGCTATTACAGATCAAAGCCGCGGTTCCTCTGCAGTTCTGCCACGATCGCAAATCCGGTGGAACTCGCGGAGCGGATCTGCGGGGGAAAATTTACCCTGATCGACAGAGACGGATCTCCGGCGCCGGAGAAAGAATACCGGATTCTGCAGCCACCGGAGATCCGGGGAAATAATGACAAGATCTATGGCAGACGTTCAGCCTCCTCAGTTGCCGCGGATCTGATCCCGGAACTGGTGGAAGAGGACAGGCATTTCATCGCATTTGGCAGGAGCCGCAGGAATGTGGAAGTGATCCTCAAGGAGTCCAGGGACAAGCTGGATGCTGCCGGATTTCTGGGGCATGGAGACAGCGGAAAGATCGCCGGGTACCGAGGCGGCTATACGCCTCTGGAACGGCGGGAGATCGAGCGCAGGATGACAGAAGGGGAGCTGTCGGGGCTGGTGTCCACCAATGCGCTGGAACTCGGCATTGACATCGGCAGTCTGGATTCCACGGTGATCGTGGGATATCCCGGCACGAGGGCGTCCTTCTGGCAGCAGACCGGGCGTGCCGGAAGGAGCGCGGGGAGTAAAGAACGGGACGGAGAAAGGTGCGTCAACTATCTGATCCTTGAGAACCAGCCCTTTGATCAGTATATCGCCATTGAACCGGAGTGGCTGTTCTCAAATTCCAGCGAGAACGCCATCGTGGACCCGGACAATCTGCTGATCGAGCTGGAGCATATCCGGGCGGCGGCAGCGGAGATGCCCCTGTCGCTGGATGACGCCGCGCTGTTCCCGGATCTGGGCGAGGTGATCCCCGTGCTCATGAATGCGGAAGAGGTAAAGAGCCTTTCCGGGCGTTTCGCGTGGGCGGGACCGGCGTTCCCGGCGGGGGACTACAGCCTGAGGAATATGGACAGGACCCGGTTTAAGTTGATCGTGAAGGATGAAGTGGAGTTTGCGGAAGGAAGAAGGCAGGCGAAAGGCATAGGGCGGGAAGTCACTGAGATGGATGAGTCCCAGGCGTATCATGAGCTGCACCCGGGCGCGGTCTATATGCATGAAGCCGTGCTCTATGAGGTGCTGAAGCTGGATCTGGTCAGCCGGACTGCCGAGGCGGTGCCCTTTGAAGGAAATTACTATACGGTTCCGGCGGGAACCGAGGAGACAAGGATCCTGCAGACCTTCCATCAGGAGCAGGCCGGAAGAACGACGATCCACTTTGGGGATATCAACGTGAACGAAGTGATCTCCATGTATAAGAAACTCCAGTTCCACAACCATCAGAACCTGGGATATGTGGAACTGACACAGCCGCTGCAGAAGGATTATGATACGGAGAGTACATGGATCGAGATCCCTAAAAATGTGGTGGAGGTCTATCGCAGCCTCCTTGTGCCAAACCGAAATGGAGAACTGGTGCTCAATAACCATTTTGAGGGACTGTGTTATGCGCTGAAAAATGCGGCGATGATGACTACGATGACGGAGCGGGATGACATCGATGCGGTGATCTCCAACAATGCAGTCATTCCCGATGAGCGGAAGGATCAGGTGGTTTCGCTTTATATCTATGATAAATATGAGGGCGGTCTGGGGTATTCTGAAAAGATTTTTGAGGTTGTTCCTCAGATCATTGAGAATGCCATACGCATGGTAGAGGGCTGCTCCTGTGAGAGCGGATGTCCGGCGTGCGTGGGGGATTATAACCTGGATCGGAACATGGTGCTCTGGGGATTGAAAAACCTTCTGGAAGAGAGTGAGCCGCCGGAGTTTGAAAGAAAAGAAATTGAGGAAGCTCGTCCGTTTATTCAGAAAGGTTTTTCTTTCCGTAGACTACCTGAGGAGTGGGAAGAGTTCTGCCACAGTGTGATACAGAATGGGGAGAGCGGAGGCGCTTTTCTGCGGACCGCAGAGCAGGTCGAGGTGAAAGGACACCGGCTGATCCTGACCGTGGGAAATGCATTTTACGAGGAATGGCTGAAGGCACCGGATAATCTCCGTGCATTGGAGAATACACTCCGCTATCATGCGGTATGCCCGGCGGATATGCAGATAGAGGTACGGGTTGTGGAAAACCGAGAGAAAACAGAGAAGATCCGTGGAAAACTCCGGCGGAGATATGATGATCTGCTGTCCTAGACGGCAACATGGTGCCTGCAGCTTTCCAGGAGGAGAAAATGCTTTCCTGGAGCAGAAAAGAGAGGAAGATCGATCGGAGGATCATCAGAAGATCATTGGAGGATCAGAGGAAAAGATGACGGAAGAAACAAAAACAAAACAGATTCACTTAAATGAATATCAGAGAGCGGCGGTGCTCGACGAGAGTCCCGCCTGTGTGGTGAACGCCAATGTTGGAAGCGGAAAGACCACTGTGCTGATCGAGAAGATCCTGTACTTTCATCAGGAGAAGCAGGTGCCGCTGGAGCAGATGGTCGTGCTGACGTTCACGAATAAAGCCGCAGATGAGATCACGGAACGTCTCATGAGGAGGGAAACGCAGATCACCTCAGAACAGGTGCAGGGATTTGGGACGTTCCACAGCGTGGCACTGCGGCTTCTTAAAAACCGTCTCCCCGTGGAGAAGGCGGGCTGGACAAAAGAATTCACGGTCATGGATCCGGATGAGGAGACGGATCTGGCGCTGAATATCATCGCGGAACAGGGACTGAAGGTGAAATACAGAAACCGGCTGAAGAAAAGGCTGGAGCAGGAGTATCAGGCTTATCTCGCGGGAAAGGAAGAGAGCCGTTATAAAGATGATCTGTTCCGGCTCTATCCCCTCCTTCTGGAGGAGAAGAAGAAACAGAACAAAATGTCCTTTGCGGATTTGCTCCGGGTGAGTATGAGCCTGCTTTCGGAAGGAGAATGGCATCCGGAGTGGGTGATCGTAGACGAAGTGCAGGACAGCGACAGACTTCAGCTTGAGTTCCTTGAAGCGCTGTGCGGCCCGCAGCAGTCTGCGAAACTGTTTGCAGTTGGCGACCCGAACCAGGTGATCTACAGCTGGCGGGGGACCGGGGAGAATATGTTTTTTCTCCTGAAACATCGCTTTGGGGCAAAGGAACTGACCCTCCCCGTAAACTACCGGTCCAATGCATCAATTCTTGAAGCTGCGAACCGGTTCCTGCAGTTTGGCGATCAGATCCGGGGAAGCAGGGAAGAGACCGGGAAGATCGTGGTAAAGAATCATTACGATCCGTTTCAGGAGGCGGAGTATCTGGCGGACCGGATACGGAGACTCCATGAGGCGGGAAAACATTACGGTGCGATCGCTGTATTTTACCGCCTTCAGAAGCAGTCGGAGATCCTTTTGAAAGTATTTGGGAGACAGGAAATTCCCTGTGAGCTGTCAGTGAAGAAAACCCTGAAAGATATTCCGGTATTGGACTGGGTGGTGAAAGTATTCCGTTTCTCTGTAAATCCTGCAGATGCGCAGACAGCGATGCAGGTGTTGACAGATACGAGGTATGGAGAGAAGTGTACAAAGAAACAGGCGCGGGACATTGTAAAAAGATGTATTAGAGAGAAGCAGGAAATGCCCGGCCGGATCGTGGCTCTTCCCTCAGGGGAAGGAAAGGCGGGGGGATCAGATCAGTTTCTATGGAAGATGCAGGGATTTCAGGATTATTTTTCCGGAAGAGGAACCGGAAAAGGGGAGAGCCCTTTTGCAGAGGAACTGTTTGCTTACTTTGGGCTGAAGGAAATGCTCCATCCCACGTCAGCAGAATACGAATCTGACGAGAAGAAAGTGATGGGATTCTTGGAAAAGATGTGCAGAGTCTGCTCCGTCGGGACGGGAGAGCGTGATTTCGTGGACTGTGTTCGGGAATTTATCAACAGCTCTGCACTCTATGGGATGAAGATGGATGCGGGGGAGAAAACCGCAGACGAGGAACAGAGCACGGAGAAGGCGGGGACGGATACAGTGAAACTGATGACCCTTCATGCTTCCAAGGGACTGGAATTTGATACGGTGTTTCTGACCGGGCTGAACCAGGGACTGATCCCGCTGCGGTGCAGGAACTTTGAACAGGAGGAAGAGGAGCGGAGACTGTTTTTCGTGGGGATCACCCGTGCCAGGAATGAACTGGAACTGTCCTGGTATACCAGTCCCGGGGAGCCGGGCGTACTCGGGGAGCCCAGCCGTTATCTTCAGATGATACCTCAGCATCTTCTGGAGAGGGAGGATGTGCGGACAGAGGAAGAAAAACGGAATAATCTGCAGCAGATGCGAAGGGAAGTACAGGAGCAGATCCGGAAGAAACAGACAGCGGCTGAAATGAAACCGGAGAAGAAAGATCAGGAAAAGAAAGAAACCGGATCTGAGGTTCCGGGAAAGGAAAAGGGCGCAGGATTCCGGGCAGAACCGTCGGAACAGCGGGTGCATCACAGAAAGTACGGTGAGGGGATCCTGGTTTCAGAGGATGAGATGACGGTGGAAGTGGAGTTCCCTGGATACGGGAGAAAACAGTTCCTGAAGGCCTTCGGTGAAGTAGAGATACTGTAATCCGACCTTCTGCCCAGGGAGAAGACCGGTATCAGAAGGCGGTTCCCGGCAGGTGTGATCACAGAGGAAAGAGGCACCTCTCTGTCTGAAAACAGATTGGCGCCGGGAGAACAGGGACGGAAGATCATCTCAGAAACAGATCGATCACATGGAGCACACCGTCTTCATCGTTTGAGTATGTGATAAAGTCGGCTGCCTCTTTTACAACATCCTGGGCGTTCGCCATGGCGACTCCGAGCCCGGCGTATTCGATCATTGAGACATCGTTATAACCGTCTCCGCAGCAGATCATCTGATCTGCGTTCAGCCGGAGGCTGTCCAGCAGTTTCCGGAGAGAGTATGCCTTGTCGATATTCTGAGGCATGATCTCAAGAAAATAGGGCTCCGATTTGTAAATGTTAAGCAGACCATGATACTGTGTTTTCAGCTGATCCATCAGAATATCCAGAGTATCCGGATCACCGGGGATCAGCATTTTATTGACTGGAAAAGTGAGCGCGGATGGAAAGTCATCGACGAGGCGTACTTCCATGCGGTTGATGGCGGACTCTTTTGCCGTGTACTGATTCGGGCAGATGCCGGAAAGGATCTCGGTATCTGTGTACGTGATGATGTCTGTGCCGGGGTAAGTTTTCACTGCGTCAAATACCGGCCGGATCACCGCGTCAGGGAGGGCGCGGTCATAGACGACCTCTCCGGTGGAACAGCAGGTGATCCGGGCTCCGTTAAAGGAAAGCATATATCCGCCGTATTCATCCATATGAAGATGTTTTGCCAGCGGAGCGACCCCGTTGATGGGACGCCCGCTGGCAAGAACGACGATTCGGCCGGCTTGCTGAATCTCTATCAGCGCTTTTCGTGTCGGCTCAGTGATCTCTTTTTTGGAATTCGTAAGAGTGCCATCCAGATCGAGTACGAGAATCTGGTATTTCATATTGATAAATCCTCCTGTGAGTCGTGGATCTGTGATCCGGATTGATATCCTGAAAGCCTGTTCAGGATCTGCACATTTCGGGATCCTGCAGTTTATCGACGATCTGGGCAAAATTCATGCCGTGAGAGGCCTTCACAAGGATTGTATCCTTTTCCTTTAGTATCTTTGAAGAATCCCGGAAAAAATCGTCTTTTGTAAGATATTCATGGATCTCTATCTGCGAGGGAACAGAATTTTCTCTGGCTCCCCGTGCAGTCTCTTTGGAGAGCTCGCCGATACAGACGAGAACATCAATACCGCAGTCTGCTGCGTATTTTCCGGTTTCATAATGCATCTGAGGACCGCTTTCACCGAGCTCGAACATATCACCGAGAATGGCGACGGCCCGGGTGTCTGCCTCTGAGAGAACGGCGATAGATGCCTGCATGGAGGCCGGATTGGCATTATAGCAGTCATCGATGATGGTATAATGTTCTGTTTCAATCAGATTGTTGCGCCCTGCCAACGGAACGAGTTTTTCAATCCCGCGGCGGATTTCGTCGGAAGTCATGCCGAGAGCAGTTCCCACGGCGATGCCGGCAAGAGCATTGTATATCATGTGATCTCCGGGGATGGAGATATGCGCCTCAAACTGTTCTGACGGTGTGATGAATTCGGCAGTGGTCCCGCGAAGTCCCATATTCCGGATCGAGCCGGCGTGATAAGGACAGGACGGATCCAGTCCGAAATAGACCGGAGCGATCCCGTTTTTGGGGACATATCCGCGCAGCTTGTCGTCATCTCCGTTGAGGATGATCGTTCCTTCCGGATTCATAGAGTCGAACATCTCGGTCTTTGCCCTGAGAATACCGTCCCGGGAGCCCAGATTCTCGATGTGTGCCACGCCGATGTTGGTAATAACGCAGATGTCCGGGCGTGCGACTCTGGCGAGACGTGTCATCTCTCCGAAATTGCTTATCCCCATCTCAAGGACAGCAATCTCATGCTCTTCCCGGAGATTAAAGACAGTGAGAGGGAGACCGATCTCATTATTGAAATTGCCCTCAGTCTTAAGGACATTGTATTTTTCGCTCAGTACCGAAGCGATCATTTCTTTGGTGCTGGTCTTGCCTACGCTGCCGGAGATCCCCACGACTTTGATGTCAAGAGATCTGCGGTAATGTTCCGCGATATCTTTTAATGCCTGCTCACAGGATGCCACCTTTATGTAAGGATAGGGAACATCGCCGAGATCCTGTTCAGATACAGCACAGAGAGCGCCGTTTTCCATCACCTGTGGGATGAAGGAATGGCCGTCTACACGGGCACCTTTAATGGCGATGAACAGGCTGTCATTCTGAACCTTCCGGCTGTCGATCACAACGCTGGAGACTTCACAGGCTGCCTTTTCAGCGTCGCCGTGGTAAATCCCGTTACATGCTTCTGCTATTTTTTGTAATGACATATTTTTCATAAGTCATAAAATCCTTTCTTATATTGATCGAAAGATTTCTTTAAATCTTCGGCTCTGCCCAGAGAACTCACTGGTATCTTGCTTCCAGTGATTTCCGGATGATCAGTTCGCACAGGTCTCCGTACTCGATCCCGATAACTTTTGCCTCTTTCGGGAGGAGGCTTGCCGCTGTCATGCCGGGAAGCGTGTTCATCTCGAGGCAGTAGAGATTGCCTTTCTCATCGAGAAGGAAGTCTGCGCGGCTGTATACATTGAGCTTCAGGGCGTGATATGCTTTGACGGTGAGTTCTTTCATACGGTCAGAAATCTCTTCGCTGATATCTGCCGGGCACACTTCATCAGTAGCGCCGTCCTGATATTTGTTCGCATAGTCGAAGAATCCTGTTTTAGGAATGATCTCGATGGGGGGAAGCGCCTTGCCGTCAATGATGCCGCAGGCAAACTCCCGGCCTTTAATATAAGTTTCGATGACAACCTCATCTTCGTAGCGGAAAGAACTTTCCAGTGCACTTTCGTATTCTTCTTCTGTATTGACGATATATACGCCGATGCTGGAACCGCCGGAGCAGGGTTTCACCACTACCGGAAGAGAAAGACCGAGAGCGCTCAGCGAATGGTCCGCCGCGTTCTTGTGCAGGCATACTCCGTCGGGAGTAGAGACTCCGGACTGCAGGAATACCTGTTTTGTAAAGCCTTTGTCCATGGCCACGGCGCAGCCCAGAGAATCGGGGCCGGTGTAGCGGATACCCAGCAGGTCAAAAGTAGCCTGAAGTTTCCCGTTTTCACCTTCGCCTCCGTGAAGCCCCAGGAAAGTGATATCGGCCATACGGCACAGCTCGATAACGTTCGGCCCGAGGAAACAGTTGGACTGATCCGGACGGGATGCTTTGACTGCCTCGAGATCAGGCTCCTCCGTGCCGATGTTCTTTGCAATCTCCAGTCCATGTCCCGGGAGAGTGAAAACATCCTCCAGATTTTCAGGCGGATTTTCAAGGCCCATGAACACATCAAGCAGATAAGCGTCGTGTCCTTTCTCGAGAAGCGTCCGGCAGATTCCGGCTGCGGAGGAAAGGGAAACGTCCCGTTCCGTGCTGAGTCCTCCTGCTAAAACTATGATCTTCATGATATTTATACCCCTTTATTTTCAAATATTTACATTGTTGAGAAGCGCTGTCTTTGTGTCGTAGAGCTTCTGAGAGAGATCCACATAAACTTTATGCGGGTTGAAGAGACGCTTTGTCTCATCCCACAGAGTATCTTTTTCCTGTCTGCAGAATTCCGCGATCTCCTTGACGGAAGGTGACTGGTATTTACACTCTCCCCGGATGAAGACCGGCTTCAGGATCTCTTTCATAGTGTAAGTGCCTCCTTCGAGACGGGTCTTCTTCCATGTCGCGTTGGGATCAAAGAGGAGTAGATCCTGTGAGGTATCATACTTCTCATCGACAAAGCAGATCAGGTCCGCGCGCATCTTGCCGGTCTCTTTGTCATAGATACGGTAGATAGTTTTGTTACCCGGATTCGTGATCTTCTCTACATTCTCGGAAATCTTGATCTTTGGAATGAACTCGCCCTCTTCGTTCTGGATTGCGGCAAGTTTGTAAACGCCCCCGAAGGACGGGCAGTCCTTGGAAGTGATCAGGTTGGTGCCCACACCCCAGGAGGTGATAGCTGCGCCCTGGATCTTCAGGTCGTTGATAAGAAATTCATCCAGGTCGTTCGACGCAGCAATGACCGCATCGGTAAATCCTGCGTCATCCAGCATCTTGCGTGCCTTTTTGGAAAGGTACGCAAGGTCTCCGGAATCCAGGCGGATACCGTAGCTCTTCGGGTGGATCCCTGCGTCTCTCATCTCCTTAAACACACGGATCGCGTTGGGAACGCCGGACTTCAGAGTGTCATAAGTATCTACAAGAAGGGTGCACGCGTTCGGATAGAGTCGGGCATATTCCTTGAAAGCTGTGTATTCATCTTTAAAACTCATGATCCAGCTGTGCGCATGAGTTCCGAGAACCGGAACGTCAAACATCTCGCCTGCCAGTACGTTTGAGGTACCGATGCAGCCTCCGATGACTGCCGCTCTTGCTCCGTACAGTCCGGCATCAGGACCCTGTGCCCGGCGAAGACCGAATTCCATGACTCCGTTTCCTTTTGCGGCATGGACGACACGGGAGGCTTTTGTCGCGATCAGACACTGATGATTAATGATAGTGAGGATTGCAGTCTCTACAAGCTGTGCCTCCATGATCGGCGCCACAACTTTGATCAGAGGTTCCCTCGGAAAGATCACGGTCCCCTCCGGGATCGCGTAGATATCGCCGCTGAAATGGAACCCGCTTAAATAATGAAGAAAGTCTTCGCTGAAGATCCCGAGTCCTCTCAGATAATCCACATCTTCATAGGAAAAGTTCAGATTTTTGATATAATCAATGACCTGATCCAGTCCTGCCATGATGGAGTAGCCGCCTTTGTTCGGGTTTTCACGGAAGAACATGTCAAAGATAACGGTCTCGTTTTCCTGGGTTTCAAAGTAGCCCTGCATCATGGTCAGCTCATACAGATCTGTCAGCAGGGTGAGATTCTGTGCACTCATATTTTTTCCCTCTTTTCATTTGTCCGCCCCTGCACAGGCACCGTGTACAGCGTTCGTCAAATAACTGTACTGGTATGGCGGCATCCGTGCGGGCTGAAATATTCGAGTGTCGTTTTCAGCCGGTAAACGGCTGTGATTTGCGATTTTCTTTTGAATTATAGCATATGTCAGAGAAAAGTAAAAGGATATGTGTCAGGAAAAACGGACAGTACTGCTATTTGTATTTACAAGAAAGTTATGGCATAATATGATACAAGAGTGCTTCAGCGCGGAGAGATCCGTGCAACAGTTAAGCTGTGCATCAAAGCAGAGTATTGGTATGTCGCCTGTTTAGTTTATAGGACATACAGCATGGCAGCAGACAGAAAGGAAGATCAAAATGGCAAAACGTGTATTTCTTATTGTACTTGACAGCGCCGGAGTGGGCTATGAGCCGGATGCGGACCGGTTCGGCGACGTGGGCAGCGATACATTCGGAACATGCATCCGTAGTGGAAGACTTTCGGTTCCGAACATGGAGAAAATGGGGCTATATCAGATCGAGGGGACTTCTTTTGAAAAGGAGGGCGCACCGGAAACCGGGTGCTGCGGCAAACTGAGGGAACAGTCTGCCGGAAAGGATACGACTATGGGACACTGGGAGATCGGAGGCGTCATCTCGCCGAAACCGATGCCCACATATCCCAACGGATTCCCGAAGGAATTGCTTGACGAGTTTGCAGAGAAGACCGGACGGGGAGTGATCTGCAATGAAGTCGGCTCCGGTACGGAGATGATCCGTAAATACGGGGAAGAGCAGATGCGGACCGGAAAGTGGATCGTCTACACTTCCGCGGACAGTGTATTCCAGATCGCGGCTCACGAGGAAGTGATCCCGCTTGAGGAATTGTATGAGGGATGCCGTATTGCAAGGAAAATGCTCACCGGGGAAAATGCGGTAGGGCGTGTGATCGCCAGACCCTATGTGGGGGAGGCACCGAATTTTACAAGGACAGTAAACCGGCACGACTTTTCGCTGGAACCTCCGAAGGATACGATCCTTGATATGTTGAAAGCGGCGGGGAAAGATGTAATCGGAGTAGGAAAGATTTATGATATCTTCGCAGGGAGAGGATTGACAAAGACATTTCCGAATGAAGGAAATGAGAAAAATATGGACGTCACGATTTCTCTTCTGGACGAGGATTTTGACGGCCTGTGTTTTGTGAACCTGGTGGATTTTGATATGCTCTACGGACACAGAAACGATATCAAAGGTTATACGGATGCGTTGAATGCGTTTGATAAAAGACTGGATGAGTTCCTGCCGAAGCTGAGGGAGGATGACCTCCTCGTGATCACGGCGGACCACGGATGTGACCCGGGCTTCCCGGGAACAGATCACACAAGAGAATATGTTCCCATTCTCTGCTGTGGAAAGAAGGTAAAAAGCGGAGTGAATCTGGGGACAAGAGAAAGCTATGCGGATATCTCTGCCACGATCGCAGAACTGTTCGGGATCCGGTATACCGGAGACGGGGAGAGCTTTCTCAGCGAGATCATGTAAAACAGATGCCGACATAGAAAATGCGGAACCGGTTTATACCAGTTCCGCATTTTTTTTGATCGTTTCTCTTATGATGTTTTCCACATGATCGCCGATATGGCGCTTTGTGTCTTTGTCAAGCTGATCCGGATAGATCGGTTTGCCGTATTCGATGACCACATGGGTCTTTTTTATTTTCGGAAAATGATTTTCAAAGATCTCCGCCGTATTGTTCAGCGAGATCGGTACGATGGCACATCCGGTCTTTGTGGCGATCTTAAAGGCTCCATCGCGGAACGGGAGCATGGTCAGCTCTTCGCCTCTGTTTCTTGTGCCTTCAGGGAAAACACAGATCGAGATCCCGTTTTTGATATCGTCGATCGCCTGGAGGATGGTTTTCAGTCCCTCCTTCGGATTCTTCCGGTCAAGAAACAGACAGTGGAGACGTTTCATCCAGCTTGTCAGTGTGAGATAGCGGTCCATTTCCTTTTTGGCGATATATCCGGTCAGACGTTTGCATCTGCTGTAAGTAAGCAGGATATCAAAGTAACTTCTGTGATTTGCGATGTAGAGGACTGGCTCGTCAGGGACATTTTCCTCTCCGATCACAGTGGTCTCTACGCCGGTGATCCCGAGTATGAACCGGAACGCCCACTGGACGATGCGCAGGGAACTGATATCCCGTGCATAGGGATTAAATTTTCCGATGATCCATTCGACGATCAGCACCGGAATAGTAAGAGTCAGATATAACATAAGAAAAATTACAATACATATAAAACGAAACATCGGGGTATCCTCTTTTGGTTGATTTTACAGGCGCCAAAGCACTTCTTCTATTATATATCAGCATTATAGAAAAAACAAGATAATAGACACAAGTTTCAATAACTATATCAATGTCCAGTTACTGTGAGCAGTGACAGAAGGAAAGCAGAGGGCGGTGAGCAGAGCAGGAGTGCGTTTTTCCATGGAAGGGAATAATCTGCGCAGGATCTACATATGTTTATAGGGAAAATGCTGCGGGGAAATTGCAGGTGAAACAATTCGGAAGAATATGTACGGTTTTCTGCGTTCTCTGTGCCTTTGCTTGTCTGCTGGCCGGATGTGTCACGAGAACACAGAAGACGCAGAAGATAAGAGATCTGGAGTTTACCGTGCTTGATAAAGACGCAGCGCCCGAAGAGCTTAAGCTGTTGATCGAGGAAAATAAGGCGAAGCCGTTCAAGCTGACATACGCCGACCAGGGATCACTCTATATTGCGGAGGGATACGGAGCCCAGCTTACAACGGGATACAGTGTGGAAGTGAACGGACTGTATGAGACAGAAGACGCGGTCTATATACATACAAATCTACTGGGACCGGAAAAGGGGGAGGAGACAAAAGAGATCACCACATTTCCTTATGTGGTAGTTCAGCTCGAGGATGTCGGGAAAAATGTCATTTTTGATTGAGGAGGACAGCGATGGAGTTAGTCAGGAAACCGATTCATTACGTCAGGGAAGGAAAGCGGACGTTCGACCAGTTTTATCTGGACGAGGATTATAATGTCCCGGATGCGAAAGAGGATGTGCAGCGGATCATTCAGGGAACAGCGGAGGTGAAGACGGAGGACATCCGTCTTGTGGAAAATTATGTGCGGATCGCAGGGAAGGTCTTTTTCCGGATCCTGTACGTGACGTCCTCTGTTGATCCAAAGCCCGCCGTGCTGGAGGGGAAACTGCCGTTTGAGGAAATGGTGTATACGGAAAACGGGGAGGAGGACAGTTTTTTCATCCAGAATGTCCGAACGGAATTCAGCTCCTCTGTAGTGAATTCCAGAAAGCTCAGCCTGAGAGTGATGGTGGAACTTGAGATCGGGCGGGAGCGTCTGGAGGATGAGGAGACCACGGTGGATGTGGAGAGCGACATTCCGGTCTATAAAAAAATGAAGAAGATCAATCTTCTCAAGGTTGTAGTTACCCGGAAGGATACCTACCGGATCAAGGAGGAGATCACGCTGCCGGGGACAAAGGAGAGTATCGGTCAGATCCTGCTTTCGGAAGTGGAGATAAGAAAACTGGATATCCGCGCCGGACTGGATGAACTGCTCCTGCGGGGAGAACTTCTTGTATTTTGCATGTATCTTTCCGGGGAGGAGAAGCCGGACTGGATCACACAGACAGTGCCTTATGAAGGGCGTATTTCCTGCGATGGGGTAACAGAAGATATGTATTACTATGTCCAGCCTGCGCTGGAAGATACACTGGTTGATATCCGGATGGATGAGGATGGAGAGATGCGGATCCTTGGGATCGAGGGGACGCTGGGCCTTCGGATGAACATTTACGAGGAGGAAGAGATGGAGATCCTGGAGGATATGTATTCTCTGGAGAAGCAGTGTGTATTCCAGACCAGGGAAGCGGTCTATGAGGAACTGCTCATGCAGAACCAGTCAAAATGCCGTGTGACGGAACGGCTGGAGCTTCCGGAACTTAAGGACAATGTGCTGCAGATCCTTCACAGCCGGGGAAGCATCCAGACGGAGCACGTGCAGAATACTTCGGAGGGGATTCAGGTTGAGGGAATCCTTCATGTCTCGTTTCTGTATATGCGGGCAGATGATATGGAACCGTACGGGAGTTGGCAGGGAATGATCCCCTTTTCTTATCTCATTGAATGTGGAGGAATGACAGACAATGTATGCAGTAACATGGCATATCATGTGGAGCAGCTTCTTGTCACGCTGGCGGGAAGTGAAGCCGTGGAGATCAAGGCTGTGCTGGCGTTTGATACATTCGTGAGAAAGACGGTTCCCGTGGAAGTGATCACAGAGGCGGAAATGCAGCCTATTAATATGGAAGAAATGGATCAGCGTCCGGGGATTGTAGGACATATTGTTCAGCAGGGAGAGGATCTCTGGAGTCTGGCTAAAAAATATATGACGACAGTTGAGGGAATAATGGAGGTGAACGGCCTGCAGGATGAATCGACAAAATCAGGAGATAAGCTGTTGATTTTTAAGGAAAATATGAGTATACTGTAATAATGTATACAAGATACAGTATGTAAAGGCATACAGAGCCCGGAAAAGGGGCTCTGTATGTATCTGTACGGATTGGAGGACAAAGGATGAATCAGGTCGAATTAAAAGCGCTTGCCAAGATCAATCTGGGACTGGATGTACTTGGAAGAAGGGAAAACGGATATCACGACGTGCGTATGATCATGCAGTCCATCTATCTGTATGATACAGTAAAGCTGACAAAACAGAAGGAACCAGGGATCCGGGTTGAGACAAACCTTGGTTTTCTTCCGACGGGGGAAAACAATATTGCATATAAAGCGGCGAAACTGCTGATCGATGAGTTTGGCATTGATGAAGGAATACGGATCCGGCTGGACAAGCATATTCCTGTGGCGGCCGGACTTGCGGGAGGCAGTTCCAATGCGGCGGCAGTGCTGTTTGGAATGAACCGCATGTTCGGACTGCATCTTTCCATGGAGGAACTGAAAGAGCGGGGCGTAAAGCTTGGCGCGGACGTGCCCTACTGCATCATGAGAGGGACCGTGCTTGCGGAAGGCATCGGGGAGGAACTGAGTGTACTTCCGCCCATGCCGAAATGCGCGGTGCTTATAGCAAAGCCGCCTGTCAGTGTCTCCACGAAAGCGGTATATGAGGCGCTGGATTCAAAGGAAATCACAGAGCATCCAGATATTGACAGGATCATTGACGGGCTGAAGGCAGGGGATCTCAGGAAGATCGCGTCTTCCATGGGAAATGTGCTGGAGGACGTCACGATCCCCATGCATCCGGTCATCGATGAGATCAAGAAGGCGATGCTTGACACCGGAGCGCTGGGCGCCATGATGAGCGGAAGCGGCCCGACGGTGTTCGGGCTGTTTGAGAGCCGGGCAGCGGCAAAGTCAGCGCAGAAAAACATAAGAGACAGGTCACTTGCGAAACAGGTGTATGTCACCAATATACACAGTGTCAGGAGGAATTAATATGAGTACAGATTTTGAAGTTACGATGAATGAATATCTCCCGCTGAGAGACGTTGTGTTCAATACGCTGAGACAGGCAATCCTTCGGGGAGAACTGAAGCCGGGAGAAAGACTGATGGAAATCCAGCTGGCAAACAAGCTGGGGGTGAGCAGGACTCCGATCAGGGAGGCGATCCGCAAGCTGGAGCTGGAGGGGCTTGTCCTCATGATCCCGAGGAAAGGCGCTGAGGTTGCTGAGATCACGGAGAAGAATCTGAGGGATGTGCTGGAAGTGCGATGCGCGCTGGAGGAACTGGCGGTGCAGCTTGCCTGCGACCGGATCGATGAGGAGGGACTTGAGCAGCTGCGCTCTGCGGCGCTTCATTTCCGGGATGTGCTGGACAGCGATGATATCACGAAGATTGCCGAGGCAGATGTGGCCTTCCATGACGTGATCTTCCAGGCCACGGATAATCGGAGGCTGATCCAGCTTCTCAACAACCTCAGGGAGCAGATGTACCGCTACCGTATCGAGTACCTGAAGAAGAAAGAGTGCTATCCCCAGCTTATTGCCGAGCACAAGGCGATCATCGATGCCATTGCGGCGGGAGATAAAGAGAAAGCGACCAGTATTACGGGACAGCATATTAATAACCAGGTGGATACTGTGGTGGGGACACTGAGGCAGAAGGAGTAGTTGATCTTTTTTCATGGGTGCCGTGTATATTTTAAAAAATTTGAAGACACATTTTTAAATAAAAAACCAACCAAGCATATAATAAAAAATAAATATATGAT